>SMUY01422848.1_pt1 | contig 14061 bp, 6 predicted proteins | sample 2456441 | NCBI WGS metagenome assembly SMUY01 (sample SAMN11095931, study PRJNA526329) | marine sediment metagenome | biome: Marine sediment; feature: Surficial sediment; material: Deep marine sediment; isolation source: Hadal surficial sediment | place: Pacific Ocean | collected 2014-11 | depth 0-1...
CGTTTCATGGGTGCTTTGTCTCGATATCAGCGATTGCTCTCTGGCCTATAATAGATACCGTATTGCCAACGCGCAACCAATTTCCCCCTTCGAAGGGGGACCGCGACGCGCAGCGAAGGCGGAGCGGCACAGGGGGATGTTCGTGCAGCTGACGAAGAGCGTTCCTGGCAGGCGCACGAACATCCCTCACCCCTCCTTCGTCGAGGCACCCCTTCGAAGGGGGACTTGTTGGGTGGCCGCTATTACCTACATACTTCGTCAAAGAGCATCAGTTTGCGCATTCTACAAGTAATCACCTGGGTAACTGGGCCAGGTAGTTAATTGCTTCAGGATGATTGGGGTTGTACTGCAGGGCGGTCTCCCAGGCTGTTCGTGCTTCGCCATACTTACCCATAAGGGCATGTATCGTACCGAGGTTGAGCCAGACGTCTGCCTGCGTCGGGTCGATCTGTAGAAGCGTCTCGTACCGCTTCAACGCAGCGGTTGTATCGCCGCGCATGAGCAACAGGTTGGCAATGTTGTTCTGCAATTCTAACCACTGAGGCTGCAGTGAATAGGCTACGGCGAGCGCTTCGATGGCCTCATCTACACGACCCGCCTGGCGCAGTGCCGTGCCGTAGTTCACCCAGAGCATCGGCTCATGGCTGTTGGCATTGACGAGGTTTTCCCATTTGTCAATCTCCTTTCTCTGCTCGAGCAATGAATCAGCCCGCGCCAGATAAAGGGTGCCGTCGTTCTGCTGGCCGAGTCCCATGAGCGCTTGCCCTAAATTATAGTGCGCCGCGTAATGGGAAGGCATCCCTTCGGTCACGTCCATCAACGTGTTTGCAGCCGCTTCCAAATCGCCACTCCGAAGCAGTTGAACCCCAACTACATAGGCATAATTCATATTGTCCGGACGGAGGGCAAGCCCTCTTCTTGAATACCGAAGGGCTTGATCGAAGGATCCGGCATCTTCATAGAGTTGCCCGAGCCACATGTAAGCCGTTGGCATCGTACTGTCGGCGGCGATGGCCCTTTCGTAGGCCCCCTGTGCGCTGTCGGCCTCACCGAGGTTGGCATAGGCCCGCCCGAGTTGGGTCAGATAAGAGGCGGTGCCGGCAGCGCTTTGTTCCTTGCGGTAGAAGTTCAGCGCCTCTCGTGCCTCGCCGTGCATATACGCGGTGTTACCGAGATTGAAATAGACGCCCGGGTACTCCGGGTCGCGTTTCAAGGTCTCTTCGTAAGCTCTCAGCGCTAGCTCGTATTGGCGCATCGTCGTGAAGATACGCCCTCGTAAGAAGGGAATATCGGCCAGTTCCGGAGCATACCGGGCCGCACTATCTGTGAGAATGAGAGCGCCGTTGTAATACCCCGCCTCGTACGCCCCTTGTGCGTTAATCAAGAACTCGACGGCTTTGGGGTTGGTGTTACGCCGTGCCTGTTCCGTGCGAGACAGCGCATCCGAATCGGCCCCACAACGCGCCGAGACGAATGTCACCAACACCACCAGAAGTATTCGAGTGCTTGTCCTTTCCATCATGACTACTTAGCATGCGGTGACACGGTATCCCCTTGCGCGAAGGCTGGCGTCGGTCATTGGTCACTGGTCATTAGGATCTCTTCAAAAACCAGTGACCCATGACCCATGACCAGTGACAGACGCTAACCCTGGCGCGAAGGGGGACCATAAGGAGTACCAAATTGCTGTTGCATGGCTACTTCGAGGCAACGCCGCTGAGAACAGGAAGGGCCGTCCGCTCCGCCTCCCCTTCGCCTTCGATCAGACGAATTTCGTAGCCGGCGGGCAGGTCGGTGAAGGTCTCTGTCTCGCCGTTGGGCCAGCGTACGATGAGTGTATCCACCTGGGATGCTGGACCCAACCCGAAGGTTATTACTTTTTCCGACTGTGACAAATAGCCGGATCCTGTCCGTACACGTCGTTGCATGTGGAGGCCTCCCACAACAGCCGTCACCTGCGCTCCCAGGGCGTCGCGATTGCGTGATGTTCCTTCAAGACGGATGCGCAACACGCCCCCTCCCTGCGAATCGTTGCGAAAAAGATGGACAGGACCATTGTTTTCGGTCACGAGCAGGTCAAGGTCGCCATCGCGGTCGTAATCGGCCTTGGCTACGGCACGAGCGACGAGCGGATCCCGAAATACGCCGCCGATAGAATCAGCCCTATCGATGAAGGTTCCGTCTCCTTTGTTCATAAAAAGGTGCGGTGGCTGCCGGTATTTCGAACCATCGATGGGATCGAGATAGACGTGACCATTAGCGACGAACAGATCGAGGTCGGTGTCGAGGTCGGCATCGAAGAGCAGCACGCCAAAGGCGAGCGTAGTTAAGCTGAGGCGTCCTACGCCTGAGGCCGCTGACCTGTCGCCAAACCATCTACTTTTTGTCTGCCGATAGACCCCGATCATTTCGCTGGAAAAGTTGCCGATGAAGATAGAGGGCATGCCGGTTGAATCGACCACACCGACATCGACCCCCATCCCGGCCCGCGCTTCTCCATGCTCTCCATAGGCTATTCCGCTCTCGACGCCCTTCTCGGTGAAGGTACCGTCGCCGTTGTTGAGGTACAGCAAATCCGGCTCTCCGTCGTTGACGACGACGAGGTCGGACCATCCGTCGCTGTTGAAGTCCCATTCTGCAACAGCCAGCGACTTGCCGAGCGTGTTTGCGAAGCCGGCCTCGGCCGTCCGCTCGGTGAAGGAGCCATCGCCGTTGTTATGATAGTAATAGCTTTTGCCGCCCGGGTACGTGGCCGGCGCACAATAGTCCGCTCGCCCGTTGGGACGGTGACAGTCCACATCGGTAGCCACCGACCACACGGCGTACCCGGCCACATACAAGTCGAGATGCCCGTCGCGATCGGCATCAAAAAAGAGGGCCGAGCTGCTCCAAAAAGGAGGGCTGGCCACACCAGCCTGCTTACCGATTTCGGTAAATACGCGCGACGGTCCAGGACCTGATCCTGGATCGTTTCTGAACAACATGTTCTCGCCGAAAGCCGTCAAATACACGTCCTGGTCGCCATCGTTATCATAATCGGCTACGGCGACGCCGATGGAGTAGGCGCGAATATCGGCGAGTCCGACCTCGTCCGTTACCTCGGTAAAGGTACCATCACGGTTGTTGCGGAAGAGGCGCAACGCCTTTACATCGGCAGGTCCCGTGGGCGATAAGCGCCCCCCACCGACGACTAGAATATCTTCCCAATCGTCACCATCGTAATCAACGAACCCGCCTCCTGCACCCATCGGCTCGGGAAACCAGTATCGATCTTCGCCCCCATTCTCATGCCGGACATCTCCCAAACCGACCTCCTTAGTTACGTCGCTAAAGGCAAGGAGCGGGTGCTGATCCGGCGTACCCGGCTCTACCCCGCAGCCAGTCAGCAGGGCCGCGCCGAGGGCGAAGCGCACGCCGTGCCGGCGCACACCATGAATGAAGGGCAACGTGAAGAGACGCATGAGTTCAGGCAGGACTAAGTTGTGCGGTATATTCGAGGTCGGCACTTCAGATGACCGAAGGCGCAAGTCATGGGTCATTAGAAAAAACTCATGACCCATGACTCATGACCGACGCCAACTACTGTGCACAGTGTGACGTGGAAAAATACCACATAACTTTGTCTCTGCTGCCTAAAACGAGACAGTAGCCCGCATCAAGACGCGCTAGGCGATCCTGGTGCGGGCTACTGTTGGTGTAGAGAATTGCCAGGTTTAGAACGACAGTTGAATGCCAATCCGATGGACCGCGTTGAAGACGCTGAAGCTCGTGAAGGCATAGTTGATCCCGAGACCTATGCCAGAGGTGTCAAGGTTAAGACCGCCTCCCAGGCTCACGCCTTGCTCGTCCGTTGGAACCGTGTAACCCGCCCGGAGAGACAACAAATTTCTGAACGTGTACTCCCCGCCAATCTTGAGTTGTTCTTTGAAGTCGCGGGGACGCTCGGCCTCGACCGACAGGTGGAACGCGTGGGTGTTCGGGTCCATGCTCGAGAGTTCCAGCATGTTCATCGACACCCCGACGTTAAAGGTGAGCGGCAGTTCGAAGTTCTCGTCCACGTATTTGAGTTCCCGGGCGAAGTTGCGCACGCTCATGGCGAAGTTGAGGCTACGGAAGCCCGTGTTGTAGAGCACCCCGAAGTCGAAAGCGACCGTAGAGACCTCGTTGTCTGTGGTGGCTCCATCGGAGGATATCACAGCCGTGCCGAGATCCTGAGAGACGTACTTGGCATTAGCGCCCACCGAAAAACGGTCGGTCAGGGCAATGGCGTAGCCCAGCCCAATGGACAAGGAACTCGGGTTGGGATTGGAGAGCCCCAGGTCGCTATACTCGGTAAACCCCTGCTCATTGGACGCGCGGATGGTGCCGATGAAGTTGTCTCCATAATCGGCAAACAAAAGCGAGACCCCGAAGACCCCCAGGCGCGTGTTATACGCAGCGCTCGCGGTATTGTAGCTGATATCCGCGATCCACTCGGTGATACCGAAACTCGCGCTGAACTGCTTGTCCAGCCGCGCCATGCCCGCCGGGTTGTAGAACATGGCAACGGACGAGTGCATGTCGGTTGCCGTCATGGCATCACCCAACGCTGCGGCGCGTGCGTCGGTGGAAATGGTGAGGAATTTGAAGCTCGTTTGTGCGAGCTTGTCCGTACCGATGTCGTCACTCGTGGCCTGAGCAAACGCTGCCGGCACAAGGAGCAGGGAGAGCATCATGATGCTCAGCCTTTTGTAGCGGTGATGCAACATTAGAGTACCTGCTCAAGGTGAAAATTCCAGTTTTCATCCGGATAACCGCCGCGTGTGACGGCTACCTGAGATCCTGCAAGCGCTACCGAACGACGATCAACTTCTGAATGGTTTGTTCACCCGTCGCCGAATTGGTGAAGACAGCGATGTATATGCCGCTCACAACCAACTGACGCGAGGATGTCGTTAGGTCCCAAAACTCGTCACCACTTCCGTCGGTGTGATCGAGTGATCGGATGAGCTCACCCTTTTCGCTGTAGATGTCGATGCGCGCCTCTCCAGGTAATCCGAAGAAGGCTATGCGGTCCTGTACGTCGAAGCGGACCTCAGGGTCGGCGCCGAGGTGGTAGGGGTTGGGCACGATGCGGATCTCGGCCAGGGCCGTCCCCGGCGCCCGTTTTAAGAAGGCCGCATCGTACGTTTGTGCGTAGTATCGACTACTTTTGAGGCCATTTCCATCGACAGCCTGCAAGTAGTAATAGTAGGACGCGCCGCGATCGACCTGGGTGTCTTGGAAAGAATTAGCATTGGGCGCCAGTTCGGCTACCAATTGGTATTCGCGAGACCGGTCCTCTATAGCGACGCCGTCGCTCCCTACGGAAAGAGCAGCAATGATGCCCGACGAGTGTCTCTGGGCGCGCCAGACCTCCCAACCGGCCGGCGCCGACCCTCCCCACGTCAAGTCGATCTGATCCGTCCCCGAGGTCACCGTAAACGACGTGGGCGGCGGCGGCGGGTGCGGTGCGTTCAGCCCGCCGGTGTAGTTGTCGATCGCGAACTGGAAGAGTTGAAAGAGTGAATCGCGGGCTGTCATGACCCACTCGTTCTTTGTCATGGACTCGTCGGGACCGATGACGCCGTCCCCGTTGGCGTCATAATCGATGACGAGGGCGTCGTCAAAGCCCGCCAATTTGTACGCCCTCCCAATACGGTGCGCCGCATCTTGATTTAGCCCGGCGACGCCTTCTGCGATCACGATTTTGACCTGTTGGCCAGGCCCCATCGTGTAGGGGCCATAGCTCGTGGCATAGCCCCAACCGCCGGCACCGCCGCCTCGGGTGGGATCGGCCGTCTGGTTGGCAAAGTCTCCGTCGGGGTGTACGAGCAGGGCGTGGGTTGGAAAGGTGCGCGGGTGGGTGCAGGCATTATCGACGCCGCCCCCCGTAGCAAAGTCGGAACCGCATTCGACCCAGGTGCGCTCGATGAGCATTTTTGACTCATTGTTATGATCACTCCCACTGGTGATCGTCCCGAAGTCTGAGTTCAGGAACGTCATCGTACTTGGCTGGGCGCGATCGTCCGGCGACGATTCGCCCGGTTCATGGGCCTCGGTATCGGCGTGGACCGCCACAGACCCCGCAAAGTTGGCTCCGCCCAGGCGGCCCAGCGAATCGCCATTAATGACGTTCCACTGGTTATCGGCCCACATCGGATTGCCAATCGTATTAAACCCGGGCCCTTGGGCATCAGGGATGTTACCGATCCAGGCAAACTGGGCGCGAAGGTCGACGCCGTAATCGTTAAGCCCGTCCCCGACGGCGTCGTTCATGGTGAACTGCCCCCACACCATGCTATTGGTGCTGTTGTTCCAGCCCCCCACATTGATGTTCGACACCGGGCGATCTAGAAACGTGAAATAGACATCGTCGAGGGTATGGCCTTCCACCTCAATCTCCTCGTCGTTGTCCACATTGCCGGTATTGGTAAACGTGTACTCGATGATATGATAGCCGTCATGGTCGGGGTGGCTCCACTGCATGGCTTTCTTCTCGACGGTGACTCCCACAGAGGAATTGATCACGGACGAGACCATGCGATCCGGCGCCAGGCTTGGATCGACTACGTCGACGACGACGGGCTCGGCAAAGGATTGGAGGCCGTCGACCGTTACGGCCGGGCCAGGAAATTTACCAACGAGCACGTGCGAGATATCGAACATCTCGCCCACGCCGATGAACCGGGGACCGATGTGCGAAATGCGTATCGGAAACGTTTTCCCGTCTTCGTCAAGCACGTTTCTCGCACTGATCCAGAAGCCTTTCCAGCGGGTATAGGTGGAACTAGGAAAGATGCCGGGATAGTGCCACCCAGCCTCTCCCATCTCCGTCTCCGAACCGCCGGAGGCGTACCGGTGTTGGAAGTCACCGACATTGAGCCATTTGGGGATCCACTGTGCCTGGACATCCTCGGCCGGCGCTATGAGAAACAGAAGCAACAGCGAGGCTGCGGCCACCTTCCCCCAGGCATGATCGAATGTTGCAAAGTGCATCATGATCGTGTGAGCGGTTAGAAGGAGAGACGAACGCCGAAGAAAACATTGCGCGGATTCAAAAATGTAAAGTGGGTCTTGTTGGGCATATTGATGTAGGCTTTATCATCTAGAACCTGGCTCACGCGCCCTCCATCGGCATCGGCAAAGCTGCTGCCGTTCCACTCATAATACCGATCTTCTCCCGGCACGTAATAGAGCGGATGATCCAGACCATCTGCAGGAAGATCACCGATGATGATCGGCACGTAGACGATGCCGGGTTTGCGAAAGTCGCCAGGGTTATCATCCCCGTAGAGACCGGAGTTTGGATCGGTATCAGGGAACGTATCGAGCGGCAGACGCAGCGATTCCATATACTGTATAATGTCATTGGAGCCTTCAAAGGGGCTGCCGTCTAATCGACGCTGGCTTACATACATATGGCGCAGGTCGAGCACATTCGTGACGTCCACGAAGAACTGCGCATTGCCCATGCTGGTGCTAAAGTTTTTGCTCAGGCGCAGGTCTATGTTGTAGTAGTCTTGCCAGCGGACGTTTCCCTGGAGTTCGCGTTGGGCGCTGGTGTTCGAAGAAGCCGAGAGGGTTTGACCGTTCCAGGTAAAAGCCTGTCCCTTTCGCCATACGCCCAGGAAATTGATGCGCCAATCGCCGAGCAGATGGGTCTGCCCCATCTGCGGTCCGAAGTCCGGGGGAATGAGGAACTCGATATTGAACCGGGCGAACGGTTCCGGAATGGGTTTGCTGGTGTAGTGCTCGGTGGTGCTGAGAACGAAGTTGTTCTGGGCGGTGCGGTTTTCATCGATCTGGCTGAAGCCGAAGTTGCCCGTCTTGCGCACCATAAACGTGTAATTGGCAAAACCGCGCACCCATTTGCCTCGGTTCTTTTGCACCGTCACTTCGAAACCGCGCACGTCGCTGTAATTCCAGGGCAAGGCGATGTTGTAATTGACCAGGTCGTCAACGCTGATGAAACGCACGCCACGCGGCTGATCGCTGAGGTCGCGATAATACCCGGCCAGACGAAGCAGATACGTATCGAACAGGTTCTGCTCGAAGCCCAGTTCGTAGGCGATGGTTCTCGGCATCGGATGGTCGGGGTTGCCGATCCCGGTGATCTGGCCGGTGAAGTTTTCCTGGAGGTTGAAGAGCGAGAGCGGGTTGAGCATGTTACGGAAATGGCCGTAATTGAAATACAGCTTGTTGTTTTCCGTAATCGGGAACGAGACCCCGAGGCGCGGGCTCAAGGCCACCTGGCGCTTGGTCGCCGCCTGGTCGAGCGTTTCATTGATCTGATCGAGACCAAATTGCGCAGTAAAGGCACGATCGAAAGGTTCGAACACGAACCAGTCTCCGCTCGCGTGGAAATAGTCGAGCCGCAAACCGAGATTGGCGACCATCCCCAAAAACTCGAGCTTGCTCTGGGCATACGCTGCCGCCTGCTGAGGCTGGCGCGTGTATCGCCATTTCGGATCGCCGTTGTGGGGATGTTCCGGGTCGTCTTCGCCGTAATCGACATCGTATTCGGTGTTGATGTACTCGATGCCGACTTTCACCTGGGCATATCGGTTGAGCTGGCTCGTGATGTCGAACCGCCCCGTATACCGTTGCACGGTGGAGTTGTCATACCCGGTACCCCAGTGTCCCGCCGTCCGTACCCCGACGCCGAATTGGTCGAACTGGTCCAACGTGGTAAAGCCGAAGGGCTCCTCGTTGAGGGTAATGGCCCCGTTGAGGTAGGAGAAGCTCTCTGTGAAGTCGCGATCCTCTCCGGCATTGCGGGTGAAATACTCCGTCTTCGTGCTCTGCAGCCTTACCTCGTAGAAGGTGTTCGGGCTCAGGGCGTGTGTAAAGGTCCCGCCGATCATAAGGCGATCAACATCCATCAGGTGGAACGATGTGTTCGTATAGAAGCCACCAAAAAGGTCGTTCGCGGTCCCGAGTTCGGTGGCAATCGACCGCCGGTCATCCCACGAATACGCCGGCTGATCCCCCGTAATCAGGAACGGTTCTCCGTCCTGCTCCCAATTGAGCCCCCGCTGTTTCCCGTACAAACCGCTCACCACGAGCTTCATGCCCCTTCCAATATTCGAAACGAGTTTGCCCTGAGCAATACGCTCGTCGAAGGTGTCGCGCTCAAACGGTACTAGAAAAGCATCCTGTGTCTGGCGATACGACGCCAAAAAACGTAGATCGCCGAGTTGTTTACTGATTCCGGGTATCGGGCCGCCGATGGTCGCATCGATCTCATAATCCGGCGCATCAACCGCCAGGTTCTTTCGCAGGTAGTGTTGGGAGAAGACGTCCTGGAGTTGGGACCCGGTGACGCCGGTTCCGTTGGCATCATTGTACGCGTTTGCCAGGTTATCCCACCCGGTAAAGGTCATGTATTCGTCCTGCATCCATTGATCCCACGCGCCGTTGCCGGTGCCGGTCATGGAAACGTCCGGGTCAAACAGGGGCCGCATCCAATAGCTGTTGCGGTCACTGGGCAGCAAGACGTCGTTCCCATCGACATCGACGCCGGAGCGATTGCCCTGCGAGGCCGAACTGTAGCGCACAATGGCGTCGACGGTGTACCGGTCTCTCTCTGGATCTTTGGTGATGACGTTGATCAGGCCGGAACGCACATTGCCATACTCCGCATTGAAACCACCCGTCTGCACCTGTATTTCCTGAACGGCCGTGTAGCTCACACTAGAAAACGGCTCATTGTTACGGCCACTGGCTGTCGATTGGCCGTCGATCATGAACTGGACCTGGTCGCCGCCTTCGCCGCGAATGGTCAGGCCTCGCTCGAAGCCGGCCTGCAGCCCGATCACCCTTTCGATATCGGCAATCGGCAGGTTCACAATCTCCTCCGCTGTGATGTTCGCGACGCTTGCCGAAACGTCTCGCTGTACGATGGGCCGCACCGAGGTGACGACCACCTCCTGAAGCCCTACCGCTTCGACCTGAAGACTCGCATCTATTTCGGTCGTTTGGTTAACATTAACCCTCACCTCCTGAATCACCTGGGTGGTAAACCCGATGAACGAAAGGCGCAGCGTATACGTACCCGGCCTCACGTTAATGATATAGTAAATGCCGTTGACATCGGTTTGGGCGCCCTGGGTCGTCCCGTCGATGGCGACGTTCACACCAGGGAGGGTCTCCCCGGAGGAGGCATCCCGGATCGTACCGGCGATCTTGCCCGTTTGGGCAAAGGCTCCCATAACGGGGATGAGGATCAGGAGAGCAGCACCTACTAGCTTCGTGATTTTCATAGCGTGAATCTCCATCTGCAACGGGGTAACTATTGCTTCAATAAGGAAAAGGGGAGATATTGTCAAGTGTTGTGGATAAATTGTCTTCTACTCCCTCCTCTGCCGGTCGCCGAAAAGGCTCGGATAAAGCTCCGCCACGTCAGTCACAGGCCCATCCGTTGACTGTTCAGTGGCACGTTTAATCCAGCGAATAGGGATACTTTTCTACCCTAGTTTTGCCCCAACGAAAGCAGGTTGGCAAAGAGACGATACGCGCCGGGCACGGCATAGGGCAGTTGCCGGTGGATAGCCAGCGCAAAGTAGGTGTAGAAGCCCTCGCCGTGGCGGGCCGTGAGCCAGGCGCCTTGCTGCGGGGCCTGGCCGGTGTCATGCATTTCGATGAGCGGGGTGTAGGCGGGATCCCATGTGGTGAAAAACTTCGACCCGCGCTGCTCGACCCACGCGTCGAAGTCGGCCAGGGTAATGGCGTTGGGTGTGTTGAAGAGCGGATGATCCGGCTGGAGGAGAGTCACCGGCGCGTCTTCTTCCGAGACTTCCTGAGCCCCGCGCGGAAGTTGGGCAGGATGGGGGGCCATGTCGTTGGGGACGAACTCTTGCGTCTGGTACAGCACGATCAGGTTTCCGCCGGCGTGGGCGTAGTCCAGCAAGCGCGGGTTGTACGTGAGAAGATCCTGCCGCACGGCGTAGGCGCGCGTGCCCACGACAATCGCGTCGTAGGAACCCAGATCGCCCGAGGCCAGATCCTCGGCCGTCATCAGGTGAACCGCCGCGCCGAGTTGTTCGATGCCGGCGGGCACCGCGTCGCCGACGCCCATCACATAGCCCACGACCAGGTTCGAGGCGACCCGGACGTCGAGGCTGCGCACCTGAACGACAGCCAGCTTATAAAGGTATCGCGTTTCCAGGTCGCGATGGCGAATAGCGTCGTAGCCCTCCCGATACGTCCGCCCCCTCGCCGCCGCAACGGCGCGAAGCGCGTAGTCTTTCTGCTCCAGGCGCGGCGGAGCGACCCGGAACGTGTAGACCTGTCGCTGCCCGGCCTGACTGAACGCAAAACGATAGCGCTCGGGCGAAACCGGCCACCCATCGGGCGTCTCCAGCAAGACATCGCCGCCGATCTCGCCCGGATGATTATTGATGAGTTCCACCTCGACATCGAAGGCGCCGCCCTCCTGCCCCGGCACGACGATGCGTTGCGCCGGATTGACGTTGACGACGAGCGCCGGGGCTACGCCGAGTTCCCGCAGGACGTAGCCGAAAGGCAGGTTCGCCTCACGCGTACGGACCGGCTCGCTGATCCTAACGGGCTCGCCCATCACCTCGTACGTCGCCACGGCCATCAGGCTGGGCGACCGGGCCGGCAGGTGCAGATAGGCCGAATCGCGCACCTGGTACTGGTTTTCGTGGATCGAATGGCGATAGAAATACCGCTGGGATAAAGCCGGGGTCTCGGGCACCCGCACGGTAAAGTCGACCGTCTGTTGTTGATCGGATGGAAGCCCCTGCCCCTCGGAGGCCGTCCCTTCGACCATCCAACCCGACGCAGCCTCTAGCGCTATCGACGTGTGCTCGATGGAGCGGGTCGATGGATTGAGCAACCGTACCTCTACCCGAAACGTCTGGCCCGGCACGACGAGGCCCATCATGGGTGGCGCCGCCCACGGGCTCGTCGCGGGCTCGCTATCGGCAGGCGTTCCCATGGCGGCGAATTGAATACCGAGCGCCGCGTTGATAGCGTCCATGAACTGCCGCTCTTTGATACGCAGCATAAACGCCGCCTCCGGTTGCGCCGGAAGCAGCCCCAGCACCTCGCGCGTCTTTCGCAGCCCGAGCACGAGATCCGGCACGACCACCGAAGGATTCCCCATGTCGAAATGCTGCAAGGCGTCCTCGACGTGTGCTTCGATGGCTTTCAGCAGGTCGAGCGTTCCGGCAGGCGGCGTCTCGCCGGTGAGGTGGAAGAGGCCCGAAATCGACGTGTCGAGGCCGTCGAAGAAGCCCTCCTCTTGCCCAGCTTCACCGCCATCAAGGCGTTCGTAGTGATACAGAACGGGGCCGAGCCGCTCACGCCTCCGGCCGCTGGTCTGCGAGCGCTGGAGACTCAGCCCGTACATGCCGAAGTTTTGATACGAATCGCCGAGCCAGGGGCTGTACTGCCCGGCGTCGAGGCGGACGTGCCAGGGTTCGCCGTCGCGCACGCCGCCCCGGTAGAGTTTCAGCGGCTGCCAGGGCCGCAACCCTTCCTGCGCAATCTGCTCCGGAAACATCGCCGGATCGCCTGCTGCCCGCACCGCCTCGGGCGTGAGGCCGCCGACGGTCTGATGATGCCCGTGCCCGTCGCGCGGCGAGCCGTGGAACCGCGAGACGACGACCAGGGGCCGGTTGAGCCGGATGACGCGCACCATCTCGCGCAGCACCGCTTCGCGGTCCCAACTGCGCATCGCCTCGTCGAGCGTCTTGGAATAGCCATAGTCGATGGCCGTAGTGAAGTACTGGTCGTCGAGGCCGTAGTAGCGACCGGCCAGGCGTAGTTCTTCGGTGCGGATCAGGCCCAGCGCGTCGAAGAGTTCAGCGCCAATGGCGTTAGCCCCGCCCTCGCCCCGATTGAGTGTCAGCAGAGCCGTGCGCGCGCCGAGGCCCCGGCTCAGGTAGGTCAGCGTCCCGGCATGCTCGTCGTCCGGATGGGCGGTGGTGTGCAGGACACTGGCGGTGGTGCGGAGCTTGAGCAGCCGCTGCCAGAGACCGGTGCTGCCGCGATCTACGACGAGAGGCTGACCTCCTCCCGTATCCCCCGTCATCGTCATCACACGATCCAGCGGCGCCCCCTGCGCGGCGAGGTCTCGGACCTGGACAGCCATCAGGAAAAAGACCAGGAGGAAGACGTAAAAAAGGTAGGAAGTGAAAGGTTTTAGGCTTTGCATAGGACGTTTCTCTCAGCATTGCCTGGCCCTGACGAACCAGGCTCATGAAGGGAAAGACACCTTTGGTGCCCTGATCAGGCTCGGACGGTCCTCTATCGATGAGCCCGGCGGTGAACCGCCGGGCGGGGCAAATTACCCAATCATTTTCTCAAAGACCACACAGCGAAGTGATCGGAACTCCTTAGCGCAGCGGCGGCAGCACATCGCCCTGGAGATCACACATTTCATTGACCAGATTGACGGCGCTGCGGTAGGAGTGGGCCGTCGGCTCCAGGAGCACCGCTTGCAGCAGCTTGTTGCGCGACGCCTCCGCGAAGGCTTCCACGAGCAGCTTGTTGATGCTCACCTGCGTGCGCAAGAGCGCGAGGATACCCTCCGGCAACGGCTCCATTTGGCGGGGATGCAACCCGTCGCCGTCGACCGTGGCGGGGACTTCGACGACGGCGTCGTCCGGCAATCCGGGGATCAGTCCGTCACGATTGGGGACGTTGACCGCGTCGAGATCGTGCGCCACGCCGCAGAAAACGCCCTCGATGATAGGGATGGCGAGTTCGCCGGAGGGCTGGATCTCCTCGGCGCCAGCGGCCATGCGCTCCGCTCGCCCCACGTGGACTGTTTCGAACGAGGCCTCCGGGAAAAGCGGCACATCGGTGGGGTGGTCGTTGAGGTTGTAGAGCCAGGTCGGCGCTGCGCCCGTCTGCCACGGATGTCCGTCGGCGTGATCATAAAAGAACTGGAGGAGGCTGCTGCCGAGAAATTCCTCGGCCCACCGGACGTACTCGCCGATGTGGTTTGCGCCGGGTGAGGGGTAGAGGCCGAAGGTGCGCAAGAGGATGCGGCTGAGGGCGATCTCGTCC
>SMUY01426937.1_pt1 | contig 14061 bp, 16 predicted proteins | sample 2456441 | NCBI WGS metagenome assembly SMUY01 (sample SAMN11095931, study PRJNA526329) | marine sediment metagenome | biome: Marine sediment; feature: Surficial sediment; material: Deep marine sediment; isolation source: Hadal surficial sediment | place: Pacific Ocean | collected 2014-11 | depth...
AACGTTAACTTCCTCTTACCAAAACCTTGATCGCAACTACAATGTAGTTATACTGTAGTTATGGATCACATAACCTTTGAATGGGATGCCAAGAAAAACAGCTCAAATCAAAAGAAGCATGGAATCTCTTTTGAAGAGGCGAAAACTATCTTTACAGATCAATTTGCTCGAATGATTGCAGATCCCGAACATTCTGAAAAAGAAGATAGATTCATTCTTCTTGGCACAAGTCTCCATGCTCGCTTACTGGTTGTCTGTCACTGCATTAGACAAAATGACTCGATTAGAATCATTTCTGCACGTAAGGCCGACAAGCAAGAACTAAATATATATGAGGAATTTCGCCATGCGTAAAAATTATGATTTTTCAAAATCTACTCCTAACCCTTATGCCTCAAAATTAAAGAAGCAAATTACGATTCGCCTGGATGAAGATACCATTTCTTATTTCAAAAGCATGGCAGAGGATAAAGGCATTCCATATCAAGGATTAATTAATTTATATCTCCGTGATTGTGCCCAAACTCATCGAGATCTGAAACTTCAATGGCAATAATCCAGAAGTTAACAAGGCCATCAAATTGACCACTTTACGCTGCGCTCCAAGTAGCAATTTATTGCAACGTTATCTTTTTTTACCCGATGATTGGAAATCCTGATTCACCACCAATGGTGGGATGGAATGAAATACCTGGGGCATGGGGTTGCATCACCCACTAAATAATTTATGAATAGTCACGAAATAGAAACTGGGTTGAGAAAGATCTGGGTACGATATGAGAACATGAAGTTTGCTGTCTTAATTGCAGCGATGTTAGCTATTATTGGGACTGCATTTCTTCGTATTATTCCGTTACTGGGTATTGCGATCGAATTTTTTGCCTTTTTAATGGCTTACTATTTCTGGTTGCGCTATTTTTCAACTCCTTGTCCAAAATGCGGAGATAGATTCACTGGTCTCTGGGGGAAGTCCTTGATTGGATTTGCCCGCCCTGCAAAATGTCAGAACTGTGGCCTTCCTGCCAGTGATGGGCTTCAAGAAATAAAGAAACTCGAAAAAAAATAAAAAACCTACCAGCTAAACAGTGTCCATTGTGGAACGCAAATATCATCGTAGATATTATTAGTTTTACAATCCATTATCCCATCTCCATCTTTGTCTAACAGGTAATAAGATGGGCCAAATGCAGGGGTAATTTTCACCCTGTACAGATTGCCACCGACACGATATTCGGTAATGGTGCCACCATCATCACCGGGAATGATGGTGATCTCGGGCTCAAGTGCTTCGCCGCTTTCGACAGGATCTGGTAGATCAGGGGGCGCCGGAACATCGGCGTATTCTGGTATTGGTTCTTCGTGAACATCAGCAAACACAGGAAAAGGCGCTAACAGCACAATCCCAAGTGTTAATTTTAATAATTGTAATTTGTTCATCTGGCGTTTCCTTTTCCGGTAAACCCATCATGTGTCTTATCAAGTAACTCAAGTGTATCAAAATCAATCTGTAAAACCATACGAATAGCGGGAAAACCAGCCGAAATATCCCAATCACCCCCTGAATGGTTGGGCAGATCTGATTTGATCATTCATAATACGGGCACAATAATCATATTCAACACGCACACCCGCTTCAGGAATACAAATAGTAAAGATGGACAGTAAAAAATTCGTTCTGGTCGATGGTTCTTACTATATGTACCGCGCCTATCATGGCATGCCAGAGTTGAATAACGGTAAAGGCGAACCTACGGGTGCGATTTTTGGCGTCATCAATATGTTGCGCAAACTTTTCAATGAATATCAGCCAGATTACCTGGCCGTAGTCTTTGATGCCAAAGGCAAAACCTTTCGTAACGAGATGTATGCTGAATATAAGGCACATCGTCCTCCAATGCCGGAGGATCTTGTCTGCCAGATCGCGCCCATCCACGACATCATTCGCGCCCTGGGTCTGCCCCTGTTGATAATTGATAATGTCGAAGCCGACGACGTCATCGGCACACTTGCCACCCAGGCCAGTGAGCAGGGTTTAATGACCTATATTTCATCTGGCGACAAAGACCTTGCGCAATTGGTTGATGATCATGTCCATCTGGTCAATACCATGAATAACACGGTTCTGGACAGAGCAGGCGTGGTTGAGAAATATGGCGTACCGCCTTCTTCTATTATTGATTATCTTGCCTTGATGGGGGACAGCTCTGACAACGTCCCCGGCATCCCCAAGGTAGGCCCGAAGACAGCGGTCAAGTGGCTGGCTGAACATGGATCACTGCAAGAAATTGTTGATCATGCCGATGAGATCAAGGGCAAGGTCGGAGAAAGTCTGCGCGCCCACCTGGAACAACTTTATCTCTCGAAACAGCTGGTTACGCTGAAACTTGATGTAGATCTGGAATTTAAACCGCATGAGCTTGTGCAGACAGAACCAGATAAAGAGGCCCTCAGAGATGCCTATAGCCACTGGCAGTTTAGATCCTGGCTATCTGAACTGGATAAGACAGACACTGATGATACAGAAACTAATAATAAAGGACCTGGCCAGGTGCCAGTAAAACCAGTCAACGACAGAGCTAAGCGCAAAGAAACTGCAAATGCCCCTACACCTGTTCAGAAAAAACCGCTGAATATCAAAACCACAGATAAACGGGAGTATGAAACTATACTCACATCGGACGCCCTGGATCGCTGGCTGGAAAAACTTGAACAATCTGACCTGTTTGCTTTTGATACAGAAACAACAAGCCTTGATTATATGCAGGCGCAACTGGTTGGTGTTTCATTTTCAGTTGAAGCAGGCGAAGCTGCCTATGTGCCTGTCGCCCATGATTATGAAGGTGCGCCAAAACAATTATCTCGCGAAATGGTGTTGGAAAAACTTCGACCATTGCTGGAAGATCCCAATAAACTCAAGCTGGGCCATAATCTTAAATACGATAAAAATATCCTGGCTAATTACGATATTAATCTCGTTGGTATCGCCCATGATTCTATGCTGCAGTCATATGTGATAGACAGCACTGCCAACCGCCATGACATGGATACTCTGGCACTAAACTATTTACAACGCACTACCACACACTACGAAGATGTTGCCGGCAAGGGCAGTAAACAAATTCCGTTTAATCAGGTTGCCGTTGAAGAGGCCGCGCCTTATGCGGCGGAAGATGCCGATATCACTTTACAACTTCACCAGAATTTATGGCCCGAGCTACAGCAAAATAAAAAGCTACAACATGTTTATGAAACCCTGGAAATTCCTCTTCTTTCGGTTTTGTCCCAGATAGAGCGAAACGGTGTCATGGTGGACGCAGACATGCTTGGCCAACAAAGCCATGAACTCGAATCTCGACTGGGCGAGCTTGAACAGCAGGCACATGACCAGGCAAAACAAACATTCAATATTGGCTCGCCAAAACAGATACAGAAAATTCTTTATGAGGATATGCAGTTACCTATCCTGGCGAAAACGCCAAAAGGACAGCCGTCAACCGCCGAGTCTGTGCTACAGGAACTGGCACAAGATTATGATCTGCCACGTTTGATTCTTGAATATCGTAGCCTGAGTAAGTTGAAAAGCACCTACACCGATAAATTGCCGGGGCAAATCAACGCGTCGACAGGCAGGGTACATACTTCCTATCACCAGGCTGTTGCCGCGACAGGTCGGCTGTCTTCTTCCGATCCAAATTTGCAAAATATCCCCATCAGGACAGAAGAGGGCCGACGTATTCGACAAGCCTTCATCGCGCCAGAAAACTGTGTGTTATTGGCGGCCGATTATTCGCAGATAGAATTACGCATCATGGCGCATCTTTCTCAGGACAAAGGCCTGCTGGAGGCCTTCAGCCAGAATGAAGATATACACAGGAAAACAGCCGCTGAAGTTTTTGCGACAACCACTGATGAAGTCAGCAATGATCAACGCCGTGCTGCCAAGGCAATAAACTTTGGGCTGATCTATGGCATGTCGCCTTTTGGCCTCGCCAAACAGCTAGGCATTACACGGGGTGAAGCCAAAGATTATATTGATCGTTATTTTAAACATTATCCCGATGTTAAAAACTACATGGAAATAACCCGGGAACAGGCCAGAGAACAAGGTTATGTTGAGACCGTTTTTGGTCGTCGATTGTACCTGCCCGAGATTAATGCTCGCAATGCAGCACGTCGTCAATATGCAGAACGAACGGCGATCAATGCCCCGATGCAAGGCACTGCTGCAGACATCATTAAGCGTGCAATGATTGATATTCAAAACTACTTGAATAAGAATTATCCTGACATCAAACTCATTATGCAGGTGCATGATGAGCTGGTATTTGAAATACCCGAGAACAAGGTCAAGATGCTTGAACCTGAAATCAGAAACATTATGACGCATGCTGTGGAATTGTCTGTACCATTACAGGTCGACATTGGAACCGGTAATAATTGGGACGCAGCGCACTAAAAAGGTATTATTCAGCAAACTATTTTTCTAATCATCCCAGCCGAATATAAAATGACCTAACAGGATATAACGATGCTTTTAATTCCGGCCATTGATATTAAAGACGGTAAGTGTGTGCGCCTGCGCCAGGGCCGCATGAACGACGAAACTATCTACTCGGACAACCCTCTAGATATGGCTAAACGTTGGGTTGATGCGGGTGCCAGGCGCTTGCACCTGGTTGATCTGGATGGTGCGCTACTGGGCGAACCCGTTAATGCAAAAGCTATACATGATATTGCCGAAGCTTTTCCAGATGTCCCTATTCAGGTTGGTGGTGGGATTCGTGACGAGGATACTATCCAGGCCTATCTTAATGCTGGTGTCAGCTATGTCATTATCGGCACCAGGGCTGTGACCACGCCGCACTTTGTTTCGGAAGTTTGCCTGGAATTTCCTGGCCACATTATTGTTGGTCTTGATGTCAAAGACGGTAAGGTTGCAACGGACGGCTGGTCTAAACTCTCGCGCCATGATGCTATTGATATGGCCAAACATTTTGAAAATGATGGTGTTGTTTCGATCATTTTTACTGACATTGGTCGTGATGGCATGATGAATAGTGTCAATATCGAAGCAACGGTTGAGTTATGCAGACATATAAATATTCCCGTGATCGCCTCTGGCGGCATTACCAATCTGGATGATATCCGTTCACTCTCTGCTGTTGCAGCAGAGGGTATCGAAGGAGCTATTACTGGCCGGGCAATTTACGAAGGTACACTTGATTTTGCAGAAGCACAAAAACTTGCTGACGAAATTTGTACCTATGCCGAAAAAACATAAATAACGCTTACCAGATAACCTGGTCAAAATGACATTAGCCAAGCGAATCATTCCATGTCTCGACGTTGACGCTGGTCGTGTCGTCAAGGGCGTCAAATTTGTTGACATACGAGACGCAGGCGATCCGGTTGAAGTCGCCCGACGTTATGACGAACAGGGTGCTGATGAAATTACTTTTCTGGATATTACCGCGAGCAGCGATAACCGGGACATCATGGTTCACGTGGTTGAACAGGTGGCCAAGCAGGTGTTTATCCCGTTAACTGTGGGTGGCGGTATCCGTACATTGGATGACATACGCCGTATGTTGATCGCGGGCGCAGACAAGATCAGCATTAATACTGCTGCAATCAAAAATCCGGATTTTGTTGGCGAGGCATCGGCTCATTTTGGCGCACAATGTATTGTGGTCGCCATCGACGCAAAATGCACTTCAGCAGAAGGCGAAGCAAAAAAATGGGAGATCTTTACTCATGGTGGCAGGAATGCCACTGGCATAGACGCCGTTGAATGGGCCATTCAAATGGAACAACAGGGTGCCGGAGAAATATTACTGACCAGCATGGACAGAGATGGTACTCGCGATGGTTTTGATCTGGAATTAACCAGAACTATCAGTGAAGCTGTGACCATTCCTGTCATCGCCTCCGGTGGCGTGGGATGTCTTGAAGATTTAGCAGACGGCATCATTGAAGGGAAGGCTGATGCTGTTTTAGCCGCCAGCATTTTTCACTTTGGCGAACATACAGTACAAGAAGCAAAGGCCGTCATGAGTCAGCGTGGGATTGAGGTTCGTAACTAAATGTCTTCCTCTGAAAATCAAACCGGAGAAAGTCAATCCTGGCTAGATGCAGTCAAATGGAATTCAGATGGTTTCGTTCCAGTTATTACCCAGGATTTTGAGACAGGTACTGTCCTGACTCAGGCCTGGATGAATCGTGAAGCGTTATCACTGACACAGGAAGAGGCTCGCGCTGTCTATTGGTCTCGTTCCAGACAAAAATTATGGCGTAAGGGTGAAGAATCCGGACACCAGCAAATAATCAAGGAGATCCTCCTTGATTGTGATAGTGATGCACTGCTAATCAGGGTCGAACAAATAGGTGGCATCGCTTGCCACACAGGGCGGGTACGTTGCTTTTATCGACGGCTTGAAAACGGTCAGTGGGTAACCTCTGATCCTGTTATTAAAGATCCTGAAAAAATCTATAAAAAATGATCTCTGTAAATAGATTTGCCTCAGCGATACAATCATTCGAACACTCTTTAAAATATTTTCATTATATAGCGACTTTCAAACATGACAGATGATGTGCTTGGCAAATTAGCCCAGACCCTGGAAAACAGAAAAAATGCAGATCCAGACTCATCCTACGTTGCCTCACTTTATGACAAAGGTCTGGACGAAATCCTGAAAAAGATTGGCGAAGAAGCCACTGAGGTCGTGATTGCTGCTAAGTCAGGCGAAAAACACGCTATAATTCATGAAACAGCAGACTTATGGTTTCACACACTTGTCATGTTAGCGCAACAAGGTTTGGGTCCTGATGACATATTATCGGAACTGAGTCAAAGGTTTGGATTGTCAGGACTTGAAGAAAAAGCCAGTCGTAATAAATAAACAGTATTCCGGCATTTTTACTTATGCAGCAAATTTGGAGATAAAACATGAGTTTCGGCATCACAGAACTAGTCATTGTCCTCGTCATTGTCATTTTACTTTTCGGCACAAAAAAAATACGTAGCCTGGGCGGTGACCTGGGTGGCGCCCTTAAAAGTTTTCGCGGCGCGATGAAAGATGTCGATGAAATAGAACACGCCGATAACATGGACAATAAGCAGGATAAGAAAAACAACGGATCCGTTATTGAAGGTGAGGTAGACAAAACACCAGACAAATAAAACCTTGCAATTAAACTCTTCTTTCTATCAGGAGAACTCATAAAATCTTAATTCCTTCAGCCCCTTTCAATTGGTTTTACCAAGTAACTTTCTATGTTTGATATCGGTTTTTGGGAGCTGATAATGATCGCCACCGTCACGTTGTTGGTTGTAGGCCCAGATAGACTTCCTGCTTTTGCTCAACAAGCAGGGAAATGGTTTGGAAAATTTCGTCGCTTGATAAATAACCTGCAAAGAGAATTAAAACAGGAATTATTAATAGACGAAGGCAAGGCCTTTAAGCGACAGCTTAGTGATCTTGACGATCTAATGAAAAATGCGCCGGATCAGGATCCTGATTTTTCTAGCAAACCGAATCATGCTGACAAAAAATCAGACCACTAAAGCTTGATATGTCAGCTAAAGATCAAAACGAAACTAACAAGAACAACGCTGTTGATGATGACACCAATGGGGATGACCAGAACGAGGCACAACCTTTTGTAACGCATCTCATAGAATTGCGCACGAGACTTCTAAAGGGACTGTGCGCTATCTTGATTATTTTTTCTGGTCTGTTCTATTTTGCGAATGACATTTATAGCATGATTGCTGCGCCACTGATCGAACAGCTTTCACCCGAAAGCACCATGATAGCGACAGAAGTGGCGTCACCATTTATGGCGCCCTTTAAACTGACCTTGTTTGCCGCAGTTTTTATTGCTATGCCCTATCTACTGGTTCAGGCTTGGGGTTTTATTGCGCCAGGTCTTTATCAACAAGAACAACGTCTTGCCCGACCTCTGATTATCAGTAGCATTTTGTTGTTCTACGCGGGTACCGCCTTTGCCTATTTCGTGGTGTTCCCGTTGATCTTTGGCTTCTTTAATGCGGTTACGCCTGAAGGTGTTACGATCATGACAGACATCAGTCTTTATCTGGATTTTGTCCTGAAACTCTTTTTTGCTTTTGGCCTGGCCTTTGAAGTGCCGGTGGCAACAGTACTATTGATCTGGAGTGGTTTTACCTCAGTTGAAACATTAAAAAGAAACAGACCCTATGTGATTGTCGCTGCCTTTATTATGGGCATGCTGTTAACGCCACCAGATGTCATCTCCCAGATATTATTGGCGCTTCCAATCTGGCTATTGTTTGAAGCAGGTCTTTTTATCAGTCACAGATTACCAACACGCATAGAAACTCTCAGTCAAGACGATCAGTAAGTAGCAACAATTGTTTTTCAATATTCTCACCTATTCTGATCTGCGGCATAGAGGTCTCTAGTGACTCTTCTGTTTCTCGTGCTTCAATATCTTTTTTCGCGGCATAGAATGCTGTTAAGAAATCGCGCTCACGCTTCAGGTGCTTGCCAAACAGAGCTTCCCCAAAATAAGTATATTCACCGTCATGTCCACAACCGAAGGAGCTTTTGTCTTTGTCCGAGGCCGTCATGATCAGCGTATTATCATCAATCAGCGGTTCTATAAAACCACCAGAATAACAGGCGGAAACCACAATTACTCTCCATTTAATACCAGCGTTATCTAATATTGCTTTTATTTTTCTGGGATCAATATCATTCATCTCCAATGGAGGATATTCCATGGATAATTTATGATCCCTGGAGCCATGAGAAGTCAGCATAAGAAATAGAATGTCTTCTGCCGGATTCATAGTCTCGGCCAAAGCCATCACCGCTGACTTAAGATTATGTGCATTGGCTAACGGCAGATCTTCAACAGTCTCATCATTATTAATCAATAGTAACGATCTTTCTCTGGTATCAAATTGATCATCAAATAATTGTTTCGCCAGTATCACTTCATTCATAAATACATCTTCATCGGCGTAACCTGCAAGCCCCAAAAAATATAAGTCTATTAGCCCCGCTCTTTCTGGTAATAACTTATCTGTCTCTTGTTTGACTAAATCGTTTTGACGATAAAATGTATCTTCAATATTTATTTTCGGCCTACTATCCATGGAACTTGATTGTATCGAATAGTCGGGATACCAAAGCGACTGCTGTGGCAGTTGAAATAGAGGAACATAATTGATTATTCCATATAAGCTTACCAGCACAATGGCCCTGCAAGTTGTTGTGTGATAGTACTTAACAACGCATCTAAATATTATTGCCAGATACCAGATTAGATAAAGATAGAAGATGGCCCAGCTTGTCTCAGTGGAATCAAACCATGTTTGCTTGCCTGCGAGCCAGTCAATAACCAAATATACGCCCCAGACGGCAGGAACAAAGGCAAGGAAAATAACCATGACATTAACAACACTTGCCATATCTTTTTCAATTTCTGCAATGATCGCAACGCTGATAAAGAACAACAGATACAGTGTTGCCTGATAAGTCAGGCCATAAATATTAAAAACATTGTCCGGGGAAGTATCTATAAAATCATAAGTAAATGACAGAAAAAAGGAAAGTGTCAACAATAAACAAAGCTGTAAAAAACCGAATCTAAATTGCCACAGGGCGGTGGGAACAAACAAGGCAAACCGGGTTCCGTACCAGATATTTCGCGCAAGGTCTAGGCACGGAGCAATCAAGAATTTATCCATCTGCTAAGAGACTCTAATCAACTAAAATATTGGTAAATAAAAGTTGTTTCAAGATTGTTCCCACGGCAGATCTACAAATCTCCATCCGTTAATAGTGTTTCTATGTTTATTATTGTCCAAATCGCCCTCGAACCCGTCTTCAATGTTATAAAGGTTGTCGAAGCCCTGACGAGCAAGCTCTTCCGCCGCCGCCTGAGAACGTTTGCCACTCCTGCAAATTGCTAATATGGCGATGGATTCCAGTTCCTGATCTGAGCCTGTTCTCTTCACCAACGCCTGGCGAACTTTATTCACGAACCCTGCATCGATATTCCAGTCCGGTGCATCCATCCAGGGTATATGTAGCGCATTAGGTGGATGGCCTACATACTCGTATTCCATACTTGTCCTCACATCCAGTAAAACCGATCGCGGCTCGCTTTCAAGGATTTCCCATGCTTGCTGTGGAGATATTTCTTTTATATTAGTTTCAGACATAGCCATTCACACCCGACAATTAATTGCATACCCAAACTACTCGGAAATATAGGTTTCAGCAAGACGAGAAACCTCCATATTTAAGGCATGAAGCCGAAGGACTGGTCATTTATATCCATAGATGGATTGTATGCAGAAAATACAGGCGCAATTTTCTGCCTGGCCCAAGGCTTTACAACGAAAAAGATGGTTGTTTACCGTCTTGCCCTGCGGGAATTCAGTTATGAAGCTTGCATTTCCGAGCAGTGTGGGTATAGACCAAGCTTATCCTGCTCTGACAGGAAGAATCAAAAAAAACACAAGCACTGTTACTTCCCTTAGATTTATGATGCAATACGGGGCTGACATAAGAATAATGATTTGCATACAAGGTACGATGAGGAGATATCCATGACAATGGATGATATTGACGGCGTGATCTGGATGGATGGGGAATTTGTCCCCTGGAGAGAGGCAAAAGTCCATGTGCTGACGCATACCCTACACTACGGCATGGGTGCCTTTGAAGGGGTACGTGCCTATCATGCAGAAAAGGGCACTGCTATATTCCGTCTGCAGGAACACACCGATCGACTTTTTCGTTCGGCGCATATTTTAGGCATGCCTATGTCTTTTGATAAAGAAACTATCAACAAGGCTTGCCTTGAGTCAGTCAGCAAAAACGGACTTGATTCCGCCTATATCCGCCCCATGTGCTTTTATGGATCAGAGGGCATGGGTCTACGTGCTGATAATCTGAAAGTACATGTAATGGTTGCCGCCTGGTCGTGGGGATCTTATCTTGGGAGTGAAGGCCTGGAGAAAGGAATTCGCATCAGAACATCCTCTTATACTCGTCACCATGTCAATATAACGATGTGTAAAGCCAAAGCTAATGGTAATTACCTTAATTCCATGTTAGCGCTACAGGAAGCCCTGGACTGTGGCTATGACGAAGCCCTGTTGCTCGATACCGAAGGCTATGTCGCAGAAGGTAGTGGCGAAAATATCTTTATCGTACGCAATGGCATTCTTTACACACCGGAACTAACTTCTGCACTGGAAGGTATTACCAGAGAAACTATTTTCAGCCTGGCGAAAGAAAAAGGCCTGGAGGTTCGCGAAAAAAGAATCACTAGAGATGAAGTATATATTGCGGATGAAGCCTTTTTTACCGGCACAGCAGCAGAGGTAACTCCAATTCGTGAGCTAGATGGACGTACGATTGGTAAAGGCGGTCGTGGCCCGATTACAGAAATGTTGCAAAAAGCCTATTTTGACCTTGTGCATGGACGCAACGAACACAAACCAGAATGGTTGAGCTACGTCTAAGGGAGCCGCATGAGCAATTATCAGGCATCAAGAACACCCAATGACAGAAAGACTTTTGAGATTAGTCGTTCGCAGCTACCTCTGCACTGCCCAACAACAGACATGACTCTGTGGAATTCACACCCTCGTGTTTTTTTACCGATTGAGGAAAATAGTCAGGTAACGTGCCCTTATTGTGGGACAAAATTTTCGCTGAAGCCCGATTAATAATGCATAACCGGCCCAACACTCTTCGAAGGTGACGACAGAACCCACACAAACACCGGTAATTTGGCGGATAAGCGACGGCAAACCGGGACATGACTCACAGAGCAAGGGGTTGGTTAAGGCATTAAACCTGATCAAACCCTGTGATTGCCACGATATTATATTGGCCGATAAAAAGCATGGCTTGCTGAATCTCCTTTTAAAAAAATTTCCAACAACAGAAATATTACCGGATCCGGATATGATTATCGGCGCAGGGCATGAAACACACCTGCCTCTGCTCTGCGCGAAACGTGCACGTGGCGGCAAAACAATTATTATTATGAACCCAAGTGTTCCTGCTGGCTGGTTCGACTTTTGTTTTATTCCAGAACATGATAACCCAAAGATGGCTGACAATGTTCTGACCACAAAAGGCGCGATAAATTGCATTACCCCTTCAACCGAACAAGTGCATGACCGTGGTTTAATTTTAATTGGCGGGCCTTCAAGACATTTTAATTGGGATAATGAATATCTTCTGCAACAACTAAAAGAAATTATATCAACGCATGCTGATATTGAATGGGAAATAACGGATTCTGCCCGCACACCTGAAACAACAAGAAATTTACTGGCAACATTGCATGAGCCTAATGCAAAATATAAAGATTGCTCAAGTACCGGGGCAGCATGGGTTGCCGGACGACTCAATCGTGCCGCAAACGCATGGGTCAGTATGGATAGTGTCTCTATGATATATGAATCTCTTACCTCCGGCGCGGCAGTTGGTATACTTGAGGTGCCTGCTCGAGAACCAGGTAAACTAACAAATAATATTGCCGGGCTTGTCGAAGACAACATGGTAACTCCCTTCAGCAAATGGCAGAACCAACGAAAACTTAACCAGCCTCCCGTCTTGCTAAATGAAGCAAAACGTTGTGCCGAGCGTCTCCAGGAATATGGTTTACTGCACTAAAATAGAATATATCAGTGAACTTGGGCCTTGAAGTATGAATCCTAGAACCCTGAGCGTTGTCCAGTTGCTTCCCGCGCTAGATGTCGGCGGCGTCGAGCGTGGCACTCTGGAGGTTGCGAAAGAATTAGTTAAGCACGGGCACCGTTCTATCGTTATCTCAGCTGGCGGCAGGATGGTTGATGAGCTTATCAGTTCTGGCAGCGAACACATCCAATTAAATATTGGCAGAAAGTCTCTTTTATCCTTAAAACATATTTCATTCCTTCGCAGGTATTTCGAGGAAGAGAACATCGATATCGTTCATGCACGTTCTCGTTTTCCTGCGTGGCTGACGTTTTTTGCCTGGAGAAAAATGGACAGGAATTGCCGACCGAAATTTATCACCACCGTCCATGGCCCTTATAGCGTCAATTCTTACAGCAAGGTAATGACAAAAGGACAAAAAATCATAGCTACTTCTGGTTTTATTCTGAAATATATTACTGATAATTATCCAGATGTTGATAAAAACAAAATTACACTAATACACAGAGGTGTATCAAAAACAGAATTCCCCTTTGCTTTTCAACCCAATAATAGCTGGCTAAAAACTTGGCACGAACAACTACCGACGATCTCGGATAAATTTATCCTGACTCTGCCTGCTCGAGTGACTCGTTGGAAGGGCCATGAAGATTTTTTGAATATACTAGCCCGGCTTAAACAACAGAACATTCCTGCTCATGGACTGGTAGCAGGTGGGCCACATAATAGCAAAATAGCTTACCTTGAAGAATTGAAAGACAAGTCACGAACCCTTGGCATAGAAAAAGAAATTACTTTCCTGGGACACAGAAATGACATTAAAGAAATTATGTCAATTTCGGATGTAGTTTTGTCCCTGGCCAAAGAGCCTGAAGCCTTTGGCCGGACTGCATTGGAAGCATTATGTCTGGGCCGACCGGTGATTGCTTACGATCATGGTGGCGCTGCCGAGATACTGGCGAAGACGTATCCTCAAGGCTGTGTTGAGCCAGACAATATTGCCGCTATTTGCGATAAAATTATTTCCTTTTACAAAGAACCTGTGCCAGTAGCAGACAACAACTTCTTCACACTTGATAAAATGCTTGATGACACTTTGTTGCTTTACTCACAAGAGTGATTTTTATAGATATATCGGTATACAGTGAATTATAAATATAAATATCACGCACTCCGCCGCGAGTGGTTTAATTTTTCCCTGTTAGCTCATCGCGATTTTGATGCCATGTTAATTAGCATGCACCAATCAGGCACTCATTGGTTACAATATATGTTGACCCTGGCCCTGGTAAAAAAACTGGGGATAGAACAACCGGAATTTATACAAAATGAATTATTTTTCAGC
>SMUY01414476.1_pt1 | contig 14056 bp, 12 predicted proteins | sample 2456441 | NCBI WGS metagenome assembly SMUY01 (sample SAMN11095931, study PRJNA526329) | marine sediment metagenome | biome: Marine sediment; feature: Surficial sediment; material: Deep marine sediment; isolation source: Hadal surficial sediment | place: Pacific Ocean | collected 2014-11 | depth...
GATGATTCCGATCTCAATAAAATGTATATCGAGAACGCAGAACGGATCCTGCTGCAAAGCGTTGCCGCGTCCACGATGTCAGCACACCTAGCAGCGGCAGCGCTCGGCTATAACGTTTGGTGGGTCACCGCGATCGGCCAGCAAAAGGCGCAGGAGGAAATGAAGCCGCTCCTGAAAGTACCAGACGAGCTTTCTATTCTTGACATCATGTGCTTCGGACCACCGCTCAAGGAGCCGTATAAGCGATGGAAAAAATCACCGGAGGAAATCATTCACTGGGATGTCTTCGATCAGAAAAATTACCCAACCGATGAAGAGCTCGATGTATGGATTAAGGAGAAGCGCCACAAGGTCATGTACAAAGATGCTGAAAAAATTGACTAGCCCGGAGGTCGCACCAGTCCGATGAAGCCTATCTATACCACTTTCGATCAAAACACACTCGATCTGGAATACCGTCCGAGCAGCCGTATCGATGACCTCGATGTCTACCTTGATGAATACGCGCGCGCCAGCAAGGTGGCCAAGAGCGACGCGTTGCAAGACAACGCCTGCGAAGCGAACCTGCGTTACGGTGCGGGCGCCGAGGAGACACTGGATCTTTTTCTGCCTGCAGAGCCGGGCTCGGCGCCGTTACACGTATTTATCCATGGCGGCTACTGGCAGTTGCTGAGCAAAGATGAATCATGTTTTGCCGCGCCAATGTTCCAGCAGCGTGGCAGCTGTTTCGCTGCAGTTAACTACACGCTGGCGCCGCAACAAACGCTGACCGGTATCGTCGAGGAGAACCGGCGGGCAATAGCGTGGTTGTTCCAAAATGCTGGCAAATGGGGCTTCGACCGCGATCGCATCTATTTGTCCGGCCATTCCGCCGGGGCGCATCTTGCCATGATGATGCTGCTCACGGACTGGCCGCAGTTCGGGCTGCCACGCGATGTCATAAAAGGCGTCTGCGCAGTCAGCGGTCTCTATGACCTCGAGCCCGTGCGCTTATGCTATGTAAACGAGGTAATGGGTATGGATACCAGCGAAGCCGAGCGGAACAGTCCGCTTCGCCACAGCCTGGTCAATCCTTGCCCGGTAATACTCGCCTACGGCGACAACGAGACCGGCGAATTCAAGCGGCAGACGGACGATTATCGACGCGTACTGCAGGATGCGGACATACCGGTGACGCTTAGCGAAATCGCAGACCGCAATCACTTCGATGTGATCCTGGACCTGGCGGACGCCACCAGCTGGCTGTCACGACAGGTGTTCAGTCAGATGGGAATTGGCGGGGCTCCTTAACATCTGTCGTCGTCCGAACCAAAATTTCCTATACTTTATTCAGACGATACGGCAATTGTTCACCTACTTGCGGAGACGACTATGTCTAAACGACTTAACGCACTGCATCCGATAATATCAACCTCGGTCTTGCTGGCGCTCATCATTCTTGGCTCCGCGGCTTCATCCTTTTCCCAATCTCTGCCGAATCCGTATCGCGCCGTTGAAGGTTGGGCGCAACTACCCGATGGCAGGCAGATGGGGGCAGTCGGTGGAGTAACGATGGACCCCGACGGCAAACATGTCTGGGCGGTAGTAAGGTGCGACGCCACCGATCCTGCTCGTTTCGGTAACGAGTGTCTCGATTCGGATCTGGACCCGATCCTCAAGTTCGACCTGGACGGCAACGTGGTGCAGAGCTTCGGCAGCGGGATGTTCATTTGGCCGCACGGAATTGATGTCGATCGGCAAGGCAACGTGTGGGTGACCGACGCAGTCGCCGCAGCGCGAACCCCGCAGGGCAGCAGGGGGCATCAGGTGATCAAGTTCAGCCCTGACGGCAAAGTGTTGATGACACTTGGAACACCGGGAGTACCGGGGAGCGGACAGAACAGCTTCAATGCCCCGAGTGATGTTGTCGTGGCTGACAATGGCGACATATTCGTTGCCGATGGGCATGCCGATGATACGAATAACCGTATCGTTAAATTCTCGCGCGATGGGACGTTCATCAAGTCCTGGGGTAAGACCGGCTATGGTCCTGGCGAATTTCGGACACTGCATGCGCTCGCCTTTGATGCCCGCGGCCGTCTGTTCGTAGCCGATCGGTCGAATAATCGAGTTCAGATTTTTGACCAGGACGGTAACCATCTCGCCACCTGGACGCAATTCGGCCGCCCAAGCGGCATTTTTTTCGACGACAACGACCAGATCTATGTGGCGGACTCGGAATCAGACAACGTGCAAAACCCGGGTTGGGAAATGGGCATCAGGATAGGAGACGCCGAGACAGGCTGGGTAAACGCATTCGTACTCTATCAGTGGGGTGACCCACGCAACCCTGCCGGGAATGGTGCGGAGTTTGTTGCCGTTGATCGCGATGGCAATCTCTACGCGGGGGAACCAAGGCCCAGGAAGTTGCAGAAATATGTGAGAGTCAGACCCTAAATCGCACCGGTCGATAGTCAGCGTAAGGAATTCTTTTTGGAAAAGCGGCTATCAGAATGGTGGATCGTCTGAGTTCCATATGGCGAGCTCATGATTCCAAGTGTTGTCAGGATGTTTCTTCCAGACTTCCACGAACTTACCATGGTCGGTTACGGGATTGCCGTTGGCGTCGTTCAACGTCAACTGGTAGAAGCCAACGAGGTACGCAAGGTCACCAGAGCTTGCGACTTCCACGGTGTCGAGCTGCACATGAAACTCGAAACCCGGATTCGCAGCGAGCTGGGTCGCTAGCTCGCGAATGGCCTTCGCCCCGCGCACCATAGGAGCATTTGGCGGAAGCCACGAGGAATGTTGGGGATAGGCGGCCATGTAACCATCAATATCGCCCGCATTGAAGGCACGTGCCGCCTCGATCTCTGCCGTGCGAATGGCCTGCTCATCACCAGTGTGCGCATCGACAACTGCTTGCTCGCATCCGAATATGCCAGCTAATGTGACTACAACGACAAAAACCGGCAGAAAATGAAACCTTCGCATACTGTGTCCTCCACCAGGCGCGCTGCCCCTAAAGCCGGCGACGCAGACATGGCCTACACCATAATCATTAAATCGGACTTGCCCCAGTCTATATGACATATCAGGGCTGATTCGAGCATAGAAGGAAGTGGATTGACCCGTCAACGATATTCACCAGAATATCAAGAGGAAGCTGTCCGTCGTATTTTGGATCGGGGCTATTCTGTGTGTTTGTAAATCACTCCAGCTTTCATGACAAAGAAAACCTCTTCAAGTACGGAGATGTCGTCGAGGGGATTCCCATTCACAGCGATAATATCGGCGTAGTAGCCAGGGGAAACCGCACCGATCTGGCCTTCCCATTCCATAAGTTCTGCGGCGACGGTCGTCGCTGACTGTATGGCCTGCATCGGCGTCATACCATGCTCAACCATGCGAGAAAACTGAATCGCATTGTCACCATGTGGGATAACCGAGGAATCTGTTCCGAACACGATCTTCGCCCCGGCTTCGACGGCGCGCCTGAAATTCGCGTTGCGACGTTCGTGGACAAATGCTGCCTTTTCCATGGATTCCGGCAGGACTCCGATTCTTTCTCCTTCAGCAAGGATGTACTCAGTGCTGTAGATATCCAAAGTCAGGAAGGTGCCATTCTTTATCGCAAGCTTGATACCTTCATCGTCTATCAGACTGCCATGCTCGATGGAGTCGACTCCGGCACGAATCGCGTACAAGATACCCTCTGCGCCATGTGCATGCGCCGCGACCTTCATCCCGTGGGTATGCGCTTCATCAACAATTGCCTGCATCTCCTCCATTGTGTACTGGCGAGCACCCACCGCAGTGCCTTTGCTCAGCACCCCGCCAGTGGCACAAAACTTGATGAGATCGACCCCATACTTCTTGTTATCACGCACTTTCTCCCGCACTCCCCATGGGCCGTCTGCGATACCCTCCTGCTTGATTCCGTATTGCTTCGGCAACAGGTTTTCATCACAGTGGCCACCGGTTATCCCGAGGGAGGGCCCGGAAACCTTAAGCCGCGGACCGGGGATTCGGCCTTCGTTGATGGCATTGCGAACCGATACGTCGGAAAAACCGCCGGCGCCCGTGTTTCGCACCGTCGTAAACCCTGCCATCAGTAACGTTTTTGCATTGACAACACTGCGGATCGCCTCGTCGGTGTGTGACACAGTGAGAAAGGTGAATGCGTTATCCGTCGCATACCAGCTCAGGTGCACATGCAGGTCCGCCAATCCTGGAAGGATCGTGGCACCACCAAGATCGATCAACCTGGCGGTCTCTGGAATGTCGCCATCGAGCGTGACAGAAATAATTTGACCGTCAACGATTTCCACAACGGGGTTCTGAAGCAGCTCTCCGTTAAGTGGATCAACCAGTGCACTAGCCGCTAAATACGTCGTTTCCGCCTTTGCGTTGGCAGCTAAAAGCAAAACAACGAGACAAAGGAGTATGGAGTAGACCAGGACCCTGAACCGCATGATTTGATTCCTTGATAGAGGGAAGAATAGATCGACCAGCAAGACGCGAGGAAGACTATTGCCGATCCATCAAGTGCGGTGCCTCGCTATGCAGAAACTTTTTCCGTCTTGACTGGATCAATCTGCACAGGCTCCTTCGGCACGATTGCCTTCGGCCGTTCGCGCATGTCTATTTTCCCTTTGAACCGTGCACCGTCCTCCATGACGATCCGATCGCAGGTAATATTTCCTCTGACGTCGGCACCTTTGGCCAGCGAAACAATCCCTTCACTGTAAATGTCACCGATGAGTTGCCCCTCGATAATGACGGAATCGGCGTGAATGTCTGCCTTGACCCGACCTTGTTTGCCAATCGTCAGGTGCTTCTTGTGATGGGCGATCGTACCTTCTATGCAGCCCTCAATCACCAGGTCTTCATCGGCCGACAGCTCGCCCTTGAACACCAGTGTTGGCCCGATGACTGACACGTTTTTCGCTCTTACAGGCCGCGCCTGTCCGATTTTCGGTGGTGACGCTATGTCCAGCTCACCGTCACCGTCTGCCTTCCTGAACATTGCCATTTTTGCCTCCGCATTAATCTCCGAATTGACCCTGACTGCCTGAGAGTGAAGGATACTCCAAATTGAAATCCAGGGTCGGCGTCTGGCTGGTATCTGCCCAGACTGCAATTTGTCGGCAAATCCATACACCATTACAGGCAACGCCGCTCAAACGACTGCAACATTTTTTCCTCGTCTTCGGCCCGCGTAAAGAATTGACTGAGATAATCGATACTCATTGCCTGCTCGTCCTCCGGCAGCCCGGGAATCTCGCTCAACACGCCCAGAATATCCACCTTACGCTTTCTGACCATGCGAAGTGCACTCTGCAAGGTGTCGCGCGACGTACAATAACCACGGTACATCCTTTGCGTCACCTTCCGGATACGGAGCGCCGGATCCGGATATGCATATTTGGCATTAACGAGACCGGCAAGATCAAAATCATAGGGTACGTAGAAGTGCTTCGATTCGATCTCAAGTATGTCGCCATTGTGACAACAGACATCATCGTCGTCGGCCTTCGCCATCGACCAGTCGGTATTACCGATCATATATTGGAAGACGTAGACTAAAGCTGCCTGACGATCGTCGAGCGAACGAAGTGATACGCCGGTGACTTTTGCGGGACGTCCGCCAATCCTGTCAGCTAACTCAGCCTGCGACTCGATTAAGAATCCATATCGCACAATAACTTCATTCTTACGGCGCTCGTCAGTGTCCCGGTAAGTAATGCGAAGCAAGCGAACCCCGTAGCCAATATCTGAGACGAGACTGAACATTCGGTAAGCGGCATACTCTTGCAACGCGTCAGCCTGAGCGACATTCCTGTCTCGGCAATGCGTAACAAGTTTTAACTTATCCTGTCCCGCGAAAACCGTCTGCTCCGTGTTACGCCCTGAAAAGTTGAATCTTAGCGGTGGAAATTCGCACACACGCAATCGGCTCTTACCGCGAACCCGGACCTGAATGTGATATTCGACGCCGTTCGCTTTGAGCACAAAGGGCAGCTCATTACGTTCTTTCTTGTTTTTAATCAGCGACCCGATCGGGCCAGTCAATTCGACGTCAATAACCGCGTTGTCATTGAACAGCGGTGAGGCACCGGCCTGAGCAGCAACACATAATAAAGCGAGCGGAAAAATCTTCTTCATCAGTTACGATATCGCAGGCTCTACCCTAACTTGTACTTCGTGACTGCAAAGTATCTCCGGATAATTTCGATTTCTCAGGCCACGGGATCTATCAGCGGACACTCAAAGGCCTGAATTCGAATCGGCAGTCTGCCGTGCCACTCTTCCATCTGACGTTTTTGCTCGATCTTCTCAAGACGCTTGCCAACGAAATAATGATGAGATTACTGTCTAAGCGTTCAATTCCCGGCACAGTCTGAGCGGCGCTTTGGTCGCTTCGCAGCGTAGCGATAATCGACATCAAACATACGCTTCCTATGACTACTTTGTTCATACGGAACCGATCGCAAAAATACTACACCTGCTTGCGCAAGTGATTCAGTACATCTGAACGCGTGATCAATCCCAGGAATTCATCGCCATCCATGACCGCCGCATACGGCTGCACTTGCAACATCGCAACCAGGTTGTTGAGGCTGGCGTCCTTCTCCAGTCGGATAAACTCGGTCTGCATTGCGTCTTTCACCGCTGCATTCATCAGTTCGGGTTTGCCAAAGACGAACCTGATGATCGTGTCTTCGGTTACGACGCCTACCAACTTACCTTCATCCATCACCGGCAATTGGGAGAAACCGGCATTTCTCAGACGATTATGAGCTGTGGTCAGGACATCGCCCGGACCGACTGTAATGGTTGCTCGCTCTCCGTGCGGCCGCCCAACCAGGTCGCGCAGATCGTCATGCATTTCGCGCGTAATAAATCCCTGATCCTCCAGCCAGAAATCGTTGTACAGCTTGGACAGGTATTTGTTGCCGGTATCGCAGGCCAGGGTGACAACGCGCTTTGCTTCTGTCTGCTCGCGGCAATATTTGAGCGCTGCACATAGCAGCGTTCCTGTGGACGACCCGGCGAGAATGCCCTCTTTGCGCAGCAGGTCCCGCGCCGTCTCGAAGGACTCGGCGTCAGTAATGCTGTAGGCCTTAGTCACTCCGCCAAAATCGGCGATGTCCGGAATGAAGTCCTCACCAATGCCCTCAACCAGCCAGCTGCTGCTCTTGGTCGACAACTCACCCTTGTTGATGTAGTCGGCGAGTATCGAACCGACAGGATCGGCGACAATTAATTCTGTATTCGGAGAATGTTTTTTAAGGCATTTGCTGAATCCGCTGACGGTGCCGCTCGAGCCAACACCGAGTATGATGGCATCGACGTCACCATCCATTTGCTCGAGGATCTCCGGTGCGGTCGTTTGTTCGTGCGCAAGCGGGTTGTCCGGATTGCCGAACTGGTTGATAAAATAGGCGCCCTTTTCCTCAGCAATAGCCTTTCCCAGGTCCTGGTAATACTCCGGATGTCCCCTGGCCACATCTGATCGGGTCAGGATGACCTCGGCACCCATCGCCCGAAGATTGAAAATCTTTTCCTGACTCATTTTGTCCGGCAGCACGAGGATCAGCGGATAACCTTTTTGCTGTGCAACGAGCGCCAGTCCAAGGCCGGTATTGCCCGCAGTGGCTTCAACAATCGTGTCACCGGGTTTGATATCGCCACGTTTTTCGGCCTCCTCGATCATCGAGATCCCGATGCGATCCTTGATCGAGCCACCCGGATTGGCGAGTTCGAGCTTGAGGAAAAGACGGCACGGACCCGTATCGATGTGCGTGACCTCAAGCATTGGCGTGCAGCCGACCATTTCCAGAATATTCGAGAAAACTTGCATAGGCATCGGGGTTATTATTCAAACTTGCGGTCATAGTACGCGAAGGATCTGCGCCTTTGAACGAGTTTCTGGAAATTTCTACTGCGCTGGCTGACGGAGCCGAGCAGGTCCGTGGCATCAGCGACAGTCCGCGACTGGATTCAGAATTGCTGCTCGCACGGGCGCTCGACGTGCCGCGAAGTTACCTGTTTGCACATCCCGACGAAATTCTTGATCCGGCCGTCATCGAGCGCTTTTGCTTAAGCCTGGAGCGGCGATCGGATGGCCTGCCGATTGCCTACATACGCGGCGAAAAGGAATTCTGGTCAATGACCCTGATCGTCACCCCGGATACGCTGGTGCCCCGTCCCGAAACCGAGTTGCTGGTTGACCAGACCCTGCAGCGCATATCAAAAGACGGGAAACTGGCAATACTCGATCTCGGCACCGGTTGCGGCGCGATTGCACTGGCTATCGCTAAAGAACGCCCTCACTGCGACATCATTGCCACCGATGTCAGCGATGCGGCGCTCGCCGTGGCCAGGGAGAACGCAAATCGACTTGCGTTAGTCAATATTGAATTCCTGTGCGGCGACTGGACGGCACCGGTTGCCGGCAGAACATTTGATATCATCGCAAGCAATCCGCCGTATGTGCCGGTTGCTGATCCAGACCTTGAACATCTGATGCATGAACCTCAGATCGCGCTTCTGTCAGGAGAAGACGGCCTTGATGCCATTCGCAGAATTTCCGTCGAGGCAAAGTCGGTCTTAAGGATTGGCGGGACATTGCTCATTGAGCATGGTGACAAGCAGGCCGGGGCGATTGCCCGAATATTGTCGGCAGATGGCTGGAGCGAGATCAACCATGTGATTGATCTGGCTGGCAAGCCCAGGGTGACGATAGCAGGTGACTGATCGAACAAAATTCGCCCGCTGGGGCGGGCCCTACTATACTCGCGCATTCCTTTAGCAGTGAGGCAGCCTGTGATTACCATAGTGACCAACCACGGCGACATCGTCGTTGAACTCCTTGAAGACGCCGCACCTATCTCCTGCGAGAATTTTCTTCAGTATGTTGCGGACGGATTTTTTGCGGAAACCATATTCCACCGCGTCATTCCGAACTTCATGATCCAGGGCGGCGGCATGAATGCCGACATGTCGCACAAGCAAACGCGCGTACCGATCAAGAATGAAGCAGCGAATGGTGAGAAAAACCTTCGCGGCACGCTTGCCATGGCGAGGACCGGTGAGGTGGACAGCGCAACTTCGCAGTTCTTCATTAATCTGCATGACAACACATTTCTGGATCACGGCGGCCAGGACTATGGCTACGCTGTGTTTGCAAGAGTAACGGACGGAATGGATGTGATCGACAAGATAGCTGCGGTGCCGACCAGTAACTCCGGTGGTCAACAAGATGTACCGACCGAACCGGTCACTATTGTTGAAGTGCGTACTGACGGCTAGTTTTCCTTTGTCAAACAACGACCAAAAGTCCGGGCGTTCGGCGCGGCACATAGCGCTGCCGCAAATCGGTGAGCAAGGCCAGGCAAAAATTGAGGCAGCGACCGTACTCGTCATCGGTATAGGCGGTATTGGTTGCGCGTCAGCCAGTTACCTCGCGAGCAGCGGCGTTGGTCAATTGTTGCTGTGCGACTTTGATACGGTCGATGCGACCAACCTTGGCAGGCAAACCCTGTACGGCCCGGACGACATCGGCGAACTCAAGGTACATCGTGCGGCATCTCGTCTTGCGGCAATGAATCCGGATGTCCGGCTCGCTGAAATCCCCGAGCGCTTGAGTAACGACGCGTTACAAGAAGCAGTCAGACAGGCTGACGTTGTCCTGGATGGATGTGACAACTTCGCGACGCGTTTTCAGGTTAGCGACGCCTGTGTAACAGGCAATCGATGCCTGGTATCAGGATCAGCGATTCGGTTTGAGGGTCAACTTGCCGTTTTTGGCCCGGACTATACGAAGTCGCCCTGTTATCGCTGTCTATATAAGGAGTCGGATGAATCGCTCGACAACTGCGCCGGCAACGGCGTACTCGCGCCCGTTCCTGGCGTAATCGGCACGATGATGGCGGTCGAAGCCTTGAAGATAATCGCCGGCGTGCCGGTAGAGCCCGGCAATCTCAGTCTTTACGACGCCATCGCCTCCGAATGGAGCAAAGTCGGCATCAGGAAAAGAAAAAGCTGTCCCGGTTGTACTGCAGGATTCTAAATTCGGGCAGGGAGGTGGTGCCGTTCGATATTGGCGACATCGCGATCGGCGGCGGCATCCACTGCATTACACAGCAGCAACCGGTTCGGACTCAAGACGGAATGATTATGACCGGCATGCTACTGGCAGCCACTTGTTAACCAGCGTGGCATCGCCCGTACATTCCCAGGACAAACTACCGTCATCAATAAGTCCAATCGGCCTGATTGTAATGATTGCATTGACGATCTTGTCATTGACGTCGTTACCAAAAGTCACCTGGATCAGACCGGCACCGGTTACCTCAACCTGAGCAACATATTTTCCCGTTATGCTTGTCGCTGCCTCCAGACCGGCCGTTGCATTGTCGCCCGGGTACACACCCCGGTCCAGAAAATACTCCGCAACCGCCACCTTCGCGCCCGCAGCAAGATTGAGTCCTTCCGCGACCTGGGCGCGCACGGTGTAATCCAGATATGCCGGGATCGCGAGTGCGGCCAGGATTCCAATAATCGCAACCACGATCATCAGTTCGATCAGCGTGAAACCCCGCTGAATGTTTTTCATTTCTGGCCTCCGATTCCCCTTGAATTCCGGTAATACTCAAAAATGAAGCGATAGTCGTGCCAAAACTGCAGGTTTGCTTGCAAAGCACTGCTTTTAAAAGACAAAAATATATATCCGGCCAGCGAATAAAAAGTGTTCTGACACTCGCTTAGACGGCCGAATCGCCGATTCTGGTCACAAACTGACAGAATTTGTCAGCTCCGTCCGTGCACTGCGTCACGCCCCGTTGTGAGGATTCCGACAAGAACGGGCTGGTGCTTTACAGGCCGAACTTTTCGCCGAAGAAATCACCGTCGTTCCAGGTCGGCCTGTCGTCCTTGTCTGCGATTGCGTAGCCGATGCGCACATTGGCCCGTGCAAAGCGCAGGGCGGAGTCCCAGTCGATCGGACGACTGAGATCATCACTCGGTTGGTGGTAGTGGGTTTGCAGATGCTGATTGAACAGTGCACCACCGTTGATTTCCGGATCTGTTGACGTGAATCCGGGAACAAGAAATACCGACGGCACACCTTTCTTGACGAACGAGTACTGGTCGCTGCGAATGAACAGCACTTCTTCCGGAACCGGATCCGGCGCCAGCACAAAGCCCTCTTCCACGACGACCTCACCGATGATTTGTTCCAGTGACGAGTGTTCCGAACCAAATGCGATAACGTCGGCAAGCGGGAACAACAACAAAGGCATGTCCAGGTTCACGTTGGCAACGAGCGAGTCACTCGGCACCGTTGGGTAATGCGCGAAGTAGTCCGATCCGACGAGACCCCGCTCTTCTCCCGTCAAAGCAATGAACATGATTGAACGGCGCGGCGGCTCCGGCATTGCCGCAAACGCCCGCGCGATTTCGATCAACAGCGACGTGCCCATCGCGTTGTCATACATGCCGTTATATATAGTGTCGCCGTTTACTGCCGCACCGATTCCGACATGGTCGAGATGCGCGGTGAAAACGACGTACTCGTCCGCCAGTTCCGGGTCGCTGCCGCGGAGGATACCAATGATATTAGGACTCGTTATTGATTCGTGGTCGGTCTTGCGGGCGAGAGTTATCTCGGTACCTAACGGCGTCGACAAGGGCGTGCCGGCATCCGCGGCATCGAGCGCCTGCTCGAATGAAATCGGTGCACGTGAGAAAAGCTCATGCGCGGGCGGTACGTTCAGCATCGCGCCACCCTGCAACTCGGGGAAGTAATTTGCAGCTTCGCCGGACAGGTTTACCCAGGACATGCCCGGACGTATGCCGGCATTTTCCGAGATGCGCTTCCAGGTATAGCGCCGTTGATCCGTCCTCGAACGGAGACCAATCGAGCCGACGGCACCTCGCGCCACTGCCTCCTCCGTCTTGGTCAGCCGCGACGAATAAAATGCACGCTCGTTGTGTGGAAAACTGTCGGGCGCACCGCCGAACGCAGCGATTATCTTGCCCTCGACATCGATCCCATCATAGTCGGAGTAATTCATGTCGGGTGCGTGGATGCCGAAACCGACGAACACGACCTCGGCCGTGATACTCGTTTCCGCACGCACCGCGTCCCCACCCATAACGAAATCTTCCTTCCAGCGTTGCGCTTTCTCGATGTCGTCCTGGTGGAAAATGAATCTTGCGGAATCGACATCGATGCGTCGCGCGAGCATCGGTACCTGCTGGTACCAGCCATCATCACCACCGGATTCGAGGCCGATTTCCTCGAACTGTCCGGCGACATAGGCTGCCGCTTCATCGTATTCCGGCGTGCCGGTCATACGCCCCATGAGCGCATCATCGGCAAGGTACATAAGGTGAGCCTCGATGCCGTGACGCTCGATCAGGGCCAGACCCTGTTCAAGCGAACTGGGCGCCGGTTCAGCGGCGACAGTTGCACTTTCCAGAACCTCTTCTTCCGTTGCTTCCTGCGAACAGGCCGCAAGCACAGACGGCAGAAGAAGCAGGACGTATTGTCGGTATTTATTATTCAATTTGGCCACCGCTTGGGAAAATTGGCAGGCATCATACCAGCATGAAATGCGCCTAGAGTTCCTTGTGGCTCATTCGTTCCGCAATGTGATCCGCCTGGCGAATCGCCAGGGCCACGATGGTAAGAGTCGGATTGGCTGCCGCGCTGCTGGCAAAAACGCTGCCGTCAGATACGAACAGGTTTGCAATATCGTGGCTCTGTCCCCAGCGGTTAGTCACGCCATCCGCCGGGTTAGCGCTCATGCGGGTGACACCCATGTTGTGACATCCGCCACCACCAGCCATTGTCGACGTCACGGCCCGCGCACCCAATGATTCCAGTAGCTGCTTGCTCATCTTCGCCGCATGCATATGCATCGCTATCGAATTCGGGTGAAAATTGTAGGTCAGGACTGGCACTGGCAGACCATACTGATCGCGCTCAGTCTCGTGAAAGGTAATTCGATTCGATGCCTGTGGTGGGTCCTCTCCGGTCACCCAGGTGCCGGCAAGATTCGTGTAATTTTCCAGGTAGTCGGCAGCCGATTCGCCCCAGCCACCAACCGATCGAGCAATACTGAGGGGATCACTACCTGACGTTTCAATCAGGTAGCCACCCACAAATCCACGCCCGGGCTGGTGGTATTGCTCATCGAAAATGAGCCCTGACTGCCGCGTCCCACGGTGGAAATTTACCGCACCGGGCATGATCGCCGTCGTGGATTTGGTCATGTGCCGCATGTAGTTACGACCCAGGTGACCTGACGAGTTGCCCAGTCCATCCGGAAACATGCTCGAGGCCGAGTTGTGCAGGAGGCGGGTCGTCTCGACGACGTTGCCTGCGACGCATATCGCCCGCGCTTTCTGTTCGTGCAGCACACCGTCATTATCGGCGTAAACGACGCCAGTCACTTTGCCTGAATCATCATGATTGATTTTTACGGCCATCACGTTGGTTCGCAACTCAAAGTGGCCGGTCGCCTCTGCTTTCGGTATTTCGGCATAGAGCGTCGACCATTTCGCGCCGATCGCGCAGCCTGAATGACAGAAACCGATTTGACGGCAACCCGGACGCCCGTCTCTCGCCAGCGGATTGATTGCTGCCCGGGTGCTGGTGATCTTCCTGTACCCGATTTTCCTGCCACCGGCCTTGAGTACCTTGAACTCGTTGGTCTCGGCCGACGGTGGTATGCCGTGCGTCCCGGACACACCCATCCTGTCTTCGGCCATGTCGTAATACGGAGCGAGTTCGTCGAGCGTGATCGGCCAGTCGATCGCGGTTGTATCATCGAGTTTGCCGTAGGTGGTCAATGGTTTGAATTCATGTTCCTGAAATCTCGGCGTTATCCCGGACCAGCGCACGGTTGTACCACCCACAGTCTTGCAAAGCCAGGTGGGTGCGCCCAGTCGCTTGTCGAGCCAGCCCATCCTTTCGTTCATAATGCCCGGATTATTCACGATGTCGGAAAGCGCCAGCCACGATCCCGCTTCGAGGCAGACAACATCAATGCCCTTCTGTGCA
>SMUY01168504.1_pt1 | contig 14047 bp, 14 predicted proteins | sample 2456441 | NCBI WGS metagenome assembly SMUY01 (sample SAMN11095931, study PRJNA526329) | marine sediment metagenome | biome: Marine sediment; feature: Surficial sediment; material: Deep marine sediment; isolation source: Hadal surficial sediment | place: Pacific Ocean | collected 2014-11 | depth...
CCGACGGCCATCACGCCCGCGAAGCGCTGGCCAAGCTCGAGCATCTCGTGGTCCAGGACATCTTCCTGACCGAGACGGCGTCCTATGCCGACGTCGTCCTGCCGGCCTCGGCCTGGCCCGAGAAGGACGGCACGGTGACCAACACCAACCGCCAGGTGCAGATGGGACGCAAGGCGCTCGATCCGCCCGGCGACGCCCGCCAGGACTGGTGGATCATCCAGGAGATCGCCCGCGGCATCGGCCTCGATTGGAACTACACCCACCCCCGCGACGTCTATGGGGAGATGGGAAAGGCGATGGAGTCGCTCGACAACATCTCCTGGGACCGGCTCGAGCGCGAGGGCGCCGTCACCTACCCCTGCGAGGCGCCCGATAAGCCCGGCCAGGACGTTGTCTTCTCCGACGGCTTCCCGACGGCGAACGGTCGCGGCAAGTTCGTCCCCGCCGCGATCGTTCCCCCTGACGAGACGCCGGATGCGGACTACCCGATGATCCTGACGACGGGCACGCAATTGGAGCACTGGCACACCGGGGCGATGTCCCGGCGGGCGACGATGCTCGATGAACTGGAGCCCGAGGCGGTCGCCAGCTTATCGCCCGCCGACCTTCGGAGCTTAGGCGCCAGCGGCGGCGACACCATACGCGTCGCCACGCGGCGCGGTGCGATCGAGATCACCGCGCGGATGGATTCGGCCATGCCCGACGGTGTGATCTTCATTCCGTTCTGCTTCGTCGAGGCGGCGGCGAACCTGCTGACCAACCCGGCGCTCGATCCCTTCGGCAAGATCCCGGAATTCAAGTTCTGCGCCGCGCGCGTGGAGAGGATCGGCCGCGCCGAGGCCGCCGAATAAGGTTGGGAAGATGGGAGATTTCCTGCTCAAGCCTGACCCCGACGATCCCCGTCTCTCCAAGGCGGTCAAGGGCATCGACCATGACGGCAAGCCGATCGAGACCTCGGTGGTGGTCGAGCGCTCCCTCACGCTTTTCCTCAACAGCCAGGAAATCGTCACCATGATGACCATCGGCGATTATCCCGAATACCTGGCGCTGGGCTTTCTGTTGAACCAGAACATGCTGCTCGCGGACGACGAGATCACCGGCATCGATCACGACGACGAGCTCGAGATCGTCGTCGTGCGCACCAAGCGCGAGACCGACTACGAGGAAAAGCTGAAGAAGAAGGTCAGGACCTCGGGCTGCGCCCAGGGAACGGTGTTCGGCGATATGATGGAGAAATTCGATGACATCGAGCTGTCGAAGGACGCCAGGCTCAAGACCTCGTGGCTCTATGGCTTGACCCGGAAGATCAACACCTCGCCCAGCCTCTATCTCAAGGCCGGGGCGATTCACGGCGCGGTGCTGTGCCGGGAGGATAAGCCGCTGATCTACATGGAGGACGTCGGCCGGCACAACGCCGTGGACAAGATCGCCGGTTACATGTTCCTTGAGGGGATCACGCCCGAGGACAAGATCTTCTACACCACCGGGCGGCTGACCAGCGAGATGATCATCAAGACGGTGCAGATGCGGGTGCCGATCCTGATTTCGCGTTCCGGCTTTACCTCCTGGGGGGTCGATCTTGCCCGCGAGGCCAATTTGACGCTGATCGGCCGGGCCAGGGGCAAGCGCTTCGTCGCCCTGGCGGGGGCGGAGAGGATCGTCTACGACGCCGATCCGAAGGACGTCGGCGAGGAATCCGCCCGCCATCAGCGCAAGGCCGCCCGCGCCGATAGCGATCTTTAGGGCGAGTCTGACATGACCGGGGATCGGGGAGAAGGCGTCGTCGGGGTTCTATTGGCGGGCGGCCTCGCGCGGCGCATGGGCGGGGGCGACAAGTGCCTTCGCCTCCTCGGCCCACGCACGATCCTCGATTACGCCGTCGAACGGGCGCGGGGGCAGACGGCGACGCTGGTGCTCAACGCCAATGGCGATCCGACACGTTTTGGCGCCTATGCCCTGCCGGTGGCGGCCGATGTCATCGAAGGCGCCGCCGGGCCGCTGGCCGGCGTCCTTACCGGCATGGAATGGGCGCGCGCCAACCGGCCGGATTGTCCTTGGATCGCGACATTCGCCACCGACACGCCGTTCTTCCCCCTGGATTTCGTGTCCCGTTCGCTCGAACGGATCGAAGAGCATGGCGCCGACATGGCCCGGGCGGCCTCGGGCGGGCGGGCACATCCGGTTTTCGGCCTGTGGCCGGTGCGCCTTCGGGACGATCTCGACGCGGCGATGCGCGCCGAAGGCGTGCGCAAGGTCGATATCTGGACAGCGCGCTACCGGCTGGTGGACGCCGAATTCACCACCGAACCCTTCGATCCCTTCTTCAACGCCAACCGCCCCGAGGATTTGGAAGAAGCGGCGCGCCTTGCCGCAAAACTTGGCGATTCGGCCGGAGCGCTATAAAACCAGGGGGCAAGTGACGTCGACGCACTGCGGTGGATGGGAACCAGGGAACCGCGGGGAATGAGGGAAGGACCGCGAAGGCATGAGTGAGATTTGGAGCGCGCTCGGCAAGGCGATGGTGCTGATCGCCGATTTCGACCCCGATCTGGTCGAGATCATCGGCCTGTCTTTGCGCGTGAGCCTGACCGCCGTCCTCATCGCCGGCGTCATCGGCCTGCCCGTCGGCGCCGCGGTGGCGCTCTTCCGGTTTCCCGGCCGGCCCGTTCTTGTCGTCCTGATCAACGCCCTGATGGGCCTGCCGCCGGTGGTCGTCGGTCTGATGGTCTATCTCCTGTTGTCCCGCGCCGGTCCCTTCGGCGTCTTCAACCTGCTCTATACACCGACCGCCATGATCATCGCCCAGGCGATCCTTATCGGCCCGATCATCGCCGCGCTGACGCGCCAGACGGTGGAGGATCTGTGGCAGGAATACGGCGAGCAACTCACCTCCTTCGGCGTCGGACCGGGGCGCGCCGTCTGGACATTGCTGTGGGACGGCCGCTTCAGCCTGCTGACCGGGGTCCTGGCGGGCTTCGGCCGGGCCAGCGCCGAGGTCGGGGCGGTGATGATCGTCGGCGGCAATATCGATCATCTGACCCGGGTGATGACCACCTCGATCGCGCTCGAGACCAGCAAGGGCAATCTGGAGATTGCCCTGGCGCTGGGGATCATCCTGCTCATCATCGCGCTCGGCATCAATGCCTCCGCCTACGTCATCAGGGACGTGGCGTACAGGACAGAGAGCTGAGAGTGCGATGCCGCCGCATGCGCAAATCCTTCCTCTGGTGCTCGACAAGGTCTCCTACGTCGCCAAGGGCGCGCGGCTGGTCGATGAGTTCTCCGTCACCCTCGATCCCGGAACCCGCACCATCGTCCTCGGCCCGAACGGCGCCGGCAAGAGCCTCGTGCTCCGCCTCAGCCACGGGCTGCTGCAACCGACATCGGGCGCCATCCGCTGGGAAGGACCCGGCGGCGGCAATAAGGCAAGTCTGCATCAGGCCATGGTGTTCCAGCGCCCCATGACCTTGCGCCGGTCGGTCGGGGCGAATCTCGATTACGTGCTCAGCCTGCGCAAGGTGCCGCGCGAGCTTCGGCGCGCCAAGACGGCGGAGGCGCTCAAACGGGCCGGTCTTTTCGCCATGCGCTCCCGGCCGGCGCGGGTCTTGTCCGCCGGCGAGCAGCAGAAGCTGGCGCTCGGCCGCGCCTGGGTGATGGAGCCGGAGGTGCTGTTCCTCGACGAGCCCACCGCCAGCCTCGATCCCGCCGCCACCCGGGAGGTGGAGAACATGATCAACGCCATTCACCAGGCCGGCACCAAGATCATCATGACCACCCACGATCTGGGCCAGGCCAGGCGCCTCGCCGACGACATCATCTTCATGCATCAAGGACGCCTCATCGAACGGGCGGGGGCGGAGGAATTCTTCGAGCACCCCCGCACCCCCCACGCGGAAGCCTTCCTGAACGGCGAGCTTCTGCCCTGACGACGCTCATGGACACCGCAAACCGGGAGATTGGACCATGACCCTCGCTTCCCTCCTTCGCGCAGGCCTAGCCGCGGCGCTGTTGACCGCGACCTTCGTCTCGCCGGGCGGGGCCCAGGAAAGGTCGGTGCGGATGCTGTCGACCACCTCGACCGAAAACTCCGGCCTGCTTTCCTATCTTTTGCCGATTTTCGAATCCAAGACCGGGATCAGGGTGCATGTCGTCGCCGTCGGCACCGGCCAGGCCCTTCGCGGCGCTAGGAACGGCGATGCCGATGTGTTGATGGTGCACGATAAGGCGTCGGAGCTGAAGTTGATCGCCGACGGCCACGGCATCGAGCGCCGCGAGGTCATGTACAACGATTTCGTCATCGTCGGGCCAAGGGAAGACCCGGCGAAGATCGGCGGCAACAAAGACACCATCAGGGCGCTCCAGATGATCAAAAAGTCGGGCGCCGTCTTCGTCTCGCGCGGGGACGACAGCGGCACCCATAAGGCCGAGCGCCGGCTGTGGCGGGCGGCCGGCATCGAGCCCGGGGGAAGGTCCGATCCCTGGTACCGCGAGGCGGGGTCGGGCATGGGCGCGACGCTCAATATCGCCGCCGGCATGAACGCCTATACGCTTACCGACCGGGGGACATGGCTGAGCTTCCGCAACCGCAGGGACCTCGAGATACTGGTCGAGGGCGATCCGCCCCTGTTCAACCAATACGGCATCATGCTTGTGAACCCGGCGAAACACCCCCATGTCAAGGCGAAGGAGGGGCGTCGGCTTATCGACTGGATCACCTCGCCCGAGGGCCAACGCGCCATCGGCAAGTTTACCGTCGAGGGTCGGGTGCTCTTCATTCCCAACTTCCGCGCCAAGGGCGGGTCGTAAGCGCTAGGGGCGCGTCACCGCGATGAAGGTGTTCGGCTTGGCAGGGTGGAGGAACAGCGGCAAGACGACGCTGATGGTGCGTCTGGTCTCCTTGCTGACGGGCCGGGGGCTCAGGATTTCGACCGTCAAGCATGCCGATCTCAGTTTCGACATCGATCAGCCGGGCAAGGACAGCCACCGTCACCGCACCGCCGGCGCGACCGAGGTCGTGGTCGCTTCGGCAAGAAGATGGGCGCTCATTCATGAGCTCAGGGAGGAGCCCGAGCCGGACCTTGGTGAACTCCTGAAACACATGGCGGAGGTGGATCTGGTCCTCATCGAAGGATTCAAGAAACTGGGTCACGACAAGATCGAGGTCCACCGGGCGGCCAACGGCAAGCCCCTGATCGCGCCCGACGACCCGAGGATCGTCGCCATCGCTTCCGACGGGCCGGTTGCCGATGCCAAGGTTCCGGTCTTGGCGCTCGACGACGCCGAGGCGATCGCCGAGTTCATCTTGACCCACTGCCGGATAGGCGCCCGCGAATGACCCGGCTCAGGGATGACTGCTTCGCCCCCGGGGCAGAAAGGATGAAGGCCGAGGACGCCCTCAAGCTGCTGGAGGAACGGGTGTGCCCGGTGGTCGGCGCCGAAGAGGTGGCGCTATCGGAAGCCCACGGCCGGTTTCTCGCCGCTGGGGTGGTCAGCGACCGCGACGTACCGGGGTTCGACAATTCCGCCATCGATGGTTACGCCTTCGCCTTCGCCGATCTCGCGGCCAAGGGTGAAACCCGCCTCCCCGTCACCGACCGCGCCGCCGCCGGCCACCCCGCGGCGAAGGCCCTGGAACCGGGCGGAGCGGTGCGGATTTTTACCGGCGCCGTCGTCCCGGAGGGCGCCGACACGGTGGTCATGGAAGAAGATATCGCGCTCAAAGGCGATATGGTGGTGATCCCGCCGGGCATCGCGCGCGGGGCGAACTACCGCAAGGCGGGCGAGGACATCCAAAAGGGTTCAGTCGTGCTCGAGCAAGGGCTGCGTCTGAGGCCCCAGGACATCGGCGTCGCGGCGTCGCTCGGCAGGGCATCGCTTACGGTCTGCGAACGTCTCCGCGCCGCCTTGTTCTCGACCGGCGATGAACTGCGCGAGCCGGGACAGCCCCTGCCCGACGGCGGTGTCTACGATTCCAATCGCTATATGCTCGCCGCCATGCTGAGAAACATGGGATGCGAGTTAAGCGACCTCGGCATCCTGCCGGACACCGAGACCGCCGTTCGTGACGCCATCGCCGATGCGGCGGCGGATCACCATGTGGTGATCACCTCGGGTGGCGCCTCGAGGGGCGAGGAGGACCACGTCATCACCGTATTGCGCGCCCTTGGCTCCGTCCATTTCTGGCAGCTGGCGATCAAGCCCGGCCGGCCCCTCGCCTTCGGCCAGGTCGGTCCGGCGGTCTTCGTCGGCCTGCCCGGCAATCCGGTGGCCGCGGCCCTTTGCCTGATGCGTTTCGCCCGCCCGATGCTGACCGTGCTGGCGGGAGGGAAGTGGCCCGAGCCCGTGATGTACCGCGTGCCGGTGGATTTCGATCTGAAGAAGAAGCCGGACCGGCGTGAATGGCTGCGCGCCAGCCTGATGACCGGCGAGGACGGCCAGCGCTGGGCGCGCAGATTTCCCCGCGAGGGGTCGGGAATCCTGACCTCGCTCACCCGATCCGACGGCCTGATCGAGCTGCCCGAGGACCTGACCGCGCTCAGCCGTGGCGACCTCGTCGACTTCCTGCCCTTCAGCGAGCTTGGCATCACCAGCTGACAGCGGCCGCCCCTGGCCCCTTTCAGGTCATGATCCACTCACCCGCCTCCCGCCTGTGCGGCCTGGCTCCGCCGAAGCGACCCTGGCTTCGCCGGAGGCTTCGCCGAGGCGAGGGCTTCGCCAAGGCGAGAGCCGCTCTCGCCTCGGCGTAGCGGGTCGGCAAGTCGAAGGCCCGACCCGTCGCCCGTAGGCTTTGGGCCGCGGGGCGAAGCCGTACGGAGGGCAGGCGTGGAAACCGCTAGAACCGGTCGACCCTGAACGGCGCCAGATCGATCTCCGGCTCGCGGCCGGCGACGAGGGAGGCGATCAGCTTCCCCGTCATCGGCGCCGCCGTCAGGCCGGTGTGGGAGTGGCCAAAGGCGTAAAAGACGTTGCCATGCCGCGTCGACGGGCCGATCACCGGGCGCGAATCGGGAAAGGTCGGTCGCGCCCCCATCCAGACGCGCCCGCCCTCTCCATTCAGACCCGGGAACATGCGTTTGCCGTGGGTGAGCAATATCCGCGCCCGGCGATAGTCAGGCGGCGCGTCGATCCCGGCGAACTCGGCGGTACCGGCAAACCGCAACCCCATCTCCATCGGCGTCGCGGTGAATTTGCGCTCGCCCCAGGAAATGGAACGGCTCGGCACGGTCCCGGGATCGGGAAGCTCCAGGTGATAGCCGCGCTCCGCCTCCAGCGGCACCTTGTCGCCAAGCCTGGCCGTCAGCTTTCCCGACCAGGCGCCGGCGGCGATGACCAGGTTATCGACATCGAGATCGCCGGCATCGGTATGGAGCCGCTCCGGCCCCTCGGGTCCGATTTCGAAGCCGGTCACGGTCCGGCGTAGAATGGTCCCCCCGGAACGCACGAATTTCTCGGCCAGTGTCTGGACCAGGCGCAGCGGGCTGAGGCAAAAGCCATGGCCGGGAAAGAAGACGGCGCGCGCAAAGATCGGCGCCAGGGACGGCTCGAGATCTCGGATCTCGGGCCCATCGAGTTCTTGCATCTCGACGCCGCACTCATGGAGAATTTCCCTGCCGACGCGCGCGCCGGCGAAGGCCTCCTCGGTTTCATAGACATGGAGCTGACCGGGGCGGGTAATCAGGTCGGGCGCCCCGGCCTCACTGATCAGGGATTGGTAAAGATCGAGCGTTCGCACATGCAGGGTACGAAGCGCGTATGCGGTCGCTTGCGCCCGATCACGCGTCGCCGCCCTGGCGAAGCGCGCGAACCACGGCAAAGCCCGGGGCAGATAGCCAAGGCGAAGGCGCAACGGCCCCAAAGGATCGAAAAGCCAGGCCGGGACATTGGCAAGGACGCCGGGCAGGGCGATCGGCAGGCACGAGCCCGGGCTGATATTGCCGGCGTTCCCCCGCGAGCAGCCCTCGCCGGGTGGGCGGGGATCCACCACCGTAACGGCGTGGCCGTCGCGCTGAAGAAAATTGGCGCTGACGATGCCGACGATGCCGGCGCCGATTACGGTGACCTTGGCGGGTGATGTCATTGCCGACAATCCCTCGATTTCGCCGCCGCCCGATGCCGCGCGGCGGTGGGGACCAGATATGACATGCCTTCCGGTAAGCGGCAATCGCTCACCGATGATAGGGTGCGGCCGTTCATTCGCAAAAGGGCGGCCTGCCGGGATTTGATTTTCCTCCGCCGGGCCCCTGCCTTATGTTGCTGCCTGGACAATGGATCATGCGTGCATAAGCACGGATTGGAGACAAGACCGCATGGCCGCCCCCTTACCGCAGCAACGGCTGCTGCTCGAGCTTCTGGTGATGTCCGGTGATATCGCCGCCCAGGAACTGGCCGAAGGCTCGATCCTTTGGCGCACGATCGATGAGTGCAAGTCCGAGGGCTGGCTGACGGTGAAGACCATCAGTTCGGGGTTCCACACCGTCAGCATCACCGGCGCCGGCCGCCTGGTAATCGGGCAATTCGGCTGAATCACCCTCTAATTTGGGTCACCGCGGCCTAATTTGGGTCACCGCGGCCTAATTTGGGCCACCGCGGCCCAACCGGAGATAGACGCGCGACCCATGGCGCTCGGCGCCCCGACGTGCTAAATTTCCCTATTCGCCCGGCCCTCGGGACGATAGGTGATCGGGGCGCCGGCGGCGACAGGACGGCGGAAAATGCCGGGAATCGGCCCGGCGCCAAACCGTCGCGGTCAAAAGGGGAGTGCCACCATCACTAGGTTTTTCCGACAGCCATGGCGATGATCCGCCCCGCACGGGCTTCCGACGCCGCCGGGATTGCCCGGGTCTATGTCGATACCTGGCGCGACACTTATGCCGGGCTGATTCCCGTTCCGGCGCTGGTCGGCCTGTCGCACCGCCGCCTGACCCAGATATGGGCCGAGGAACTCGCCCGGCCGGCCAGCGGCCAAGTGGTCGTCATCGCCAACGACGCCGTCTCCGGCATCGTCGGTTTCGGTAGTTGCGGCAAGATGCGGGGCGATGCGCTGCCCTATAAGGGAGAGGTATTCACGCTTTATGTGCTTCCCGATTTTCAAGGCGACGGCATCGGCAGGAGAATATTGGGGCGGCTGTTCGCGACGCTGTCGGCAAGGGGCATGAATTCGGCGGTAATATGGGTGCTGGCGGCCAATCCGGCGCGGTTCTTCTACCAGACCATGGGCGGCAAGTTGACCGCCGTGCGCGAGGAGCGGTTCTGGGGCGTCGATCTGCGCGAATGGGCCTATGGCTGGACGGACCTGAGGACAACCTTCGCCCCTTCAGGCGAGCGGATGATTCCTAGGCAAACACCGGCTCGCCCTTCCGGAATACGACGAGGCTATCCCGCTTCATGACGGTCCATTCTTCGTTCCGTGTCAACGGGCGGGTAGCGATGACCGTCACGATGTCCTTGGACGTCGTCTCCTTGGAGAAGTCGACCGTCAGGTCGGTGTCGATCAGGCTTGCCTTGCCGAACGGCGCCTTGCGCGTCAGCCACGCCAGCTCGGTGCTGCAGTAACCGTAAAGACAGCGGGAATCGCTCAACAGCAGATTGAAGATGCCGAGCCCGTTCACGCGTTCCGCCAGCTCGCCGACGGCATGCCACAGGGCCCGTGTACCTTTCGGCGGTGTCGGGAAACGTGCGCGCAACTGGTCCAAGATCCAGCAGAAGGCGTGTTCGCTGTCGGTGGTGCCGATGGGCTTATAAAATTCGAGCGGCCAACGCTTGATGCCCTTGAGGCGGCCGTTATGGGCGAAGGACCAGTGCCGCCCCCATAGTTCGCGGACGAACGGATGGGTATTTTCAAGGCACACGCGGCCATGGGTGGCTTGGCGGATATGGCATATGACGCTGCAACTCTTGATCGAATAGCGCCGCACCAGGCTGGCGATCTCCGACTCCGCGCTCGCTTGCGGATCGAGAAAGGTGCGGCACCTCTTGCCGTCGTAAAAGGCGATGCCCCATCCGTCGCGGTGGGGTCCGGTGCGTCCTCCCCGCTGCATCAGACCGGAGAAAGAGAACCGGATGTCCGTGGGGACGTTGGCGCTCATGCCGAGAAGCTCGCACATGGGCGTAACCTTAACCCCACGGCCGCCGAATCTCAAACCGTTCCGGCCCCAGAGCCCTATCGGGCCAGATGGAAGCGATTCGATGGCCCCAATACGGTCCCCTCGGGCAGGAGCGGCGCGAAGCGCGATGCGGGGCATCGGGCGCGCGCCTAGCCACGGCGCGAAATAGTCCCGGTCAAACCATTCCATCTGGCCGGATAGGGCTCTCGCCATGGAGCCGGGCGATGACGGCGGCGAGTATGGAGATGTCCGAAAAGCGCGGGAGTTTGGCGCCCGAGCGCCGGCGGGCGGGGCCGGGGGCTACACTTTGATATCGAGCAGGGCCTCGTCCAGTTCCATCTGGGTGCGGATGGCCTCGATATTCTGCCTGTAGCTCAGCGCCGCCAGGCGCAGCTCGACCAACTCGCGGCCATAATCGACGTTGGGAACGGCGGAAAACCCGGTGGGGCTCGTCGCATCCCGCTCGGTGATGGCGGCCGGCTCCACCGGCCGCCTTGCCGCCGAAACGCCGCCCTCGGCGCGCGAGCGCGGCTCCACCCGTTGGGGCCGGTAGACCTCCTCGGGCACCTCATCCCCGGGTTCGACCGGCGCGCTGGAGCGGGCGTTGACGATATTTTCGGCCGCGACCGAAAGGCGCGCCGCCGCCACCTGCAAGCCGCTTACGGCCACATCAAGGGTCGAACTCATGCCTTCCACTATGCCCCGCCATCGCTAAGATATGATTAATTGTGGTGTAAAACCAATAGGTTAGTAAAATTTTGCGCAAATTTTAGCGGTCGTGCGCTGGCCCCCTTCGCGCCCCTGGGGCACACCCCATGGCGAAACTTGCACCCGGCCCAAATGGCCGGGAGCGCCGGTTTATGCCAAGGTTTCGGGGCGGCGGTTAAGGCCTTGGAAGCGGTAGCCGAAGCCGAAGATCCAGGGATCGAGGGCCACGTCCTTGGCGTTGACCGCGCCGTTCCCGTGATCGATGGCGGCGCCCGGAAAATGACGCTGCGTACCAGGAAAACACCCCTGGTGGCGAATAGACCCGGTCTGTGCTACCAACCGGACATCGGTGAAACGGAACGGGGCATTCCCTTGAACGAGCATAAGGACACGCAAGCGCCGAGGGATAAACGGCTGAGCGTCGCGCTCGGCGGCTTCGGCACTATCGGAAAGGCGGTGGCGGAGAGCCTCGATGCCGGCATCGACGGGCTGTCGCTGGTGGCGGTCGCGGCGCGAGACGCGGACAAAGCGCGCCAGCGCATGGCCAAAATCGGAAACCCGGTTCCCGTGGTCTCCCTGGCCGAACTCGCCGAGCATGCCGAGGTGGTGGTGGAGTGCGCCCCCGCCAGCGTATTCACCGAAATCGCCGTGCCGGCGATCCGGGCCGGACGGATATTAGTGGCGGTCAGCGCCGGCGCGCTGCTCGACCACCCTGGCCTCATCGACGAAGCACGGAAGACGGGCGCGCGCATCATCGTCCCCACCGGGGCTCTCATCGGCTTCGACGCGGTTCGCGCCGCGGCCGAGGGCAAGATCCACTCGGTGAAGATGGTGACGCGCAAGCCGCCCAAGGGACTCGCCGGCGCGCCCTACCTCGAGGACCAGGGAATCACGCTCGACGGCCTTACCGAACCCCTCAAGGTCTTCGACGGCAGTGCCCGCGACGGCGCCAGGGGGTTCCCCGCCAACGTCAACGTCGCCGCGGCGTTGAGCCTCGCCGGCATCGGCCCCGACCGCACGCGGCTGGAAATATGGGCCGACCCGGATATTTGCCGTAACACCCATCACATCGTCGTCGAGGCCGATAGCGCCCGTTTCGAGACCACCATCGAGAACGTGCCGTGCGAGGAAAACCCGCGCACCGGGCGCATCACGGCGCTAAGCGTCATCGCCACCCTCAGGGGTCTCGTCGCGCCGCTCAAGGTCGGCACCTGAAGTCACCCCCGGGGGTATCCGTCACCGCCGATGGTCGGCCCCAGGCGGGGCGGGGGCGGGTAATGCTCTAGGGGCGGCCGCAAAGCCCAGGGTCCGGCGTTCAGACGTGGTGACTGAACCTGCCGCGCTCGGCGCCTTCCATCGCCTTCGCGAAGGCAGCGGCGTCGACGTGGACGAGGTTACGGTGATCGCCGCCCTCGAAATACACATCCTCTTGATCGGTCAGACTTTCGTCGAGCATGACCTTCAACCCGTAAGCGGCGCCCACCGGCGGGATGGCGCCGAGCTCGCAGTCGTCGAAGAGATCGGCGATCTCTTTTTCCGTGGCCAGGTTGAGGCGGCGCCCGAGCTTGGGGCCGATCGCATCCATTTCGACCCGGTGGGTGCTCGGCACCACCGCCAGCAGATAACCCTGATCATCGTGCAGTACGAGGGTCTTGGCCACGCGATCGCCGGTGATGTGCGCTGCCTGGGCGGTCCTGCTGGCCGATACCGTGAAGGGATGGTTGACGATGTCGTATTCGATCCCTGCATTGGCGAGATACGCGCTGAGCCGTTTAGCGATTGCCATGGTATTCCTCCTATGCTGCCGGGCGGCGGAACTCCGCCTCGGCCGCGCCGATCATGGCGGCCCATGCCTCCAATCGAGGGCCCGATGGATGCCACGTTGCCGGCGTGCGCCGCCGGTGCCGATGACTCCTGGGCGGCGGGCAGGAGCGGGCCCGAATGCACACCCACCGGGCCCTATCATCCGGTCCCGCCCGCCGGCGCCCAAGACATTGACATGGATCAAGGGAGCCGCCAAGCCGCGCCGCGTTGACCCCTTCGGCCCCTGGGGCTAGAGTTCCGGGCCTCGCCGCCATCCCGATCACAAGGCTTTGCCATCTCCGAGACCGTTCGCCTCGACATCGACTTCGTCCGCCGCCAGTTCCCGGCGCTCGGTTCCGGGCCCTATGCGGAATGGGCGTTCTTCGAAAACGCCGGCGGCACCTACGTGCCGAGATCGGTGATCGAGCGCACCGGCGCCTACATGACCCAGACCCAGGTGCAGCCGGGCACGGCCTCGGCGGCCTCGACCCTCGCCGCCGAGCGCATCGCCGAGGGCGAGCGCCAAATGGCCGAGATGATCAAGGCGGAGCCCGGGGAAGTCATGATCGGGCCTTCGACGACGATGAACATGTATCTGCTCTCCCACGCCATCGGCGAGTGGTTCGGTGAGGGCGATGAGCTGATCGTCACCAATCAGGACCACGAGGCCAACATCGGCGCCTGGCGGCGCCTGGCCGAGCGCGGCGTCACCGTCAAGGAGTGGCGGGTCGATCCCGAGACGGCGGAGCTCGAGATCGGCGCCCTCGAGTCGTTGCTGAGCGCGCGCACCAAGCTCGTCTGTTTCCCCCATTGCTCCAACCTGCTCGGCGGCTTCAACGACGTCGCCGGGATCACACGCGTCGTCCATGACGCCGGCGCGCTGGTCTGCGTCGACGCCGTCGCCTACGCGCCCCACCGGGCCATCGACGTCAAGGCCTGGGACGTGGATTTCTACGGTTTCAGCCTTTACAAGCTGTTCGGCCCGCACATCGCCGTCCTCTACGCCAAGCGCCAGCATTTCGACCGCGCCCGGGGGCAGAACCATTATTTCCTCGATGACGAGGTGCCGCTCAAGCTCCTTCCCGGTGGGCCGAACCACGAATTAACCGCCGCCATCGGCGGCGTCATCGACTATTTCGAGGCGCTCTACCATCACCATTTCGAGGAACCGGAGAACACGCTGGCCGGGCGCATCGCCAAGGTGTTCGGTCTGATTGCGGCCTACGAAGACGCGCTCGGGGCGCGTTTCGTCCGTTTCCTCGAAAGCAAGCCCAACGTCCGGCTACTCGGGCGCGGCGGCGATGCGCCCGGCGCCCGGGCGCCGACATTCTCCTTCGCCGTCGACGGCCGCGATCCGGCCGAGTTCCCGGCCCACATGGACGGCCACAAGGTGGCGATCCGGTCCGGCCATTTCTATGCGTTGCGCCTGATCG
>SMUY01120248.1_pt1 | contig 14033 bp, 10 predicted proteins | sample 2456441 | NCBI WGS metagenome assembly SMUY01 (sample SAMN11095931, study PRJNA526329) | marine sediment metagenome | biome: Marine sediment; feature: Surficial sediment; material: Deep marine sediment; isolation source: Hadal surficial sediment | place: Pacific Ocean | collected 2014-11 | depth...
CGATGACCTCGCGTGTCTTCACGGAGCCCGGCACCAGGCAGTTGACGCGGATCCGCGGGGCGAGCTCCTGGGCGATGCACTTGGTGAACGCGAAGATGGCGCCCTTGGCGGCGCAGAAGTTGGCGCCGTTCTTGCGGCCGATTTGCCCGCACGATGCACCCAGGTTGATGATGACGCCGTCGCGATCGGGGTTGTGGAAGACGTACTCCTGACTGCACACGAAGTGGCCGTGCAGGTGGGCCGAGATCACCGCGTGCCAGTTGTCGTCGGTGAGCTCGGTGAACGGCGCGTCGCGATTGATGCCCGCCGTGTTCACCAGGATGTCGACGCGGCCGAACTTGTCGATGACGGCGTCGAACATGGCGCGAACCTCTTCGCGATCGGCGACGTTGGCCTGGTGCATCATGGCCTTTGATTCGTCGGTTACCTCGAGGACCTCGTTGTACACCGCCTCGGCATCACCCTCGACGATGTAGTTGATGCATACGCCGAAGCCGCGCGCGGCGAAGTCCTTGATCATCGCGGCACCGAGTCCGCTCGACGATCCGGTGATCACGACGACCCTGTCTTCACTCATGCTTGCCTCCTGCTGTCTTGCGCTGCCGGGTTGGCCTGCGGCCTCCGTTGTGCACGGAGAAAGTCCGGGCGGTCCGGCCGGTGTTCGATTTTCAGTTGTCCTATGAGCTCCAGATGTCGCCCACCGTGTAGCCGTTGGGAAACGGATCCTCCGGGTCGACGACGTACTGCGCAAACCCGGTGATCCAGGCGGTTCCCGAAAGCGTCGCCACGGTCGCCTTGTATTCGCCCACCGTCGTCTCGCGAATCAGTCGCCCGGTGAAGATGGTGCCGAGAATTCCCTCGTGTCGGAAGTCTTCATCGAGTCCGAGCTCGCCCTTGGCGTGCATGGCGGCCATCTTGGCGCAGGTTCCGGTTCCGCACGGCGAGCGATCGAGAATGCCTTTCCAGGTCGACGGCCGATCCCAGTCGAGCTTGCCGGTGGAAACGACCACGGTGTTGCGTCGGTCGGCGTTGGCGCCGATGGGCGGCGCCGAGAGCTGGGCGATGGTGATGCCGCGGATGTCCGGATTTTCCGGGTGCACGCAGTCGAGTTGTTCCTGGGCGGCCGCCTTGACCATTTCACCGATGCGCACCGCGTCGCCGGCTTCGTCTTCGCTCAAGCGCAGGTCGAACTGATCGGCGTCGGCGATGACGTAGAACATGCCGCCGTAGGCGACGTCGACGGTGACGGTGCCGAGCTCCGGCACCTCGATCTCAGCGTCGAGGTGGACGGCGAATCCGGGAACATTCTCGAAGGTGACGTTCTTCACCTTGCCGTTGTGGACTTCGGCCTTTACCGGGATTAAACCGGCCGGCGACTCGAGCAGCAGTTCGGTCACCGGCTCTCGAGACTCGACCATTCCCGTCTCGATGAGAACCGTAACCACCGCGATCGTGTTGGTACCCGACATCCCCGGGTACTCGACCTGCTCCATGATCACGAAGCCGGCGTCGGCCTCGGCAACGGTGGGCGGCAGAATCAAGTTGCAGTTGGCGGCCGGGTAGCCGCGCGGCTCGCGCAACATGCGCAGTCGCAGATCGTCGGCTTCGGTCTCGAGATATTGCATCTTCTCGAACATGGTGCTGCCGGGGACGTCGAGCACGCCGCCGACGATGACCCGGCCGGGTTCGCCGCAGGCGTGGGTGTCGACGGCGTGCACTACCTTGGAAACTCGCATGGGTCTCTCCAGTGGCAACGGGGGACGCTGTGAGCCTGGCGCCTCACCGTTACACGATCTGCATCTTCATCCAGTCGGCGGTGTTGTGGAAGCTGGCCACACAGCTACCCGGCGGCACCAGCTCGTCGCACGCTGCCCGCGCCTCGTCCGACAGGCTCATCTCGAGAACCGGCAGCAACGGCTCCAGGTGCTCCATCGTGCGTGGCCCGATCAGCGGCGCCGTGATGCCGGGCTGATCCTTGCTCCAGAGAATCGCCAGCTGGGCCGGCGAGAGCCCCTCGCGCTCGGCGATCTTGGTGAACTCGAGGCCGACCTCGATGCCGCGCCGCGTCACGCGGTCGGCGTAGAAACCGCCGCGCAGGTTGGCGCGCGAGTTCTCGGGATACTCGTCGGCGCTGGTGTAGCGCCCGGCGAGCACCCCCATCGCCATCGGCGCCCAGGTGATGATGCCGAGACCGTGACGCTGACACAATGGGATGAGCTCGTTCTCGATACGCCGATCGAGCAGGTTGTACGGCGGCTGCTCGGAGACGTAACGCGCGTAGCCCTTGAGCTCGCTGAACATGATCGACTCCATCACCGCCCAAGCCGGGTGTGTCGAGCAGCCGATGTAGCGCACCTTCCCGGAGCGCACCAGGTTGTCGAGGGCGCCGAGGGTCTCGTCGATCGGTATGTCAGGCGACTGACGGTGCACTTGGTACAGATCGATGTAATCGGTTTGTAGTCGCTTCAGCGAATTCTCGCAGGCGCGGATGATGTTCAGCCGCGAGTGGCCATGATCGTTCGGGCCCGACTCCGGCGTCAGCTCGTCGAGCGTAAAGCCCGGCCGCCGCTGGCCGTGGTCGACCTTGGTCGCGATGAGGACCTGGTGGCGGCCGCCGCGCGCCTTGAGCGTGCGGCCGATGATTTTTTCGCCTTCGCCGTCGGCGTACACGTCGCCGGTGTCGATCAGGTTGATACCGGCGTCGAGCGCCGTGTTGAGGATCTCGCTGGATTCTTTCTCAGGGGTGGGATCGGCGAAGTTGTCGGTGCCCAGGCACAAGGGAGAGACCTTCACACCGGTGCGGCCGAGAACGCGATATTCCATTGCTTGTGCCACCTTCTTTCGTTGTTGATTCCGTCGGCGCGCGGAAACTTCTTGTCCCGCATCGCGGCATGGTACGCGAAGCTCCGGCCCCCGTTGCAACGAGGTCCGCATTATAGCGAAGCGCCCGCCCGCCGCTGCCCCGCGAGGGCGAGCTTCGTTGTGCTATGAATGTCGCCATGAAGAGTTCCGTTGCGAGACAGCGTGCCGCGCTTGCCGGCGCTCTCGTGGTTTGCCTCGGAAGCGCCGGCGCGATGAGCACGCAAACTGTCGCAGACCCGGTGGTCTTTGCCGACGCGGCGGTCGTCGCCGGTATTCAGTTCGAGCATCGCCACGGCGGCACCGGCGAGCGTTACATGGTCGAGACGATGGGATCGGGTGTCGCCCTCGCGGACCTCGATGGCGACGGATGGCTGGACGCTTACTTCGTTCAGAGCGCGGCCACACCTGGTTTCGTGGCGACGGGCCGGATGGTCGATCAGTACTTTCGCAACCGGGGTGACGGGTCGTTCGATAATGCCACGGCACACGTCGGCGTCAGCGCCGACGGCTACGGTCAGGGTGTCGCTGCGGCCGACTACGACAACGACGGGTTCATCGACCTCTATGTGACGAACTTCGGGCCCAACCGGCTGTACCGCAACAACGGCGACGGGACGTTCAGCGACGTCACCGTCGAAGCGGGCGTCGGCGACGATCTGTGGAGCACGTCGACGGCGTGGGCCGATATCGACCACGACGGCCACCTCGATCTGTACGTTGCCAACTACGTTGACTTCGGCTGGGACAACCACAAGTTCTGCGGTGATTCGTCGCGCGGACTGAGCGCCTACTGCCACCCGGACGTGTACAACGCCTTGCCGGACCGTCTCTACCGCAACAACGGCGACGGGACGTTTGACGAGATCGGCGCCCAGGCCGGTATCGCCGATACGGTCGACGGCAAGGGGCTCGGTGTGGTCTTTGGTGACTACGACGACGACGGCGACGTCGACGTGTATGTCGCCAACGATTCCACCCGCAACCTGTTGTACACCAACAACGGCGACGGCACGTTCACCGAGGACGGGTTTCTCGCCGGTGTCGGTTACAACGAAGACGGCCGCACCGAGGCGGGCATGGGAACGGATTGGGGTGATTTCGACGGCGACGGACGGCTCGACGTGGTGGTTACCAACCTGACGCTGGAGACCAATACCCTGTACCGAAACCTGGGCGAGGGAAGCTTCGCCGATGTCAGCTTCGCCACCGGGCTCGGAGAGCCCAGCCTGCTGTTCGTCGGCTTCGGCATCAACTGGATCGACTACGACAACGACGCCGACCTCGACTTGCTGGTTGCCAATGGGCACATCATCGACAACATCGCGGAGTTCAGCGAGAAGGTCGAGGGCTCGCCGCTCGCCGACCGTACCTATGCGCAAACGAATCACCTGTTTCGCAACGACGGACAGGGTAGCTTCGAGGAGATCCACGCCTCTTCCGGCGACGGGATGGCCCTCGTCAAAGTCTCTCGCGGCACCGCTGTGGGCGACGTGGACAACGACGGTGACCTCGACGTCATGGTTTCGAACAGCAACCAGCGTGCCGACTACCTGCGCAACGACGGCGGCAACGAGGCGGGCAATTGGATCCAACTCCGTCTCGTCGGCCGGCATGCCAATCGCAATGCCCTCGGGGCGCGGGTGATGATCGGCGAGTCGATGGTGCGAGAGGTCCGCGGCGGATCGTCGTTTTGCTCGAGTAGCGATGCGCGGTTGCACGTGGGTATCGGCGCCGCCAGTGCTGCCGAGGTCGTGGTGCGGTGGCCGGGGGGCGAAACGGTGTCGTTGGGCTCGTTGCAGGCAGGTCACCTGTACGTCGTGCACGAGGGTCGCGGGGTGGTCGCGACCCGTTGAGATATCCGGGTCAGCCTCGCCGCCAAGGCCAAGCTCTTCGGCAAGCTCACCTGTCAAATGACTCCGAGCGCCAGGTTGTCCGGTCATTTCCAGCGCGAAACCGGTTCGGGGCAGCCTCTCGGCGACGCGTTCCACTCCCCGGAGACGCTTTTCTTCTTTCTGGATCGCAACGGAAGGTGAGGGAAAAATGACGATCAAACGATGGGCTGCGACCCTGACCATAGCCTTGGCTGCCTTGGAGCCGGGCTGGTCGCCGCCGCCGGTACCCGTTCAAAAACCTGTTCTCACCGACGAGTTCGATCGCTTTCTGGTCACCCCGGCGACCGCGATCGGTGAGCACGTCGGGACCATCGAGCTCATCTTCCCCAACAGCCAGAAGATCACCTGGAGCCTGGTTCCGCCGGTGCCCGGAGGCGATCGGCGAAACTACCTGAAGGAAGGTCAGCTCGACGCCACGGAGGTCGTCGAGATCGACGCCGATACGGGGCAGCTCAGCCTGAAGGCGCACCCCGCCGAGTATCCGGCCCACTACTACGCCGAAGTTCGCGCCTCCAACGACGACGGCTTCATGGAACAGGTGCTGATCATCATCGCCCTGCCCGAGGTTCCCAGGGCAGAAAACGCGCTGGATATCTTCACCCAACGCATCGAGACTCCGGCGGTCACCTTCTGGGCAACCGAGCGAGTCGATCCCGCCAAGATCGAGTACGCCGCCAACGTCGCCAACGCGCTCCTGTTGAAGGATCGCAACGGTTCGGGCGTCATCACCGAACAGGTCAAGCAACGGCAAGCGGTCATGACGCTGTTCTACACGTTCGAGGAGCGCAACACTTCGATCGGCTACTACATGCACCGCCGCGCCCTGGGCATCCGCAGCCAGGATCTCGAGGACGAGGAGATCATCCCGGACTACCTGCGGCTGGGAGGACCGGAGGGAATCCGCCGCGATGCCTCCGTCGAGGAGATCACCCATCTGATCCACCGTGGCGGCATCATGGCCGCCTACCCGGAGGTACAAGAACGACTGGAGGCGGCCACCGAGGCGGCGGTCGAGCGCGGTTTCTACCGTCCACAAGATGGACTGCCCGCCGACTCGTACGCCGACGAGTACCTGGCGTACGGCCTCGACATCTTCTATGGCGCCCGCCAGCGGCGTAGCTACAACGGCATGCCTCTAACGCCCGAGAACCTGAGGATCATAGACCCGGAGCTGTTCGAGATCCTGTCGTTCTTGTTTCCCTCGCGCGAAGAGTTCTTCCGAGAGATGGGATGGGAAGCGGACCTGAGTGGCGGCGACTCGTCCCCCCGGCGGGGCCGTCTCAACGCCGGTCAGGACATGGCGAACGTCATCCCGATGCGGCAGCGGGTCCAGATCATGCAGGGGTTTTGGGATTGGAAGGTGAAAAACCTCCTGCCGGTGATCCTGCGCGAGCAGGGCATCGACATGTGGATCGTGCGCAACGACGAGCAGCCCGAGTACCGACAGACTTCCTATCGTGAGGGACCGATCTACACGTCGCTGCTGCCCGCGAACCACGAGGGCATGGTCTTCGCGAGCCAGTACGAGGATGGGCTCGAGATCCCCGAGTTCCTGATGTTCTACGACACCGGTGACGAGATCGAGTATGTCCAGCCGCGCGATTATGCGCACCTCGGCGAACTGGTGCGGGCGCGCGATCCGCAGCGAATCGCCATCAGCGAGACCAACAACGAGCCGATGCTGAATGCCTTGGGCGAGTACGCCGAGCGAACCTCGAGCTCATGGTCGCTCGGCGTGCGCTGGCTGGAGACCATGGGTCCCGAGCAGATCAACGTCTATCGCTACGTGCAGCGCGTTGCCAGCGACATCATCGCCGAAGGCTTTTCCAACGCGGTGATCATTCCCGACGTCACCACCGTGGAGGATCTGAACTGGTGGTTCAGGCAGAAGATGCTCGATCTGGACATCGAGAAGGAAAACCACCCGACGGTCGGGATCCAGAGGACGCCGGCCAACATCCGGAAGTATGCGGCTGAGGATTCACCGGATTTCTTCCGCTACGGGCGCTCCGACAACGGTATGAACCCGACGATTCGCCGGGGTGACATCATCAGCTTGGACTCCGACATCATGCTGCTCGGCATGGTGACCGATTCGCACCAGCACGCCTACGTGCTCGAGGAGGGGGAGACCGACGTCCCGGAGGCCCTCAAGGAGGCGTTGCGGATCGTCAACCGGATGCAGGACCTGTATGCGCAGGAGTTCCAGTACGGGCGCACCGGACTACAGATCGTTGCGGCGACCGATGCAATCCCCCGGGAAGACGGCGTCATAAGCTCCTCACTCGGTTTCCATCCGCCGCCGATGTTTTTGCGTCGCTTCACCGTCAACGGGCTGATGTTCTCGCGCGGCACCTGGGTCGCGGGGTTGACCTCAGGGCCCCGCTACAAGCTCCACAGGGTGGTCAGCAACGACCACACCCTGGAGTACAACACCCTCTACGCCTTCGAGCCCCATACCCGTGTTGCCGTGCCGGGATGGGGCGACAACGGTGTCGAGCTCGGGATCGGCCAGATCGCGGTGTTCACAGAAGACGGACTACGGTATCTAGATCGAGTACAGGACGGCGACGGCTGGCACGTCATTCGCTGATGTCGGCGCTGTGGGCCTGCTAAAGCCTCGCCAGCAGCGCCAGGCCAGCAGGATCACGGCGATGAACGCCAGCTGGCCGACTTCGACGCCGATGTTGAACCCCAACAACGCCATCGGTATCTCGCCCGCCGGGAGGGCGAGTGCGTTCAGCCCGCCGGCAAAGCCCAACCCGTGCAGCAGCCCGAACGCCCCGCAGACGGCCCAAGGGTTACGGGCGGTGAGAAAATGTTTTCCGCGTCGTGCCTGCACGATCTCGCCGCCGAGAAACACGACGCTCAACGCGATCGCTGCCTCGAGCCCGGCCCCCGAAACCGTCACCGGTCCCAAGGTGGCAAGCGCCAGGCTCAGGCTGTGCCCGATGGTAAAGGCGGTGATCGCCTTGAAGAGCCGCCAGCGGTCGCGAACCAGGACAACGAGTGCGAAGACGAACAACAGATGATCGAACCCGAGCAGGATGTGGCTGATGCCCAGCAATAGATAAATAGTGATACTCACCGTCCTCTTCGTGGTTTTCGCAGCGGAACGATTGTACGCGGTATGGGCCTTGGCATGCGGCTAGCAGGCCGTGGTGAAAGTGTGATGGGTCTGGCGGGTGGGTCTTGCGGGCGCGGGCCGCGGCCTGCTAGCCGCGCCATCACGCTCGTGCAGCCGTGACCCGATGAGATATCCGGGCTAGGGCCGCTCGTTATTCTTCTCCTCGAGCGGAAGATCACCAAGTTGCGGCGAAGGCGCGTTGCCGACCCAGCGCTCGAGGACTTCGCGGAGCTGCTCGGAGTTCACCGGCTTCGGGATGTAGTCGTCCATTCCCGCGTCCAGACATTTCTCGCGGTCACCCGGCAAGGTGTGCGCCGTCATCGCGACGATCGGTATGTGTGCCGAATCACCCTCCCGGCGGCGGATCTCGGCGGTCGCCTGGTAGCCGTCCATCTCCGGCATCTGGCAATCCATGAAGACGATGTCGAAAGGCGCAGTCTCCAGCATATCAACCGCCTCTTGTCCGTTGGCCACTAGCTGAGTTCGGTAACCGAGCTTCTCGAGCAACCGCTGGGCAACTTTTTGGTTCACGATGTTGTCCTCGGCGACGAGCACCAGCCGCTTCATTGTGTGGTCCGTCGACGACACTTTGGTAGGCGCTGCAGCACGTGCGTCCGCAAGGCTGTGCCGCGTGACCAATCCGATGTCAACCTCGCCGGTGTGGGCAGCCCAAACGGTGGCCAATGCATCCATGAGAATGGATTGGCGTGCCGGCTTCAACAGAAAGGCGGCGAATCCCGCTTCGGCGAATCGTTTAGCATCACCCACCTCACCCATTGACGTGAGTATCAGCAGAACGGTCTCGCGCAGCAGCGGATCGGCCTTGATCGCTTGGGCCATCATTTCGCCGTCGACGTCTGGCATCTGGTGATCGAGAATCGAGATCTGGTAGCGATCACCGTCCGCATGGGCGGCGCGCAACGCCGCAAGCGCTTCCATCGGCGAAGCAACGGCCTCGCTGCGCATCCCCCAACTGCGGAGCTGCTCGTGCAAGATGCAGCGGTTGGCCGCATCGTCGTCGACGATCAGCACACGGACATCCTTCAGGTCGGTGGGTGGCGGCGGCGGTGTGGGCGGTGAAGGACTCAAAGGCAGCTTCAGGGTGAACCAGAAGGTCGACCCCTCGCCGGGCGTGCTCTCCACGCCGATCGCACCGCCCATCAACTCGACGATTTGCTTGCTGATCGCCAGGCCCAATCCGGTACCACCATACTTTCGTGTCGTGGAAGCGTCGGCCTGGGTGAACTCCTCGAAGAGGTCGGCGAGCTTTTCGGGCGGGATGCCGATACCCGTATCTCTTACCCAGAAGCGGAGGCTCGCTTCGCCCTCCTTCAACCCCTCGCAATCGATCTCGATCAGCACGTGGCCGTCCTTGGTGAATTTGATGGCGTTGCCAATCAGATTGACCAGCACCTGACGGATGCGCCCCGGGTCGCCGACGACGTAACGAGCGTCACCCGGCGGGTAGCCGACGACGAGCTCCGTACCCTGCTCCCGTCCCTTCACCGCCAACATCTCTACCAGCTGCTCCACTACCCGTTGGAGGTCGAAAGGCACGGGCTCGATGATCATCATCCCCGCTTCGATCTTGGAGAAGTCGAGGATCTGGTTGATCACTGAGAGCAGGGAGTCGGCAGACGAGCTCACCGTTTCGAGGTAGTCACGCTGTAGCGGGTCCAGGTCGGTGGCGAGGGCCAGCTCGGTCATGCCGATGACCCCGTTGATGGGGGTGCGGATCTCGTGACTCATGTTGGCGAGGAACGCGCTCTTGGCTTCGGTGGCCGCCTCCGCCGCCTCTTTGGCCTCGCTCAGCTCAGCGTCACGCTCTTGGATGCGTTCCAGCATTTGGTTGAAGCTGTCGATCAGTAGGCCGATCTCGTCGTTGCTTCGCTTCGCCGCTCTGACCGAGTAATCCTCGTCTTCGGTGATTTTCCTGGTGGTCTGTACCAGGGCAAGGAGCGGATCAGAGACGACGCGCTCGAGTCTCGAAGAGATTGCTCGTGCCAAGAGGATGGAGGCCAGCAGGATGACGACGACGATGCCAGCGTCTCGGCGCATGCGGGAATAGAACGATTCGAAGCCGAGCTGCAGGTAGACGGAGCCGATCCTCTCTTCGTCGAGGAAGATTCCTCGCACCATATCGAGATGGTCGCTTTCGAAGCTGGTGCCGGCCTCGAGCGGCAGCGACGAGGGAGAGGCTGCCGTCTCATCGCGACTGTACTGGGCGAACAACTCACGGTCGTTCGTGTAGATCGCCGCGGAAACGATCTGTTCCTCTGCGACCAAGGCCGCCAAGGTTTCCTCCGCTGCCTCCGAATCGTCGAAGGCCAGCGCGTCCTTGCTGTATTCGCCGATGATGCCGGCCAGGGTCGAGGCCTCGCGCGTAAGCTGGTCCCTGAACGTGATGAACTCGTAGGCGAGGAAGGCCACACTGGCCACCAGCAGGGTAGCCGTGCTGGTGAGCATGATCACCAGCATCTGCTTGCGCTTGATCGACAGGTCGCGAAAGAGGTGCACTGATCTGGACCTATGCTTCACCCGAGTGTGTGGCCAAGGTCCCCGATTGACCGTGAGCGACTATCGTACTGGTAACGGCTACCAACGATAAACGTCCGAATATGGGAAATCGTTTTTCAGCAGCGACACCCTCGGGAGCCGTTCAGCATCCGTTGGCAACGCCGGGTGGCGCGGGCGGTCCGTCGAGAAATCCCAAGCGATCGTGAGGTCGGTCGGCCTGGATGGCGAGTTTTGGACGTTCGCCGAGCGCGAATGAGTGTCGCCTACCGCCGTCGTACGTGGACTCCGTCGACGTGGTCGAACTCGTCGTAGTGCTGGCGCAACAGATCTTTGCCGTAGTCGTTGCCGTTCGGCGTACGGACGACGGTGTGGATGTGGTTGCGTGACATGCCGGCTCCCCGGTTGAGGGCAATGCCCCCCTGGTGGTCGAACTCGATGAGGACGACCGGGCTGTGGACGCGGTAGTAGAAGACCGAGTCGTCGCCGGTGCCGCCCATCCAGGCAAAGTAGGTCTGGTCGAGGTACCGCTCGATCTCCTGCATGCGGATGGCGGCGTGGCCGTCGTCCATGTTGCCGACGTACTCGCGGATCAGCGCCCGTAGGGTGTCCTGTTGCGCGGCGGTCAACGCGCTCGCCGCGATGCCTTCGTAGGGCAGAACGTAGTTGTCGGTGAAGGCCGGGGTGAGCACCTGGCGGATGGGCTCCGCGGCGATGATCGCCTCGGCCTGTTGGGCAGCGTCGAGCGAGCGGATCATCGTCAGGCCTCGTTCTTCTTCGGGGCCGAACACCCGCACACCGGCATGCGGGCCGTTCTCGGCGCGCACCGGTTCGGAGCCCATGAAGGCCGGCGTCATCACGACCTGGTCGCCGAGGACGAAATAGTTGATCACCAGGTGGTGGCCGTCGAGCTGCCAGCCCCACGGCTCGGTGCTCGAGGGCGTCCCCATGATCGTGAAGAAGTAGAGGTCCTCTCCGTACTCCTCCTGGTTGTCGACCATGTCGGCGATCACGCCGTTGAGGATCATGATGTCGCGGGCTTTCTCATACCCGACGGCGGACAGGCCGGCGCGCAGCAGGGTCAGCGCCGCGTCTTCCTGCGCTTCGTTCATCGCCCGGCGACTCATGCCCTGGCGGTTGTAGCGGTGCACGTTCTGCCATTTTCGCCACTCGTCGTCATCGACGGGATACATGGTGATGGCGCGCTGCTCATCGGTAAGCGTCGCCAAGAAAGCCTCGGCGGCCGCCTTCACCGGCGCCGTGGAAACGCCGGTCGCTTCGATCGAGAAGAGACCGGATGTCGCCGAGCCGTCGGTGGTGACGCCTTCGATGGGCTCGGCGAGGGAGCGTGCCTCGGCGTTGCCGCGACCACCACCGCGTCGCCCACGTTGTCCGGCTTCACCGGCATGGAGTGCCGCGGAGGTTGCGGCGAAGCCCACCACGCCGATCAGGATGGTCGTCAGCGGCCATAGGGTGCTTCGGTTCATCTCTTGTCCCCTCGGTTCATCGGGAGCGTTCGTTGAATCCGCGAAAGATAACGCAAAAGGGGTGGCGACTACCATGCGACGAGATCCGGCCGCTCGAACGGTTCCTCGAATCCTCGGCTGCCGGTAATCTATCGCCTGACATTCGACGGAAAGGACTTTCCATGCCGCAGATCGTCATCTACGGATTCGAAACATCGAACAACTTCAAGGTTCGCATCGCGCTCGGCTTCAAGGGGATCGACTACCGCTTCGAGACCATCGACCCGTCCGACCGCGGCGAGATCGTGCGTATCTCGGGGCAGCCCTTCACCCCGGTGGTGGTCCACGGCGACACGATCATGTTCGATTCGGCCGCCATCCTGCGCTACCTGGAGGGCAACTTCCCCGGCACGCCGAAGCTGTTCAGCGAGGACTACGGGACCATGCGGTCGATCGAGAAATGGGAAACCTTCAGCCGGACCACATTGCACGAGCCCCTCATGATCATGGTGCGGCAGCGCATCGCCGGCGTCCACGACGATGCCGAGACCGCGCGGGCGGCCGGGCTGTTTGCCGAGGCGACCGCCGAGCTCGAGGCGGTGCTCGCGGACAACGAATGGCTCGCACACACTCGGATGACCGCGGCCGATGTGACCGGCGCCGCGGTGATTCGAAGAGTCCAGGAGATGGGACCTTTCGAGTTGCCCGAGGACCGGCCGCACATGTACGCCTGGGCGGAGCGGGTCAACGCCCTCGATCCGGGGCCCTAGATACCGCTGGTGCCGAAGATCGGTCTGCCGATCGCCATGATGCCGCCGACGATCAGGATCAGCGACACTGCCACGCCGCCGAGGGCGACACCCCAGCTCGGCTCGTCGCGCCGCTTGTTCACAATGTTGGCGGCGTGGCCGACGCTCACCGCCGCGAGCATCATCACGACGTGTCCCATGAGCTGCGGATAGCTCGGAATCAGCAGGTAAAGGACGATCCCGGTGAGCACCTGGACGTCGAGCAGGCCGACGTAGGCTGCGGTCAGGATCTTGGCGAGCTTGTCGAACGGCCCGCCGCGGAACATGCCGACGAGCAGATAGACGACCGCGGCGATCGCCGCGAGCAGAACCAGGTAGCGCACCCCCGAATGGGTGTAAAACACCATGGGCATCATGGCGCACACTCTACCTCGATGCGGAGCAGGGCGCTGAAGAAGTCCCCGGGGATACCGCGGGTGGGTCTTGTGGGGCAGAGGCAAGGAACGCGGAGGAGGGCGATGTGTGGTTTCCGCGCTGGCCGCGGCGCCCGCACCTCGCCGCCGGATATCATCTTGTCCATGTCTGATCGGCCGGATGACGATGCCTTGGGTGAAGCTGCCGCACCCTTGCCCGGCGTCGCTCGCGAAGCCATCCGCGCAAAGCTCGAATGTCGCGACCCTCAGGCGGTCGTCGAAGCCACCGGTTTACTCGCCCGCCCGGCACCTGTGTTCGTGACGTTGCGCATCGGGGGCAAACTACGCGGTTGCATCGGCAGCCTCACGCCGTTGCGCGCCAACCTCGTCGAGGAGACCATGGATCGGGCCCGCGCCGCGGCGTTCGAGGACCCACGCTTCTCGTCGCTGACCCTGTCGGAGCTCGAGCGAACCGACGTCGAGGTCTCAATCCTCGGCCCCCTCGAGACAATTGGATCGCACGATGACCTGGATCCGGCGCGCTTCGGCATCGAGGTCAGCGACGGTCACGGCAAGCGGGCGGTCCTGCTGCCGGAGATCAGCGGCGTCGACACGGTCGAGCAGCAGATCGAACTGACCCGACAGAAGGGGCGGATCGTTAGCGGTGCAAACCTGGAGATCCGCCGTTTCTCCGTCGTCAAGGTACGGAAATAGAGGTCCTTCGCCACAGCCCACGAAGCCCCGGTGCAGGCTAGCCTGCATATCTCAACGCCCTCCTGCTGCGGGCGCGACGAAGGGCGATGAGATATCCGGGCTAGTGTCTGTTTCGATCGCCTGCCCGCTGGTTGCCGCCGCCACCTCGCCCGCCACCGCCTCCACCGAAGCCGAACTCCCAGGGCATGATGCCCTCGTCGTAGACGACGTTGGGGTTGTCGGGATCGACGTAGCGCCAGCGAACCGCGTCGGCATAGAGGCGGCCGTCGGCGAGGTCCGAAAGCTCGATGCTTGCC
>SMUY01326116.1_pt1 | contig 14031 bp, 11 predicted proteins | sample 2456441 | NCBI WGS metagenome assembly SMUY01 (sample SAMN11095931, study PRJNA526329) | marine sediment metagenome | biome: Marine sediment; feature: Surficial sediment; material: Deep marine sediment; isolation source: Hadal surficial sediment | place: Pacific Ocean | collected 2014-11 | depth...
AGATTCACGAAATGAATATGCAGGGTATGAAGGGTTTTGTGGTGAAGGTCGAAAAACAGGGTGAAGTTTTTGGTAAACCCATCCGATGGTATTTTGATTTTAATCTTTACCTTCAGGATGTTTCGGCCGGTGGCGGACAATTGTTCGGGTTCAAGGGCGGCCAGACGATTCCCCTGAATATCCTCGGTTCCCTGGAGCCGCGATGGGATACATCCAAAACGGCCGCCGATTATTATCAGGACGGCCTGAAACTGAGAAAGAAAAAAAGATATGAGAAAGCCAAGATGGCTTTCGCCGCCTCCCTGTGCCTCGATGCCCAAAATCCGGAGGCCCACTATGCCATGGCAGAGGCGTTTTACAAAGTCCGGAGCTATGAACAGGCGGACCGGCATTTGGTTAAGGCCCTGGAAGTGAAGGGGGATTTCCCGGATGACTGGAAAATGTTTGAAAAAATACAGAAACTGTTTGAAAAAACCCGCAAGAAACTGGGCAAGCCCGCCACATTGGAGTCGAGTGAGAAGACTTAAAATCCGTCTTCGGCTTTAAGGGAAGAGCAATCCCGCCCACAGCGGAAAAACGCAAACAGGGTCTGCGGAGATGACCGCAGACCCTTGTTTTTTCCCATCAGGCCGGTTGAGCTTTCATCCGTTATGCCGTGATGGCCCGTCCTCCGGACTGACATTCATTTCATCGGCGCCAATGATGTCCCTGCTGGCCGCCCCGCAGGTACCCCTGGTGTTTGCCGTGACCGTCATAGCGGTGACCCCGCTGGTAGCTGTTATGATGACCTTTGCCGGAATGGTGGTGGCTGTGGTGTCCCCAATGCTGGTGGTGGCGTGGGTGGTGATGTCCGCGGTAACCTCCCCACCCCAGATAAGGACGAGCCGGGTAGGGCCTCGTATAATAATTCGAATAGGGCTCATGGTTCCTAAACCAGAAAGTCGACAGACCCTCCGGGCGATCGGATATTGAAAATCCAAAGCCACTACCACCGAGATCCACCCGAAGGCCGGAATGCGCCCAGGCATTGTTGCTGAGGGTGATAACCCATAATGCGCCGATGAGTGCCAGCGTGATCTTTTTCATGACCGGTTCTCCTTGTTAGGTTTGCAATCATTGCATCCGCAAATATCGAACCTTTGTCGAACTGATATTACCAATATAGTTACATCAAAATTTATAATCAAATTTATTTTCAAAAATGTATATTAATTTCCTTTAATCCTTAAAGGAATTTATTTATAATGGTTTATAAGGTGGGTTTTAACGGGTTTTGCCGTGGGAATTCCATTTCCCTGAATTTAGGGGTAAAAATGAATTAAATTTTGAACCTAAACAGCGGTTTCTTGCAGGTTCTTAGAGGCAGGTGAGCATGGATCTTCAATACAACGAAACCCAGCGCAGGGAATACCTGAACATGACCGACCGCATCGGTGTCCGGTGGCTGGAGGTGTTTCAGGGAGACATCACATTTTATCAGGCCGCCTATTGGGATTTATTCACCCGGTTGTGGAAGGCCGGTGGCCCGGTCCGTAAAACCGACGCACTTAAATTCATGGTGGGAATCAAAAGCGCGCAAACCGCGGGCAAGTATATCGAGACGGCCCTTCAAAAGGGATTGATTCTTGAAGAGGATAATCCGGAGGACGCCCGCTCCCGCCTTCTCAGGTTATCGCCGCAAATGCAGGAGCGACTGGATTTGTTTTTCGACCAGGCCGTCGACCATTTAAGGAATTCCAACAGCATTATCGAATCCAGCCAAACCCCTTCCGTGGAAATTTAGTTCTGTTGAACTACGGCTGGGTCCTGAACTTTTTTTATGGAAGGCAGGGGTTGAATGCGGTTAGCGCTTAACCGCACTGTCGAGAATGCGGTCGACGGTTTCCAGGAATTCCGGCACGTCGATGGGTTTGGTGATGTAGTACTTGAATCCTTCCTTCAATCCTTCCTCGATCTGCAATTGCGTGGCCAAGCTGGAAAGAGCCACTACAGGAATGTTGGCGGTTTCTTTAAATGCTTGCATCTGCTTCAAGGCATCCAATCCACTGCCGTCGGGAAGGTGGACATCCATCAGCACCAGGTCCGGTTGGTGTTTTTTAGCCTGTTGAACTCCCTCTGCCACCGTTTCGGCGCTGATGACCTTGATACTCGGGCGGCTGGTCAGGATATACCGGACCAGCTCCTGAATTTCGGGGCTGTCTTCGACGTGAAGCAGGGTATATTGGGTTTTTTCGGTTGAATTCATTACAATCTCCTCACCTCAGAGTAAGGCTTTTGCAAAAGAATGCAACCGCAGAACGGTCTGAATCGGTATCTTTTAAATATTTATAAATAAAGGGATTACCCTATTTTTGAGGGGCCGTTACTTTTGATTGCGCTTCAGTCCCGCGATCATCTGCTCTCTTTCGAGCCGCAATTTTTCCTTAAACCCCTCCACCCCGCCGTGCTTTTTGTCGTAATGCCTGCGGATTTTATCGACCGGGACCGCTTTGTCGGCGTGTTCCCCGGTAAGGCATATACCCTGTTTATCGCACGCCCAGATGGGGTAATCCTTCTCCACCTGGTCGCGCAAATCCTCCGGCAGGTTGAAGTTGTGCGGCAGGTTGGTGTAATTGGCATCGACCCGCTCCTCAATGCGGTCCAATTCCTTCACCAGGTCCTCGATGTTCTCGCCGTCCCAGTCGCCGACATGGTCGTCGCCGTCGGCCGCCATGATGCGGTTTTTGATCGCCGGATCGATCTCCACCTTGTCCAGCGAAAACCGCCGCCCTATTTCCTCAGCCATAAGGGTTCTCCATTGGAAAAATTTTGGTAATAATGATGCCGTTACCTTACCGTCCTGGGACAGCCCCTGTCAATCGGATAAGTGGTCGTTGAGGATGGATTAATTGGGTTCATGCCTTTAACAGGAATTAAGGTGAAGCTTTGGCACCGGTTGAGAAATACACCCAGCCTCCATACCGTTCCTCGAACGCGGTTTCCTGAAAATAACGCTCGACCGATTCCCACGGGCGATTGTCAAAAAATTCAATACCCAGCGCCAGCGGTTTTTTGATCTTGAATAATAGTTTGAACAGCCACGGCGGCCAGGCGTCCGGTTGTTTGGCGTCGAGGATGACCAGACGGCCGTCGGGGTCTAAAGCCTTTGCGGCGTTCTGGATGACGCGGCCGTATTCCGAAATGTAGCCCATCACGCCGGTGGAAATCACCGCATCGATTTCCTGCGGGAAATCATACGAGGCAATCTCCAACTGGACCCGCTCGACGTTGTGCCAGCCGGCACGTTCGCATCTTTCCCGGGCGCAGGTCAGCATGCCGGGGGTCATGTCCACTCCGGTCAAGTGGCCCTCCGGACCGATTCGTTCCATAATATGAGGAAAGCTCAACCCGGTACCGCATCCCAGGTCGACCACCCGATCACCCTTTTTCAGATTCAATAAATCGACCGCATGCCGCCGGTAATTCCCGATGCGCAGGCCCACCAGATGGTAGCACCTCATATGCCAGTCGTACCGCTGTGAAATTTTCTGGTAGGTTGACTGAATTTCGTTTTTGGAATCGGTCATGGAAACTTAATTGGAGCGGAATGCACGGCTGACAAAAAAGCCACTGGAAATTCGGTGGAATACTCACATTCCCCCGTTGTTGTATCACAAGTCAATAAAGCAAAAGGGCCTACGGCATACCCGTAAGCCCTTATTAAAACTGGTCGGGATGAGAGGATTTGAACCTCCGGCCCCTTCGTCCCGAACGAAGTGCGCTACCAGGCTGCGCTACATCCCGAATATTTTATTTGTGCCTGATCCGACAGTGGACTCGATTTAACTTTTATCCCACACGTAGCGGTTGACGCTTTCGCTCTGGAACGACGTGTTGGTCACGTTGCGTTCCACGTCCTTGGACTTCCCGCACTTGGGACACTTGACTGTCTTTTCGCCCACCTCGGACATCTTCATTTCCACGACAAAGTCATGCTTGCATTTCTTACAGGTATGATCGTACTGGGGCATAACGTTTCCTCTGAAAGTCGGTAAGATTACCTTATTTATATCCTGTTTTCAACTTCCCCGCAAGGCTCGGTGCGTCAACCCCGCCTTTTCCCGGGTTTGACCGCCAGGAACCCGGCAAAATCGAACCACTTAAAAAACACGTCCACCTGGCGGAACCCGGCCCCCGCCAGCAGGTCCCGGTTCTTCTCCGGTTTGAGGGGAATCAGCACCTTTTCCAGCGCCTCCCGCTTCTTGGCGATTTCCAGCTTCGAGTACCCCCGGCTCCGCTTGTAGGCGTGATACTGTTCGATGAACAGATCGTTGAGACCGTTCGACTCCCCCCGCACTTTCTCGATGAGGATCAGGCCGCCGCCGGGGCGGAGTCCTTTATAAATCTTTTTCAACATGGCCGCCCGCCGTTTCGGCGGAATAAATTGCAGAGTGTAGTTCATGATCACCACACTGGCATCGGCCAGCTCGAAACCGCTTTCCAGATCCGCCGCCACCAGCTCGCACCGATTGAGATGACCCTTCAGTTTCCCGCGCGCCTTCTTCAGCATGGCCTCCGAATTGTCGAGTCCCACAAAACGGATTTTTTGCGTTATGGGAATGGCTTTTACGAGGTGACGCAAAAGCGTTCCGGTGGAGCATCCCAGATCGTACACCGCCGAATTTTTCTGCGCGAAGTGCCGGACGAGGTCGATCACCATCTGCTGGCATTCTTTATAGAACGGGATGCTCCGCTCCAGCATATCGTCGAACACCCTCGCCACCGGTTCGTTGAACTCGAATGGGCCCGGCGCCGCGGATTGTTTGAACAGCGTGTCTTTTTTTTTCGGAGCCATATTGAAAAAGAGACCTTTGTATAAGTGTAAAAAAGGGTAGCGTTACAATATTTCTCCTCCTTAGTAAGGGGAGGAATATTTTAGGGCCAGCGTTATGCAAAGGACTCTTTGAAAAAGGTTCACCCAAACGCAATCAGGGCGGCCCGCACGAGCCGCCCTGATTGTTAAAGCGATATTTCAATGTGTAACAAGGGCCGGCGTATTACGGACCCTGGATTTCTCCACCGCCCACCGGACCCGATTTGGTTTTGACCAGCAGCTTGTTGACGGCGTTGACGTAGGCCTCGGCACTGGCTTCCACCGTGTTGACGCCGGTGCTCTTGCCAATCACCTCCCGGTTTTCGTGGAGCACACGCACGGTGACTTCCCCCTGCGCGTCCTTGCCGCGGGTTTTCGACATCACCTGATAGTCCAGAAGTTTGCAGGTCATCCCGGTGATGCGGTCGATGGCGTTGTACATGGCGTCGATGGGTCCGTCGCCCTGACCGGTATCCGTGTGCACTTTACCGTCGCGGCTTTTCAGGGTGACGGTAGCACCCTGAGTGGCGCCGGTTTCAAACGTTCCCTGAACTTTCTCGAGCGAATAAGTATTCAACTCTTCATCGGTGAATTTTCGTTTCTGGATCAGCGCGACAATGTCCTCGTCGAACACTTCCTTCTTCTCGTCGGCAAGTAACTTGAAGTCGGTGAACACGCGGTTAAGTTCTTCCCGCGTCACCTGATACCCCATCGCTTCGATTTTTTTCGACAGCGCGTTGCGGCCCGAGTGTTTGCCCAGCACCAGCTCGGAACTTTCGAGTCCGATGTCCTGCGGGTTCATGATCTCATAGGTGTCCTTCTTTTTGAGGAAACCATCCTGATGCACGCCGGACTCGTGCGCAAACGCGTTCTTGCCGACGATGGCCTTGTTTCTTTGCACGAAGAACCCGGTGAGACTGCTCACCAGCCGACTGCAAGCCATAATATGTTTGGTGTCGATTTTCGTATCGACGCCGAAAAAATCCTTGCGCGTTTTAAGCGCCATGACGATTTCTTCCATCGCCGCGTTACCGGCGCGCTCGCCGATGCCGTTGATGGTGCACTCCACCTGCCGGGCACCCTCCTTGACGGCTTCCAGTGAATTCGCCACCGCCATGCCGAGATCGTTGTGGCAATGCACGCTGATGATCGCCTGATCGATGTTGGGCACGTTCTGTTTCAGCGAACGGATCAATTGTCCGAACTGGGCCGGCACGGAATAACCGACCGTATCGGGAATATTCACCGTACCCGCACCGGCGTCGATCACCGCTTCCACCACTTCGGCAAGAAACTCCGGCTCGGTGCGCGAGGCGTCTTCCGGAGAGAACTCGATGTCGTCGCAGAATTTGCGGCCGAACTTCACCGCGTCCACCGCCATCTGGATGATCTCGTCTTTGCCCTTCTGCAGTTTGTAGTCGCGGTGCAGTTTGGAGGTGGACAGGAAAATGTGGATACGGGGCGACTCCGCCTTTTCGAGTGCGCGCGCCGCTGCCTCGATGTCCTTTTCGAGCGCTCGGGCGAGGCCCGCCACGGTGGCCCCCTGGATCTCCTTCGCGATCTGCTTGACCGATTCGAAATCGCCGGGGGATGCGACCGGAAAGCCCGCCTCAATGATGTCCACTTTGAGTAGAGCCAACTGGCGCGCGATTTCCAACTTTTCCTTGTTGTTCATGCTGGCGCCGGGGCACTGCTCCCCGTCTCTCAAAGTGGTGTCGAATATAATGAGTCGTTCCGGTTGCATGGTTCGGGTTCGTATCCTCCGTGTTCAAGGTTGGTGTTGCGAGTCGATATCTTCGGCTTTTATCATCTCATAGCTTTCCGTTTTAGAAAAGCCGTCTTGAAACAAATCCGTGCCATAATCCAGGGCTTCCGCGCCGGTGCCCTTGAATGCACCGCCCGGTGGCGGGTGTTTAAGAAATGGCCTGGAATCAGTTGAATGCGCTGACGACTTTAAACCCGGCTTTTTTAATTTTTTCGACGACACCTTTGGTGTCGCATAAATCGAGACGAAAAAAATACACCTGCTTTTTGCCGCCGTCTTTGTAGGGTGCCATACCGACACTGATAATATTCAGGTTTTCCCCGTGGATGATGTTCGAGACTTTTTCGAAATTCTTGGGATTTTTGTCCATCGCCACGTCCACCCGCGAACTGGAATGGAGGATGCCCATCAGGTCGACGAAAATTCCCAGGATATCCATGATGGAAATGATTCCCACCAGCTTATTGCGCTTGATCACCGGCAGGGCACCGATCTTGTATTTGTATATAATCAAAGCCGCATCTTCGATATGGGTTTCCGGCACCACCACCATGGGCTCTTTGGTCATGTAGTCGGAGACTTTCATCCGGGAGGGATTCAGAAGGGCCACCTTGCCCGCCTGGGTTTTGATCATCTTTCCCATAAAGGCCCCACGGATGTCGCTTTCGGTGATGATCCCCAAAAGGTCCTTGCCGTCCAACACGGGCAGATGCCGGATCGATTTTTCCACCATCAGCTCCTGGGCTTTTTTCAAAGAATCGGATTTCTTTACCGTAAAAAGTTTTTTCGACATGACCTCGCCGACAATCATAAAGTGCCTCCAGATTTTCAGTAACGGTTATTCAATGTAGGGAAAATCTATATCAAAAATCAGTCAAGAAACGTGTGGAAATATTATTTTTAAGACAGGGCATCCTCAAAAATGTCCAGTGGACTGCGAACCCTGCTCTTTACAAAAATTCCTGTCGCAAACCTTTTTACCAGAACGACAATCTAAAATATAGATTTAAAGCAAAATCCAGGGCCGAGGTCCGAAAATAAGGAAAAAAGCCAGTTTATGTAAAATTATGTAATAAAAGTACACCTTTTTATATCATAAATCTAATTAAAAGCTTCGTTTATTTTTTAATTCATTTAGAATTAAGTAGTTACAGATTTGGCACCACATTTGCTCTTTATTTCCTTGCGGAGGAAGGTTTAGACTAGCCTTGATTTTGGCTGGAATCCCGATAAGATTCCAGGATTCCCCAAATTTATCCTGATCCATTATGAAGATTGAAAACTATCCCAAAAAGCAGGGGTTGTATGACCCTGCTCACGAAAAAGAGAACTGTGGTGTCGGTTTTATCGCCCATATGAAGGGGGATAAATCCCACGACATCATCCGGCAGGGGCTGGATTTGCTCAACCGTCTGGAGCACCGGGGGGCCGTAGGGGCCGATCCGTTGACGGGCGATGGCGCCGGGATATTGATCCAGGTGCCCCATCAGCTCTTCCACAGCCAATGCCGGAAAATCGGCATTCAACTGCCTGGTGAGGGTCAATACGGCACCGGACTGGTGTTTCTGCCACGGGACGAGCGCGGCCGTCAATTGATGGAAATTTTCGAACGCGTGACCACCCAGGAAGGGCTGGAAATGCTCGGCTGGCGCAAGGTTCCGGTCGACAACACCCAGATCGGCGAAACCTCGCGTCAGGTGGAGCCGGACATTCAGCAGATATTCATCGGTTCCGGGGGCATTGAAGATCAGGAACTGTTCGAGCGCAAGCTCTACGTGGTCCGCAAACAGGCCGGGCAGGCCATCCGCGCTTCGGGTCTGGCGGCGCTTTACGAGTCCTACTACATCTGCAGTCTGTCCAGCAAAACCTTCATCTATAAAGGCCAGCTGATGGCGCCGCAGGTCGAGAAATATTTTCTCGACATCCAGGATCCTCTCATGAAATCGGCGCTGGTTCTCGTGCATTCGCGCTACAGCACCAACACCTTCCCTTCATGGGGAAGGGCCCAGCCGATGCGCATGATCGCCCATAACGGAGAGATCAATACTATTCGCGGCAACAAGAACTGGATGGTGGCGCGGGAGGCCATGTTCGAAAGCGGCCTGTTTGACGATGTGAAAAAAATTCTGCCGGTCATTCCGCCCGGCGGGAGCGATTCTGCCGACTTCGATCAGGCACTGGAATTCCTGGTGCAGACCGGACGGTCCCTGCCGCATTCCGTCATGATGATGATTCCCGAACCGTGGAGCGGCCATGAAACCATGAGCGACGACAAGCGCGGGTTCTTTGAATTCCACGCCTCGATGATGGAGCCGTGGGACGGCCCGGCGTCCATCACCTTCACTGACGGCGACGTCATCGGCGCGGTCCTGGACCGCAACGGCCTCCGGCCCTCCCGTTACATTGTGACGAGTGACGACCTGGTGGTGATGGCCTCGGAAGTCGGCGTGTTGCCCATCGAGGAATCCCGGATCATCAAGAAGGGCCGCCTCCAGCCGGGCAAGATGTTCTTTGTCGACCTTAAAGAAGGGCGCATAGTCGCGGACCAGGAGATCAAATCCCAGTTGGCCCACCGGAAACCCTACACCCAGTGGGTGAAGGACCAGCAGGTGAATATCGAACACCTGCCCGACCCCGGATCGCGTCCCGCAAGGATCCAGGACCCGCTCACCCAGCAGATCGCCTTCGGCTACACCGCCGAGGATTTAAAAATTGTCATGGCCCCCATGATTAGTACCGGGCAGGAAGCCAACGGCTCCATGGGCAACGACGCCCCGCTGGCGGTTCGGTCGGAAAAACCGCAGATGCTGTTCAATTACTTCAAGCAGATGTTTGCGCAGGTGACCAATCCGGCCCTCGATTCCATCCGGGAGGAATTGGTGATGTCGATGGAAATCACCCTGGGGAAAGAGCGCAACCTGTTGTCGGAATCGCCCGAGCACTGCCGCAAACTGAAACTGAAACATCCCCTGCTGACACCGGAGGAATTTCAAAAAATCAAATCGATCGATCAGAGCGATTTGAAATCGGTGACCCTCTCACTGCTGTTTCCGGTGGAAGAAGGGGAAGGCGTCATGGAAAAAGCGCTCGAAAACCTGTGCGTTAGGGCGTCCGAGGCGATTGAAGAGGGTGCGACGATTTTAATTTTGTCGGACCGCGGCATTGATGAAGATCATGCCGCGATTCCCAGCCTGTTGGCGACGGGGGCGGTACATCATCATCTGTTGCGTGAAAGGACTCGGACCCGCGCCGGTCTGGTGGTGGAAACCGGCGAGGCGCGGGAGATGATGCATTTCGCTTTATTGATCGGTTACGGTGCTGGCGGTATTTTCCCCTACTTGGCTTATGAAACCATCGAGCAGATCATCCGCGACGGGAAATATGTCGAAAAGATGGAGTTTGAAAAGGGGGTCGAAAATTTCCTCAAGGCGACGCGCAAGGGGTTGTACAAGATCATTGCGAAGATGGGAATTTCCACCATCCAGAGTTACCGGGGCGCGCAGATTTTCGAAGCGGTCGGCCTCAACGATTCGATGATTTCCTGTTACTTTACCGGAACGCCGTCGCGCATCAGCGGGGTCGAACTGGGTGCGATCGCCCGGGAAACCCTGGCGCGGCACCGCAACGCGTACCAGCGGACGAAGATCATTCGCCCGGCGCTGGAGCCCGGCGGGGAATACCATTGGCGGCGCGGTCACGAAAAACATATGGTGGATCCCAACCTGGTGTCCATGTTGCAGCACTCCACCCAGTCCAATGATTATTCATTGTTTAAGAAATACTCGAAGATCAGCGACGAGCAGAATACCCGCGACTGCACCCTGCGCGGATTGTTCCGGTTTAAAAAACGGGAGCCGGTTCCCCTCGAGGAAGTGGAACCGGTCGAAAAGATCACCAAACGATTCTGCACCGGGGCGATGTCGATCGGGTCGATTTCCCGCGAGGCGCATGAAACCCTGGCCATTGCCATGAACCGCCTGGGAGGCAAAAGCAATACGGGTGAAGGCGGTGAAGACCCGGTACGGTATATCCCCGATGCCAACGGCGATTCGCGCCGCAGCAAGATCAAGCAGGTGGCCTCCGGCCGGTTCGGCGTGAGCAGTCATTACCTGGCCAACGCCGACGAGTTGCAGATCAAAATCGCCCAGGGGGCGAAACCGGGGGAGGGCGGGCAGTTGCCGGGCTTTAAGGTGTCCGAATACATTGCCAAGATCAGGCACTCCACACCGGGAGTCGGTTTGATTTCACCACCGCCGCATCACGATATTTATTCGATCGAAGATCTTCAGCAATTGATTTTCGATCTGCACAACTCCAATCCGGAAGCGGACGTCAGCGTCAAGCTGGTGGCCGAGGCGGGAGTCGGCACCATCGCCGCAGGCGTCTCCAAGGCGCGGGCCGAAGGGGTTCTCATCTCCGGTCACGACGGCGGCACCGGCGCGTCTCCGCAGACGTCGATCAAATACGCCGGCCTGCCCTGGGAGTTGGGCCTTTCCGAGACCCAGCAGGTATTGGTGATGAACGATTTGCGCGGGCGCATCCGGGTACAAGTGGACGGTCAGTTGAAAACCGGACGCGATGTGGTGATCGGCGCCATGCTCGGGGGCGATGAGTTCGGATTCTCCACGGCGCCCTTGATCACCATGGGATGCATTATGATGCGCAAATGCCACCTCAACACCTGTTCGGTGGGCATAGCGACGCAGGACCCGGAACTGCGCAAGAAATTTTCCGGCAAACCGGAGCATGTGGTGACCTTCTTCCAGTTCGTGGCCCAGGAGGTGCGCGAGTGGATGGCCGAGTTGGGATTCCGTAAATTCAACGAAATGATCGGGTGTGCTGACCTGTTGGAAATGGATGATGCGATCAGCCATTGGAAATCCCAGGGCCTGGATTTTTCGAAAATATTGTTTAAGGCGGATGTGGGTCCGGATGTCGCTACTCACAATGTGTGTAACCAGGATTTAAGCGGGGATATCGGTGAAGGGTGTCTCGACCGCAAACTGATTCAGGAATGTCGGCCGGCGATTGAGCATCAAAAACCCGTTTCGGTGACCACTCCGATCGGTAATGTGAACCGCGCGACCGGCGCCATGCTGAGTTATGAAATTTCGAAACGGTACGGAGAGGAAGGCTTGCCGGAAGACACCATCCGGATCGATTTCAAAGGGTCGGCGGGTCAAAGTTTCGGCGCGTTTCTGGCGCCGGGGGTGACCTTTACCCTGCGCGGTGACGCCAACGATTATATCGGCAAGGGACTTTCCGGCGGTCATCTGGTCGTGTCCCCCCCGGAGGAATGCCCCATCGTGGCTGAAGAGAACATTTTGATCGGCAACGTGGCCCTGTACGGTGCTATTGCCGGCAAAGCCTTTTTCCGGGGCGTGGCCGGGGAACGGTTCGCCGTCCGCAACAGCGGAGCCCATACGGTGGTGGAAGCCGTGGGAGATCACGGGTGTGAATACATGACCGGCGGACGGGTGGTGGTGCTCGGCCAAACGGGCCGCAACTTCGCCGCCGGAATGAGCGGCGGCATCGCCTACGTGCTGGACCGAGACGAGCAGTTTGCCATCCATTGCAACCAGAGTGTTGTCGATCTTTTACCGGTGGAAGAGGAAGAGGATATCCAAGAACTCCGGAACTTGATCGAAGAACATCGAAAACTGACGGGCAGCACCGTGGCTGAAAAAATTCTGAATGAATGGGGAGCGACGCTTCCCAAATTCGTCAAAGTATACCCGACCGATTTCCGCCGGGTGCTGGAAGAACGGAAAAAGAAACAGCAGGTATTGGAAGAGGTGGCTTGATGGGTTCGGTCAAGGGTTTTATGGAATTTGAGAGGGAGACCCCGAAGCCCCGGCCGGTCAGTGAACGGTTGAAGGATAAGAAAGAGGTCTATGAACCGTTCCCGCTGGAAAAATATCAGGAGCAGGGGGCGCGCTGTATGGACTGCGGGGTGCCGTTCTGTCAGAGCGATGTCGGATGCCCGCTGGGCAACGCCATCCCCGACTGGAACGATATGGTGTACCGCAACAAGTGGGAAGAAGCGTTGTCCCTGCTTCTCAGCACCAACAATTTTCCCGAGTTCACCGGGCGTATCTGCCCCGCTCCCTGCGAGGGTGCCTGTGTGCTGGCCATCAACGAACCGGCGGTGACCATTCGCAACATTGAGGAGATCATCGCGGAAAAGGGATTCGAAAACGGCTGGATGCAGCCGAATCCGCCGAAAAAGCGGACGGGTAAAAAGGTAGCGATCGTCGGGTCGGGTCCGGCCGGACTGGCCGCCGCGGATCAGTTGAACCAGGCCGGGCATACCGTGACGGTTTTTGAAAAGGCGGACCGCATCGGCGGACTTTTGATGTATGGCATTCCCGAATTCAAATTGGAAAAACGGATCGTCAAACGCCGAATTGATTTGATGGAAGCGGAAGGGGTGGTGTTCAAACCCAATTCGCATATCGGAGTGAACCTATCCGGCAAAGAACTATTGGATAATTTCGACGCGGTCATCCTGTGTTGCGGTTCCGAAAAGCCGCGGGATTTGCCGGTGCCGGGGCGGGAGCTGGACGGTGTTCATTTCGCGATGGATTTTCTTCCTCAGCAGAACAAGCGCAACGAAGGCGACACGGTTCCCGAGGACATCAGCATTACCGCCCAGGATAAAAACGTGCTGATCATCGGCGGTGGCGATACCGGCTCGGACTGTCTGGGGACCTCTCTGCGGCAGGGCGCCAAAAAAGTGTATCTGTTTGAATTGCTGGACGAGCCGCCCGAGGAAAGAAACTCGGATAATCCCTGGCCGCAATGGCCCGCTATCATGTACATCAGTTCGTCTCACGCGGAAGCGCCGGAGCGGGTGACGCGCTACAATATCTCCACCAAAAAGTTCACCGGCGAAAACGGCCGGGTCAAAAAGATCCATGCCGTGAAAATCCAATTCGGCGATCCCGATTCTGAAACCGGCCGGCGTCCCATGGAAGAAATTCCGGATTCCGATTTCACGTTGGACGTCGACCTGGTCCTGCTGGCGATGGGGTTCGTTCATCCCGTGCATGAAGGGTTGGTTAAGGAGTTTGGATTGGATTTGGATGGGCGTGGCAACGTGGCTTGCGACGCGAAGAAGATGACCAGTGTGGACGGTGTGTATGTGGCGGGCGACATGACGCGGGGTCAGTCGTTGGTGGTCTGGGCGATTGCCGAAGGCCGCGAAGCCGCCCGGTCGGTGGACGAATCTCTCATGGGCTACACCTTTCTGCCCCACAGCGAGTTTCTTTAAATACCTCTCCAAAAATGCAGGTTTTTCTCAAGCCTGTGGAGGAAATCTCAATACTAAAAATAAGAATAAAAAGGCGGGTTATTTCCCGAGGGAAACGATGAGTTCCACGCGTTTGTGGATGCCCAGTTTTTTGAAGATGCG
>SMUY01055598.1_pt1 | contig 14023 bp, 14 predicted proteins | sample 2456441 | NCBI WGS metagenome assembly SMUY01 (sample SAMN11095931, study PRJNA526329) | marine sediment metagenome | biome: Marine sediment; feature: Surficial sediment; material: Deep marine sediment; isolation source: Hadal surficial sediment | place: Pacific Ocean | collected 2014-11 | depth...
CTTGTGATGCGACCGCATCACGGCGACCCGCGCGCCGAGCCGAGCGCCCTGCAAGGGCGTCCTGGATATGGCGTATTTCTGTGCCACCGCACTAACGTCTCGGTGGCCGGGTCAGCGCCGCGTAGAGCGCGAGCAGCGCCGATTGCGGCGGCTGGTCGGTGCGGTGCGTGGCGTATGTCCAGCCGGCCGCGCGGGCGATGGCGCGCAGGCCCGCGCGCTGCGCGTCCAAGCGCGCCAGATAGTCGCCGCGCACCGCCTCGACCCGCGACAGTAGCCAAGGCTCCTCGCCCTCCAGGCCCTCGAAACGCACCCGGCCGTCGTAGGGCAGGCTCTCCTCGGCCCGGTCGAGCACCTGCAGCAGGTAGCCCTTGACCCCGATCTCGGCGTAGCGGCGCACCGCCGCGTCGATCTGGTCGAGCGGCGCCAGGAAATCGCCGATGAACACGATTTGCGCATCGCGCGGCAGCGGCTCGAAGGGCGGCAGGTCGGCACTGGCCCCTACGCCTCGTTGTTCGCCCTCGATCCCTCGTTGTTCGCCCTCGATCCCTCGTTGTTCGCCCTCGATCCCTCGTTGTTCGCCCTCGATCTGGGTCGCCAAACGGCCGAGCGCGGCGCGGCCGTGCAGCGGCCTGAGGCCCGAGCCGAGCAGCGTGACGTGCTCGCCGCCGCGCAGCAGCAGGGCCGCCAGCGCCAGCACGAGCAGGTCGGCGCGGCCACGCTTATCCTGATATCGGTCGGAGGAGCGCCAGCCCATGGAGGCCGAGGTATCGCGCCAGATCCACACCGACTGCGCCGCCTCCCACTCCATCTGGCGCACATAGACCCGGTCCGACTTGGCCGACTGGCGCCAGTCGATCGACTGCGGCTGGTCGCCGAAGTGGTATTCGCGGAACTGCCAGAAGGTTTCGCCCTGGCCGACCCGGCGGCGGCCGTGCACCCCCTGGGCCACCGTCGAGGCGACCCGGTCGGCCGCGACCAACAGCGGCGGCAGCGTCGCCGCCAATTGCTCGGCGCGCTGACGCAGAGGGAGGGAGGCTACCGGGAGGGGGGCTACCGCCATGGATGCTCCGCTACCATGGGTTAACGCTGAGGCCCCGTTACGCAAAGGGCTCGCACAGCCGGTCGATGATCTCGTCGATGGTCACGCCCTCGGCGCGGGCCGCGAAGTTGAGCGCCATGCGATGGCGCAGCACCGGCTTGGCCAGTTCGATCACGTCGTCGACCGAGGGCGCCAGGCGGCCGTCGAGCAGCGCCTGGGCGCGCACCGCGAGTATCAGCGACTGGCTGGCCCGCGGCCCCGGGCCCCAGGCGACCTGGCCGCGCACCTCGGGTAGCTCGCTCTCCTCGGGCCGGCCCCTGCGCACCAGCGCCAGGATCGCCTCGACCACGCTCTCGCCGACCGGCATCCGGCGCACCAAGCGCTGGGCCGCGATCAGCTCCTCGGAATCCATCACCGGCACCGCCTCGGCCTGCTCGGCGCCGGTGGTGGCGATCAGCATGCGGCGCTCGGCATCGAGGTCCGGATAGTCGATACCGATCTCCATCAGGAAGCGGTCGAGCTGCGCCTCGGGCAGGGGATAGACGCCCTCTTGCTCGATCGGGTTCTGGGTCGCCAGCACGTGGAACGGCCGCGGCAGGTTGTGTGACTCGCCGGCCACGGTGACCCGGTGCTCCTGCATCGCCTGCAGCAGCGCGGATTGGGTGCGCGGGCTGGCGCGGTTGATCTCGTCGGCCATCAATAGCTGGCAGAAAACCGGGCCCGCGATGAAGCGGAACGCGCGCCGCCCGCTGTCGCTCTCCTCCAGCACCTCCGATCCCAGGATGTCGGCGGGCATGAGGTCGGGCGTGCACTGCACCCGTTTGTCGTCGAGACCGAAAACCGTGCCGAGGGTTTCCACCAGCAGCGTCTTGGCGAGGCCGGGAACGCCGATCACCAGCGCGTGGCCGCCGGCGAGCAATGTGATAAGGGTTTGATCGATCACCCGTTGTTGGCCGAAAATGATCCGGCCGATGCTTGCGCGGACCGCGTGCAGGCGCTGGCCCAGGGATTCGATGTCCTCGGCCAATCTGGCGCCGCCGGCGTCTTCGAAGGGGACGGTGGGGGAAGCAGTCACGGGGGCTGGCCTCCAAGCTTTGAGGTCTCGAAAAAAGGCAGGCCATGACCGGGAACACGTCACGACCCTCCGGCGATGTTCAGAAGATAGGGCTTTCGGCGCCCTCTGACCAGCCGTCCGGCTCCGAAGCCCAGCCCGACTGCGGGGATTTCGACATCCGCATCGCCCGCGACGGGACCTGGTTCCACCAGGGCTCGCCGATCGGCCGCAAGCCGCTGGTGCGGCTGTTCGCCAGTGTGCTGCGGCGCGAGGCGGACGGCGAGTTCTGGCTGGTGACCCCGGTCGAACGCGGCCGAGTGATCGTGGACGATGCGCCTTTCGTTGCCGTCGAGCTCGCCGCGAGCGGCACCGGATGCAGCCAGACCTTACGCTTCCGCACCAATATCGACGACTGGGTCGAGGCCGATGCCGCCCACCCGATCCGGGTGGCGCACGCGCCTGACAGCGGCGAGCCCAGTCCCTATATCCTGGTTCGGGACGGGCTCGAGGCGCTGATCGCGCGTTCGGCGTACTATCACCTGGTCGAACTCGCGGTTGAGTGCGAGCAAGGCGGCGAGACGGTTTGGGGCGTATGGAGCAAGGAAACATTCTTTCCCCTGGGCAAGTCGGAATGAGCGGGGCCGGAATGAACCGGATCGGTGTCAGCGCCGAGGAGGTGGTGTGCCGGCTCTCGGCCGCGCCCCCGCCGGGCCGCCGCGCCGGGCTCATGGGGCGGGTCCCCGCCACCGGCGAGCGGCCGCGCGGCGATCACGACCTCAATCCCGAGCTCTACCAGCCGGGGCGCCGCCTGATCCCGGCCGCGGTGCTGGTGCCGATCGTCGAACGCGAGGCGGAGCTGACCGTGCTCCTGACCCGCCGCACCGATCATCTCGACGATCACGCCGGCCAGATCGCCTTCCCCGGCGGGCGCATCGAGGCCAGCGACGCCGGTCCCGGCGCGGCCGCATTGAGAGAGGCCGAGGAGGAGACCGGCCTGCCGCCGGCGCGGGTGCGCCTGATCGGCCAGCTGGACACCTACGTGACCCGGACCGGCTTCGAGGTCGTGCCCATGGTCGGCCTGGTCACGCCGCCATTCCCCATCGAGCCCGACAGCTTCGAGGTGGCCGAGGTCTTCGAGGTGCCGCTCGGCTTCTTTCTGGCGCCGGAGAACCGCGAGCGCCACCGCCGCGTCTACCAGGGCAAGGAGCGGCAATTCTACGCCTTTGCCTATGGCGACTATTACGTCTGGGGCGCGACCGCCGGAATGCTGGTCAACTTGGTGGAAGTGCTGAACCCGGACCCGGGCGGCTGACCGTGCCGGGGAGCGCGTCATGACCCCGACCGGCCCGGCCGGCCCGGCCGGCAAGATCCCGCTGCAGGACTGGATGCGCGCGCCGGCGACCCGCGCGGTGATCGCGGCGCTCACCGCCGAAGGCGCGGAGGTGCGCTTCGTCGGCGGCTGCGTGCGCGACGCGCTCGCCCGGCGCGAGGTCCGGGACATCGACATCGCCACCAAGCTGGCGCCCGCGGAGGTCATGCGTCTGCTCGAGGCCGCCGGCCTCAAGGCGATCCCGACCGGGGTAGCGCACGGCACCGTGACCGCGGTCGCCCACGGCGAGCCCTTCCAGATCACCACGCTCAGGGTCGACGTCGAGACCTATGGGCGCCGGGCCAGGGTCGCGTTCACCGACGATTGGATCGCGGACGCGGCGCGCCGCGACTTCACCTTCAACGCGTTGTCCTGCGGCCCCGACGGCACGTACTACGATCCCTTCGACGGCGCCGCCGACCTGGCGGCCGGGCGGGTCCGCTTCGTCGGCGAGGCGCGCGCCCGAATCGAGGAGGACACCCTGCGCCTGCTGCGCTTCTTCCGCTTCCAGGCCCATTTCGGCAAGCAACCGCCGGACCCGGAGATCCTCGAGGTCGCGGCCGCGTTGGCGCCGAGCCTGGCCCAGCTCTCCGGCGAGCGGGTGCGCGACGAGCTGTTCCGCCTGCTCGAGGCGCCCGACCCGCTGCCGGTGGTCGAGATCTTGATCGCACGGCGGATCCTGCGCGCGGTGGTGCCGACCCTGGGCGATGCGGCGTTGCTGCGCGCGCTCCTGCGTGTCGAAGCGCGTCCCGCGCCGATCGATCCGGTGCTGCGCCTGGCCGCCCTGGTCGCGCCGGGCCGGGCCGGGGCCGAGGCGCTGGCCGAGCGCCTGCGCCTGTCGAACCGCCAACGTTTCGCCCTCGTCTACCTGATCGACCCGCCGCTCGACCCTTGGGCCGAGGTCTCGCTCAAGGACCGGCACCGCGCGGTGCGCAAGCTGGGTGCGCCGCTGTTCCGCAAGGTGCTGCGCCTGTGCTGGGCGCGCCATCACCTGGGCGCCGAGGCGGCGGGTCCCGATGCGGCGTTCGAGGCGGCGCTCGCCGAGGCCGAACGCCTGGCCGGGATCGCCTTTCCCCTGTTCGGGCGCGACGCCCTCGCGCTCGGCGTTGCCGAAGGCCCGGACCTTGGCCGCCTGCTCGACGCGGTCGAGGCATGGTGGGCCGAGCGCGACTTCGCGCCCAGCCGCGCGGACTGCCTGGAACGCCTGAAGGAATCGATCGTGTCGGACTGAGTAGCCCGGTCCCCGCTCACGGCCACGCCACTTCGGGGGGCAGCGACATCAGGATCGCCTCGACGTTGCCGCCGGTCTTGAGCCCGAAGAGGGTGCCGCGGTCGTAGAGCAGGTTGAATTCGACGTAGCGGCCGCGCTTGACCAGCTGGCGCCGGCGCTGCTCGGCGGTCCAGGGCTCGGCCAGGTGGCGCCGGACGATCTTCGGGTAGATATCCAGGAAGGCGTGGCCGACGTCCTGGGTGAAGGCGAAGTCGGCGTCCCAGTCGCCGCTGTCCAATTGATCGTAGAAGATGCCGCCGACCCCGCGCGGCTCGCCCCGGTGCGCGAGGAAGAAGTATTCGTCGCACCAGGCCTTGAAGCGTGGGTAATACTCGGGATCGTGGCGGTCGCAGGCCGCCTGGAAGGCGCCGTGGAAGGCGGCGGTGTCGGCTTCAATCGGGACCATGGGGGTGAGATCGGCGCCACCGCCGAACCAGCCTTGGGTGGTCACGATGTGGCGCGTGTTCATGTGCACCGCCGGCACCAGGGGCGAGCGCAGGTGCGCGACTAGCGAGATGCCGCTGGCCCAGAACCGCGGGTCTTCGGCGGCGCCCGGCATCTGCTTGGCGAAGTCCCCAGAGAACCGGCCCATGACCGTGGAAACGTTGACCCCGACCTTCTCGAACAGGCGGCCGCGCAGGACCGACATGACGCCGCCGCCGGTGTGGTTCTCGGTGGCCTCGTTGCCGGGATCGGGCTCCCGGGTCCAGGCCTTGCGCTCGAAGCGCCCCGGCGGCATGCCGCGCAGCGCCTCGGCGATCGGCAGGGTCTCGGCGATCTCTTCGCCGAGTTCGTCCTCGAGCGCCTCGAAGGCGACGCAGATATCGTCGCGTAGGGCCTCGAACCATTGGCGCGCGCGCTGCTTTTGCGGTTCGGTCGACGGGCTCATGCAGGACTCTCCGGGAGCAGGCCGGTCTGGCGCAGCGCCTCACCCAATACCATGGCCGCGGCCAATGCGACATTAAGCGACCTTATGCCGCTCCGCATGGGAATCAGCAAGTGCGCATCGGCCTCGGCGCGCACCGCCGCGGGAACCCCCGCGCTCTCGCGCCCGAGCAGCAGGCTGTCGCCGGGGCGGAAGTCGAAATCCGTGTAGCGGGTCTCGCCCCGGGTGGTCAGCAGCACCAGGCGCCCAGGGGGGTGCCCAGGGGGGCACCCGGAGGCGGCATTTCGGGCGGTCGCGCGGTAGGCGCGCCAGGAGCGGTGCCGGACCATCTCCACGGTCGCCAGATAGTCCATGCCGGCGCGGCGCAAGCGCTTGTCGTCGAACAGGAATCCGCAGGGCTCGACGATGTCGACGGCGACCCCCAGGCAGGCGCCCAGGCGCAGCAGCGCGCCGGTGTTCTGCGGAATATCGGGCTCGAACAGAACCAGTCGCATGGCGTGGACCTTCGCCCCGGAAAACGGCGGTTTCGGGCTTTGCGTTCGTGGTGATTTTCCTCTATATGCGTGCTGCGAGACAAGTATCCTCGCGGACAAGCGGCAAGGATTCGTTCCTGCGATCATGGGAGATCTTCGGGTATGGCTGATACCGCGAATCCCGGGGCTGGTTCTGGGCATTCGGGAGACGGGGAAACGCGGCGCGATTTCCTGTACCTAACCGCCGCCGCCATGGGGGCGGTCGGCGCCGCCGCCGTCGCCTGGCCGATCATCGACTCCATGAACCCGGCGGCCGACGTGCGCGCGCTCTCCTCGATCGAGGTCGACCTCTCGCCGGTCGAGGAAGGCATGGCGATCACCGTGATCTGGCGCGGCAACCCGGTCTTCGTGCGCCACCGCACGGCGGCCGAGATCGAGACCGCGCGCGGCGTCGCGCTCGACGACCTGCCGGACCCGGAGACCGACGAGGCCCGGGTCCAGAAGCCCCAGTGGTTGATCATAGTCGGCGTCTGCACCCATCTGGGCTGTATCCCCAAGGGCCAGCGGGTCGGCGAGGCCAAGGGCGAGTACGGCGGCTGGTTCTGCCCCTGCCACGGCTCGCACTACGACACCTCGGGACGCATCCGCAAGGGCCCGGCGCCGCGCAACCTCGATGTGCCGCCCTACGAGTTCCTCGACGACACCACGATCCATATCGGCTAGAGGGCGCGGAATCATGAGCGAATTCAAGCCCGCCAACCCGGTGATTCGGTGGATCGAGCACCGGCTTCCGATTTTCTCCTTCATCGACCACGCGGTCGGCAGCGGCTATCCGACCCCACGCAACTTGAGCTACTGGTGGAACTACGGCTCGCTTGCCGGCATCGCGTTGGTAATCATGATCCTCACCGGCATCATGCTGGCGATGCAGTATACGCCGCACGCGGACTACGCCTTCGATTCGGTCGAGCGCATCATGCGCGACGTGAACTACGGCTGGCTGCTGCGCTACATTCACATGAACGGCGGCTCGTTCTTCTTCATCGTGGTCTACATCCACGTGCTCCGCGGGCTCTATTACGGCTCCTACAAGGAGCCGCGGGAGTTGCTGTGGATGATCGGCCTGGTGCTGCTGCTGCTGATGATGGCGACCGCCTTCACCGGCTATGTGCTACCCTGGGGCCAGTTGAGTTATTGGGCCGCCAAGGTGATCACCAACATGTTCACCGCGTTTCCACTGGTCGGCGAGAGCATCGTGACCTGGCTGTGGGGCGGCTACACGGTCGGCAACCCGACGCTCAACCGCTTCTACGCGTTCCACTACCTGCTGCCCTTCGTGATCGTCGGGGTGGTGATCCTGCACATCTGGGCGCTGCACCGCTTCGGCTCCAGCAATCCGGTCGGCATCGAGGCCGACGGCCCGCAGGACAAGATCCCGTTCCATCCCTACTACACCATCAAGGACCTGTTCGGGATGGGCGTGTTCCTGACACTGTTCGCGGCGTTGGTGTTCTTCGCGCCCAACATGCTGGGTGAGACGATCAACTACGTCGAAGCCGATCCGCTGGTGACGCCAGCGCACATCGTGCCGGAATGGTACTTCCTGCCCTACTACGCGATCCTGCGCTCGGTCACCTTCGACATCTGGTTCCTTTCGGCCAAGCTGATCGGCGTGACCCTGATGTTCGGCTCGACCCTGATCTTGTTCCTGGTGCCGTGGCTCGACCGCTCGCCGGTCAGGAGCGCGCGGTTCCGGCCGTGGTACAAGTGGTTCTTTTGGATCTGGGTGTTCGATGTCGCCGTGCTCACCTGGGTCGGGGCCAACCCCCCGGTGCCGCCGTACCTCCCCATCGGCCAGGTGGCATCGGTGTGGTATTTCGCCCACTTCATCGTGATCCTGCCGTTGTTGTCGATCTTCGAGCCGACCAAGCCGCTGCCCAGCTCGATCGGCGAGCCGGTGCTCAAGGGCGGCGGCGCCGCAAGTGCCGCCGGGGCCGCCTCCAAGCCGATGGAGAAGGCGGGATGAGAAAGCTCATGATCGCCGCCGCCGTCGTCTTCGCCGGCCTTCAGGCGGGCGCCGCCCAGGCCGCGGAGGGCAAGGCCCTGCCGGCCCGCGACTGGTCGTTCTCCGGCATCTTCGGCCAGTTCGACCGGGGCGCCATGCAACGCGGCTTCCAGGTCTATCGGGAGGTCTGCTCGGGCTGCCACTCGCTCCGGCTGATCGCGTTCCGCAACCTCGAGGCGCTCGGCTACGGCGAGGACGAGATCAAGGCGATCGCGGCCGAATACACCATCGAGGACGGACCCGACGACGAGGGCGAGATGTTCGAGCGACCCGGCCTGCCGGCCGACCGCATCCCCTCGCCGTTCGCCAACACCAAGGCGGCGGCGGCGGCCAACAACGGGGCGGTGCCGCCCGATCTTTCACTGATGATCAAGGCGCGCAACGGCGGAGCGGATTACCTCCACGCGCTGCTGACCGGCTATGTGGACCCGCCGGACGACGTCGAATTGCTCGATATGCAGAACTACAACCTTTACTTCCCGGGCAACTTGATCGCCATGGCGCCGCCGCTTTTGGAAGACGCCGTGGAGTATGGCGACGGTACGCCGGCCACGGTCGAGCAGATGGCGTCCGACGTCGCCAACTTCCTGGCCTGGACCGCGGAGCCGACGATGGAAGACCGCAAGCGCATGGGCATCAAGGTGATCCTGTTCCTGCTGGCCTTCACCGGCGTGCTCTACGCCGCCAAGCGCAAGGTCTGGGCCGACCTGCACTGAGCTCGGGCGGCTTCATTGGGCTCTACGCGAAAGGCCGCCCTTTTGGGGGCGGCCTTTCCAGTTGGCGGCTCTTGGCAGGCGTGCGCCTGTCGAGTACACCCGAAAGGTCGGCACGATGATGGGCCACGAGTAGAAGGGTACGACCATGTCCGAGCCTGGAACCCCGCCGGTCCTCGGCGTGATCGGCGGCAGTGGTGTTTACGACATCGCCAGCCTCGAGAATACCGAGTGGCGGCGGGTCGAATCGTCCTTCGGGGAACCCTCCGACGAGTTGCTGTTCGGGACCCTCGACGGCCAGCAGTTGGTGTTCCTGCCGCGTCACGGCCGCGGCCACCGCATCCACCCGAGCGGGCTCAACTTCCGCGCCAACATCGACGCGCTCAAGCGCGCCGGTGTGACCGAGGTCGTCTCGTTAAGCGCGGTTGGCTCGCTCAAGGAGGACCTGGCGCCGGGCAACTTCGTCATCGTCGACCAGTTCATCGACCGCAGCTTCGCGCGCGAGAAGACTTTCTTTGGCGCCGGCCTGGTGGCCCACGTCTCCATGGCCTATCCGGTCTGCTCGCGGCTGGGCGACGCTTTGGAAACGGCTTCCGGAGAGCTCGGTCTCGGCGCGGTGCGCGGCGGCACCTACCTGGTCATGGAGGGGCCGCAGTTCTCGACCTTGGCTGAGTCCGAGCTGTACCGGAGCTGGGGCTGCGACGTGATTGGCATGACCAACATGCCCGAGGCCAAGCTCGCCCGCGAGGCCGAGCTCTGCTACGCCACCGTCGCCATGGTCACCGACTACGACTGCTGGCATGAGGACCACGACCACGTCACCGTCGATCAGGTCATCCGCGTGCTGGGCGAGAACGCCGAGCGTGCGCGGGCACTGATCAAACAAGTCGCGCCCAAACTGCGGGACCGGACCGGGTCCTGCCCGGCCGGCTGTCACCACGCCCTCGACTCCGCGCTGATCACCCAGCCCGAGGCGCGCGATCCGGCGCTCGCGGCGCGGCTCGACGCCGTGGCCGGGCGGGTGCTGGGCGGGTGAGGCGGCAGGTGAGGCGCGGGCCATGAATGTTGGCGGGCGGGCCTATCGCAGCATCTGGCTGGCCGAGGACGGTTGGGCGGTGGAGATCATCGACCAGACCCGGCTGCCCCACGGCTTCGTCACCCGGCGCCTGGAAACCTTTGAGGAGGCGGCGACGGCGATCCGCGACATGTGGGTGCGCGGGGCGCCGCTGATCGGCGCCACCGCCGCCTACGGCCTCGCCTTGGCGCTGCGCGCCGATCCCTCCGACGCCAGTCTGGCGCGCGCCGCCGAGGTCCTGATCGCGACCCGGCCGACCGCGGTCAACCTGCGCTGGGCGGTCGAGGACCTGCGCGCGCGCCTGGGTCCGGCGGCGGCCCGGGCGCGCAGCGAACTCGCCTATGCCCGCGCCGCCGAGATCTGCGACCAGGACGTGGAAATCAACCGCGCGATCGGCGGGCACGGCCTCGGCCTGATCCGCGCCGCCTGGGAGCGAAGCGGCCACGGGCCGCCGGTCAACCTGCTGACCCACTGCAACGCCGGCTGGCTGGCGACGGTCGACTGGGGCACCGCGCTGGCGCCGATCTTCCAGGCTCACGACGCCGGCATTCCGGTCCACGTCTGGGTCGACGAGACCCGGCCGCGCAACCAGGGCGCCAGCCTGACCGCCTGGGAGCTGGGCCAGCACGGCGTCGCGCACACCGTGATCGTCGACAACGCGGGCGGGCACCTGATGCAGCACGGCCGGGTCGACCTCTGTATCACCGGCACCGACCGCACCACCGCGGCGGGCGACGTCTGCAACAAGATCGGTACCTACTTGAAGGCGCTGGCCGCCCATGACAACGGCGTGCCGTTCTACGTCGCCCTGCCCGGGCCGACCATCGACTGGAGCATCGAAGATGGGCTCGCCGAGATCCCGATCGAGGAGCGCGATGGTGCCGAGGTCGCCGAGATCGCCGGGGTCACGGCCGAGGGCGCGGTCACCCGCGTGCGGCTTATCCCGGAAGCCAGCCCGGTCGCCAACCCGGCCTTCGACGTGACCCCGGCGCGCCTGGTGACCGGCCTGATCACCGAGCGCGGCATCTGCCCCGCCTCGCGCGAGGGGTTGCGTGCGCTTTATCCGGAGCGCCACAATCAATAGGGCACCGACGGTGAGGGAGGCGCCATGAGGGCGAAAGAGGCGACCGGACTGATGGCTTTCTGGGTGGACATCGAGGCGGACGACATCGCCGAGTTCCGCCAGTGGCACAACTGCGAGCACGTGCCCGAACGGGTCGGCATTCCGGGCTTCACGGTCGGGCGCCGCTATTGCGGCATCGGCGGAGCGCCGATGTTTTTCATGACCTATGAAGCCGAGGACCCGGGCGTGCTTAGTAGCGAGCCGTATTTGACCCGGCTCGACGATCCGACGCCTTGGACCAGGAAGTCGGTGGCCCGGTTCCGCAACGGCGTGCGCACCATCTATCGCCTGGAGGCGAGCGCCGGCAGCCCGTGCCCGACCGAATCCCCCTATCTGCTGACCTCGCGCTTCAATGTCGCCGCCGAGGTCGAGGCCGCCTGGCTCGATTGGTGCCGCGCGACCTACCTGCCGGGACTGGCCGAGCTCGACGGGGTCTACCGGGCCCGGCTCTACGCCGTGGACGAGGCCGGCTCGGGCGTCGAGACCGCGGAGCGCGACCTGCACGGCGCCGCGCCGGCCGGACAGAAATACTGCGCCTGGATCGAATTGGCCTCGCCCGACTTGCCCGGCGACGACGCCTTTCAAGCCCGGGGCGCCGCCTCGGCGGGTGGCGCGGGCGGTCTCGCGCGGTGCCGGGACGCGATCTCGAGCGTTTCCTGGCTCGATTTCGTCCTGCACGCGCCGGGTGCGGCGAAAAGACTATGATAGCGGGTCGAAGACGCCGCAGAGGGTGCGGGTGAATGGAATCACTTTGGAACGACGGTGACGCGGAACGCGCGGTGGCGCGCTATCACCAGCAGGGCGTGAACCAAGACCTGGCGCTCAGGGTCTACACCACCCGCCTGCTCGGCGGCGTGCCCAGCCTGGTGCTGCACGGCGGCGGCAATACCTCGGTCAAGACCCGGGCACGCGATGTCGCCGGCGAGGAGGTCGAGGTGCTCTGCGTCAAGGGCAGCGGCTGGGACATGGCCTCGATCGAGCCACCGGGCCTGCCGGCGGTTCGGCTCGGGCCGCTGCGCCGCCTGACCGCGCTCGACGCCCTCGGCGACGAGGACATGGTCAACGCCCAGCGGACCAACCTGCTCGACGCGAGCGCGCCCAACCCCTCGGTCGAGACCCTGCTGCACGCCTTCCTGCCGCACAAGTTCATCGACCACACCCATTCCAACGCCGTGCTCGCGATCACCGACCAGCCGGACGGCGCGGAGATCTGCCGCGAGGTCTACGGCGACCGGGCGGCGCTGGTGCCCTACATCATGCCCGGCTTCGCGCTCGCCAAGAAGGCGGCCGAGGTCTACGCCGAGAACCCGGAGACCGAGGGGCTGATCCTGCTCAAGCACGGTATCTTCAGCTACGGCGCGACCGCGCGGGAGGCTTACCAGCGCATGATCGCCTTGGTCGGCCTCGCCGAGGAACGCGCCGCGCGGGGCCCGCGCAAAAGCTGGACCGTCGGCGCGCTGCCCAAGAACGTCGCCAAGCCGGCCGAGGTGGCGCCGATCCTGCGCGGCCTGCTGGCCCGGCCGATCGACCCGGACGACGGCGTCTACGACCGCTTTATCCTGGATTTCCGCGGCGGGCAGGCGGTGCGCGACTTCGTGGCCGGCGCCGAGCTCGGCCGCTGCGGCGTCGCCGGGCCGGTGACTCCGGACCACGCGATCCGCACCAAGCCCTGGCCGGTGATCCTGCCGACGCCCGAGGCCGGCGAGCTGGACGGCTTCGCCACCGGCGCGGAGGCTGCGATCCGCGACTACGAGGCGCGCTACCGCGACTATTTCGAGCGCAACAACACGCGCCTTGGCGGGATCAAGACCCAGCTCGACGCGGCGCCGCGGGTTTTGCTGGTGCCGGGCCTGGGCCTTTTTGCGGCCGGCAACAGCGCCAAGGCGGCGCGGATCGCCGCCGACCTGGCCGAGGCCAGCGTCGCGGTCATCCTCGAGGCCGAGGCGATCGGTGCATACCGCAGCATCTCCGAGCCCGACCTCTTCGAGATCGAGTATTGGTCGCTGGAGCAGGCCAAGCTCGGCCAGGCCCAAGAGCAGCCGCTGGCGCGCCAGGTCGCCGTGGTTACCGGCGGCGCCGGCGCCATCGGCCTGGCCACCGCCAAGGCGTTGGCGGCCCAGGGCGCCGAGGTCGCACTGCTCGACCTCGACGGAGACCGCGCGGCCGAGGCGGCGAAGCTGGCCGGCGGTCCCGGGGGCGGTCTGGGCCTCGCCTGCGACGTGACCGACAACGATTCGGTGCAGGCCGCCTTCGCGGCGGTGGTCGAGGCCTTCGGCGGAATCGACATCCTGGTCTCCAACGCCGGCGCCGCCTGGCAGGGCCGCATCGGCGAGGTCCCGGAGGCGGTGCTGCGGGCGAGTTTCGAGCTCAACTTCTTCGCCCACCAGCGGGTCGCCCAGGCCGCGGTCGCGATCATGCGCCGCCAGAAGACCGGCGGCGTGCTGCTGTTCAACACCTCCAAGCAGGCGGTCAATCCGGGACTGGACTTCGGGCCCTACGGCCTGCCTAAGGCAGCGACCCTGTTCTTGTCGCGCCAGTACGCCCTCGACCACGGCGCCGAGGGAATCCGCGCAAACGCGGTCAACGCGGACCGCGTTCGCAGCGGGCTTCTGACCCAGGAGATGATCGCCTCCAGGTCCGAGGCACGGGGCGTGAGCGAGCAGGAGTACATGTCCGGCAACCTGCTGGGCCGCGAGGTAACCCCGGAGGATGTGGCCCAGGCTTTCGTCCACCAGGCGCTGGAGGCCAAGACCACGGCCAACGTCACCACCGTGGACGGCGGGAATATCAACGCCATCCTGAGGTAACGCCGCTGCGCCCCCGGTGGGCCGATACGCTGGCAGGCGGCTATCAGCGGTCAGCAGTCAGCGGTCAGCAGTCAGCAATCAGCAGTCAGCATTCTGAATTCGACGACGAAGGACCCGGTCGTATGTGGGCCACCGGCTGTGTTGCCAAC
>SMUY01077489.1_pt1 | contig 14018 bp, 14 predicted proteins | sample 2456441 | NCBI WGS metagenome assembly SMUY01 (sample SAMN11095931, study PRJNA526329) | marine sediment metagenome | biome: Marine sediment; feature: Surficial sediment; material: Deep marine sediment; isolation source: Hadal surficial sediment | place: Pacific Ocean | collected 2014-11 | depth...
TATGGCGACGAAGTCCCGGTGGGCTTTGTCGGCGCGCGCAAGGTCTTCAAGTACCGGGTCGACGGCGACAAACTGGAGCGGGCACTACTGTCCGATCGGTAGGTAGCTCAATATCGCTTTCGCTCTCAGTTCTTTTTTACCCCACTAGGCTTGCTTGTTACCGCATCTACGGTAACCTACCGGTCGGTCGGTAGACATCCGATCACACCCCTCCGATGAGAGACCACTATGCGAGCGGTACGCGGTGCGGCAACCAAGACATCCCGCCAAAGCGGCCAGCGCCTCGACCATGAGACCCGCACGGGTCAGATCTACGAGGCTGCCGCGCGCGTCTTCTGTGAGCGCGGCTTCGGCCAGTCGTCGATGGCGGATGTTGCCGCCGCCATGGATATGACCAAGGCCGGCATCTACCACCACATCTCCAGCAAGGACGAGCTGCTGTTCGGCATCATGTCGTATGGCATGGACCTGTTCGAGGAACGCGTTCTGGACCGTGTCGAGCACATCCGTGACCCGCTCGAGCGCCTGCGCACCACCATTCGCGCCCACGTGCTGCTGGTGACGCGCGACCGATCCAAAGAGGTCACGGTCATCCTCAACGAGCCGGTCTCGCTGCGCGGCGACTACCGCGCCAAGATCGATCGACGTAAGAGGCGCTACGTTCGCTTTCTCAATCAGATCTTCCGCGAGCTGAAGAAGGAAGGCATCGCCCGCGACATCGACCCCCGCATCGCCACCTTCGCGTTGCTCGGCATGATCAATTGGATCTACCAGTGGTTCGGGCCCGACGGCCGCCTACGCGACACCGAAATCGCCGAGGCCTACATCGACCTCTTCCTCGGCGGCCTGCTGCGCAGCGACACCGCCGGCCAGGAGTCGACACCATGAAAACCTTGAAGCCCGTCGGCATCGTGGGCTACGGCGCCTATGTGCCGCGCCCGCGCGTGTCCTCCGAGGCCATTGCTGCAACCTGGGGAGTGGCCGGCAACGGATCGTTGCCGGTGCGCCAGAAATCGGCCCCGTCAATCGACGAAGACACCGTCACCATGGCGATCGAGGCGGCACGCAACGCGCTGCAGCGCTCCGGCATCTCGCCCACGCAGCTGCGCGCCGTATGGGTGGGCACCGAATCCAAGCCCTACGCCGTCAAACCGAGCTCCACGATCGTCGCCGAAGCGATCGGCGCCACTCCGGCGATCAGCGCCGCCGACATGGAGTTTGCTTGCAAGGCCGGCTCCGAGGCAATGCAAACCGCGGTGGCGTTCGTAGGCTCCGGCATGGCCGAGTACGCGCTTGCCATCGGCATGGACGCCGCACAGAGCAAGCCGGGAGATGCCCTCGAGTACACCGCCGCCGCCGGCGGCGCCGCCTATATCTTCGGCCCCGCCGAAGGGTCTCTCGCCGTGGTCGAGGCGACCCATTCGTACGTCACCGACACCCCCGATTTCTTTCGGCGACAGCACATGCACTACCCCGAGCACGGCCACCGCTTCACCGGCCTGCCGGCCTACCTCAAGCACACCAAGGGCGCCGCCGACGCGCTGATGGACTCCATCGGTACCCGCCCTTCGGACTACCGTTGGGCGGTCTTCCACCAGCCCAACCCGAAGTTTCCCCGCCGCGTGGCGCGCGGTCTCGGCTTCACAGAGGAGCAAATCGGCGCGGGCATGGTGGTCGACCGTATCGGCAATACCTACGCGGGTTCCTCGTTGCTGGGGCTCGCGGCGGTGCTCGACGTAGCCCAGCCCGGCGATCGGATCTTCTTCTGCTCGTACGGCTCCGGCGCCGGCAGCGACGCCTTCTCCCTGGTGGCCAACGGTCGACTCGCTGCCGCCCGCGCTGAGGCCCCGCTGGTAAGCGACTACCTCGACCGCTCCCGCGACGTGCACGACTACGGTGAGTACCTCAGGTTGTCGCACAAGATCCGGTTGCTGTGAGGCCATCGGGTCTCATGGAGTCACCAAGGAATCAGCAACGAGTCAGCAAGGTGTCAAAGGAGTTGGCAGAAAGATGCGTGAAGTAGGAATCGTTGGAATCGGGCAGACGCCCGTATCTGAGCATTGGGGGCGCTCTTTGCGTGACCTCGCCGGCGAGGCGGTGCACGGCGCCCTGCGCGATGCAGGGCGCCCCGAGGTCGGTGCGTTGTACGTCGGCAATATGCTTGCCGGGCAGCTCACCGGCCAGGAAAACGTCGCCACCGTGGTGGCTGACGCCGCCGGCCTGCTGCCCATCGAGGCCATCAAGATCGAAGCCGCCTGCGCCGCCGGCGGAGCCGCCATACGCGCCGCCTACCTGGCGGTGGCATCCGGAGCACACGACTACGTCGTCGCCGTTGGCATCGAGAAGATGACCGACCACCTCAACGACGCCGTCGGCGGTGCTCTGGCGACCGCCGCCGACGCCGACTACGAAGCCGCGCACGGGGTCTCCTTCGTCGCCCTCAACGCCCTGCTGATGCGTCGTTACATGCACGAGTACGGCGTCACCCGGGAAGACTTCGCTCCCTTCTCGATCAACAGCCATCACAACGCCGCGCGTAATCCGCACGCCATGTTCCGCTCCGAGATCGATGTCGACGACTACATGAGCTCGCCGGTGGTCGCCGACCCCATCGGTATTCTGGATTCCGCCGGCATCTGCGACGGCGCCGCGGCTCTGGTGCTCTGCCCCATGGATGACGCCGGCCGCTCCCCCGCCCCACCGGTGCGCATCGCGGGCTCTTCGTGCGCCACCGACACCGTGGGGCTCTCGGAGCGTGATAATCCGCTGCGGTGGCAGGCGGTGGCCGTCTCCGCCCGCGCTGCCTACGAGCAGGCCGGTGTGGGCCCCGATGACATCGACGTCTTCGAACTACACGACGCCTTCACCATCGTTTCAGCGTTGAGCCTGGAGGCCTCTGGCTTCGCCGAGCCCGGCGAGGGGATCCAGTGGGCACACCCCGATGCCATCGGCCGCCGCGGCCGGCTGCCGATTTCGACCATGGGGGGCCTCAAGGGCCGCGGTCACCCGATCGGGGCCAGTGGCGTCTACCAGGCAGTCGAGGCGGTCCAGCAGTTACGCGGCACCGCGGGCGAGATGCAGGTTCCCGATGCGCGCACCGTGATGACGCAGAGCGTCGGCGGCTCGGGCTCCGTTGCCGTCACCCACATCCTGCAGATCTGACGCGGCGATACCCGGAGAGGATCCCATGCAACTGCCCCGCTACCACCGCCTGCGGCACTCCTTCTACCGGCTCGAGGGAACCCGCTGCGACCCCTGCGACAAGAACTACTTTCCCCCACGCCGCCTCTGCCCCTCGTGCTACTCCGAAGCCCTCGAAGCGATCAACTTCAAGGGCTCCGGCACGCTCTATTCCTACACGCGAATGACCCAATCGCTCCGTGGCTTCGCCAACCTGGGCCCCTCCACCGTGGGCATGGTGCAGCTCGATGAGGGCCCCCTGATCATGGCCCAGCTCACCGACGTCGAGGGCGTCGAGCTGGAGATCGGCATGTCGCTGGAGATGGTGACCCGCAAGCTGCGCGAGGACTCTGAACACGGCTACATCGTCTACGGCTACAAGTTCCGCCCGTTGCTTGCCCGCGCCGTCCCGCCGGGCGCCGAGCACGCCGTCGCCACGGCGGCGTCAACTTGATGAGCCACCGGAGCGAGCGCCTGCTCGATATCCCTGCCGCGGCCGCTCTGGTGAAGGATGGCATGATGGTGGGTCTGTCGGGGTTTTCCTACCAGGGCCCGCCGATGTCGATCGTCCGCGAGCTCATCCGCCGCGGCGTGCGTGACTTGACCCTGGTGTCGGGCCCCACTGCGGGTATCGAAACCGATCTGCTCATCGGCGCCGGCTGCGTGCGCCGTGTGGTCGCCGCGGGGGTGGCCCTCGAGCGCCTCGCGGGGATCGCGCCGGCTTTTCGACACGCTGCCGAATCGGGCGACCTCGAGGTGTGGGAGTGCGACGAGTGCATCTGGTATGTGGCCCTCAAGGCGGGCGCCTGGGGTGTGCCCTATCTACTTTGGCCCGGCGGCGTCGGCACCTCGTTGCCGGAGCTCAACGACGATCTCGTCGAGGTCGTCGAGGACGGCCGCCGCTTCCTGCGGGTGGCGGCGATTCGACCCGACATCGTGTTCGTCCACGCCGCCGAGGCGGACGCTTTCGGCAACGTGCGCGGCTGCCGCGAGGCGTACCTGGGACGCAGTTTCGCCGAGCAGGCCCTGGCCCAGGCTTGCGCCGGCCCGGTCATCGCCACGGTGGAGCGCCTGGTGGCCAACGAGCGGGTGGTTGCGGAGCCCGAGTGGACGACGATCTTCGGAGCCTGGGTGGTACACGCCCCCTGGGGAGCACATCCCGGAGGGGTCAGCGGTCGCTATGTCCCGGATCTCGATCATCTCGCGGCCTACGCCCGCGCCGGGGCCGATCTCGTCCATGGCGACCCCGCAGCGTACCAAGCCTACCTCGATCGCTTCGTGCACCGGAGCCGCGATCATCACGCCTACCTCGAGACCTTGGGCGTCGCGGCGCTGCAAGAACTCACCACCCAGAGCTCCTGAAGGCGCCACGCCATGGACGCTGCCACCCACGAGAAGCTGAGGCCGGACGCACCCCAGCTCGGCCTCGACGCCATCGCGGTGTGCGTCGTAGCGCGCCAGCTGCGCGACGGCCAGGTGGTTGCCTTCGGTCTGCACGCCGAGGCCATGCTCGCTGCCGCTCTGGTGGCGCAACTGCTACACGCGCCCGACCTGCGTATTCGTCATGGGCTGCGAGCCGAGCGCGGCATGGTGCGTGGCGCTGCGGCATGGACCGACCGCCGCGACGACATTTCCTGGAGACGCATTGAGTACCTGGAGTCCCACGACGCCATCTTGAGGGTCGCCAACCCGGGCTCGCCGATGCGCTTTTGTGATGTGTTCTTCGTCGGCGGCATGCAGATCGACCGCCAGGGCAGCACCAACCTGATCGGTCTCAAGGGGCCCGACGGTCGCCTCGCAGTGCGGGGGCCCGGATCCATCGGCACCACGTCGATCGGAACACTGGCCCGCGAGGTCATCCTGTTCAGCCCTGAGCACACGCCGCGGCGTTTCGTCGAGCAGGTCGACTACGTATCTGTGCCCGGATGGCAGCGTCGCGCCGCGGTGGGGCTCGCCGGCGGCCCGCGGCTGGTGATCACCTCGAAAGCGGTAATGGATTTCGAGGACGGCGAGATGCGTCTGCAATCCGTTCATCCGGGTGTCACCGTAGAGGAGGTGGCGGAGGCGACGGGATTCGAGCTGCGCATTCCCGCCAATGTGCCGACGACGCCACCCCCGACACACGCCGAGCGCGCCGCCTTGCGCCAACTGGGCATCAGCGACACTGACGACGAGACCGTCGCATGAGCAAGCTCACCGACATCGAAAGCCTCGCCGCTGCCGTGCCCTCGGGTGCCACCATTGCGGTGGGCGGTTTTCAGCTCAGCCGCGTGCCGGTGGCCCTGCTGCGAGCGCTGGCGGCGGCCGGCACACGGAGCTTGCATACCGTGAGCGCCCCCAACCCCTTCGCTCTGGAGATTCTCGCCGCGGCCAACGCTCTGGCCAGCGCCGACTGCGCTTTCATCGGATTCCAGTACGAGGACGGTTTCGTCATCGCCCCGGCGCTACGGCGCGGCATCGCTGCCGGGACCATCTCCCTGCGGCAGCGTGACGTGTACGAAACCATCCAGGCACTGCGCGCCGCGGCCGAGTCCGGCAAGCCGGTCGCCGACTTCGCCCTGCTGCACGCCCAACGGGTCGACGCCGAGGGCAACCTGTCGATCGACGACCCCTATGTGGACGTGCAGCTCGCCCATGGCAGCGCCGCCGTGCTCGCTACCGCCGAGACCCTAGTGGAGCACATCGCGGAACCCACCATCGCAGCCGCCCGGGTGCGCGGCTTCGCGCTGGTCGAACGGGGTGCCGCTCCAACCGCGTGTTTCAGGCACTACCCCCGTGACGTCGCCGGCATCCGCTCCCAACTCGGTGATGCCGTGCCTGTCGCCGAGGTGCCTTCCGATACAGCGGGTGCGTGCACCGATACCCCTGGCGTCGACGCCTTCATCGTCAACATGGCGCGGCAGGTACGCAACGGCGAGGTAATCGTTACCGGGCTGGCCTCTGCGACGGCCTCGCTGGCCATCGAACTGGCCCGCGCCACCCATGCTCCGGCGGCGCGTTACATCAACTGCGTCGGGGCGGTCAATGTGCGCCGGGCGCGCGCCGTCGCCACCTCGGTGGAACCCGAACTCCTGTACCACTGCGACGACACCATCGATCTGCCCGAGATCTTCGACCTGGCGCGCGACGGCGGCGTCGACGCCATGTTCTTCGGCGCCGCACAAATTGACGCGCGAGGCAACATCAACCTCACTCGAATCGGCCCGGCCGCCCGGCCCAAAGTTCGGTTTGCGGGCCCGGCGGGCTCGCCATCGATGCGCTCGTACGTGCGCCGTGTTCTGGTCAGCGTGCCCCGTCAATCGCCCCGCAACCTGGTCGAGCGAGTCGACACCGCCACCTCGACGCCGGGCGCACGCAACCAGGAGACCGTGCTGGTAACGGACCTGGCCATCTGGCACCTGCAGGAGGGCACCTTCGTGCCGCAGAGCCGGACGCCGGGAATCGACATGGAACGACTTTCATCCCACACCGGGTTCTCCGTCACCGGAGCCGCCCCGCGCCCGACGCCGCCCCCGACCGAGATCGAGCTCGGGGCTCTGCGCCGCATCGATCCGTCAGGCCTCCGTTTTCGCCTGCTGGCCGCCACGCCATCATCTCGCAGTACGTCGAAATCATCGCGAACAGGTAACCCGGACAAACCCACCCCGGAAAAGGTAACCCCGAGAAGATAATCCCGAAATGGTCATCAAATGAACAGCCCCAAGACCCAAGTAGCCACCGCTCCGGTCGGTGGCGCCGGCGAGATTCCGCGGACCATGCGGGCCGTCGTGCTGCACGCTTTCGGTGGTCCCGAGCTCATGAAGCTCGAACAGGTTCCCGCACCCGACCCCGGGGAGCTTTCCGCCAACGAGGTCCTCATCAAGATGCACGCCTGCGGCGTCTGCTACCACGACATCATCAACCGTCGCGGTGATCTGCCGCGCAGCAGAGTGCCGAGCATTCTCGGCCACGAGATCGCCGGTGAGGTCGTTGCCCTGGGCGCCGAGGTCACCGACTTCGTGCTCGGCGATCGCGTCGCCTCGGTGCAGCGGGTGCACTGCAACGACTGCGACATCTGCGCCGACCAGCGCCCCACACTGTGCAAGGACGGCGTGTTCTTCGGCGAGGAGATCCCCGGAGGCTACGCCGAGTACACCGTCTCCCCGGCACACGGCCTGGCGCGCATCCCCGCTTCGATCCCCTACCCCGAGGCGTCGATCTGCGCCTGCACCATCGGCACCGCCATACACGTGGCGCAGCGTGGTCGCGTTACCCGCCGCGACACCGTGCTGATCACCGGGGCCTCCGGCGGGGTCGGTCTGCACGCCATCCAGATCTGTAAGCTCGCCGGAGCGCGGGTCATCGCGGTGACCTCGTCGCCGGATAAGGAAGCGCGACTGCGCGAGTTCGGAGCCGACGAGGTCATTCCGGTGCCCGAACTGGGCTTCTCGGCCACCGCCCGCGAGCTCACCGACGGCCACGGCGTCGACGTGGTCCTGGAAATCACCGGCTCGCTGACCTTTGCCGAATCAGTACGCAGCCTGGGGGTCGGTGGCCGCCTGGTGATGGTCGGCAACCTCGAGACCCGCACGGTTGATTTCATGCCCGGCTTGATGATCCTCAAGGAGCTCGAGTTCATCGGCTCGTTCGCCACCACCACCACCGAGCTCACCGAAGCGTTTAGCCTCGTCGAGTCGGGCGCCATTCGCCCGGTGTTGGCCGCCATCATGCCGCTGGAGGATGCCGCGCGGGCCCACCAGATGCTCTTCGAACGGCAGGTTGTCGGCCGCCTGGCACTGGAGATTCGGGGAGTCTGAGCACCCCCGCCAGGTGCCGCCGAGCAGGCCCCGGAAGGGTGCGCCGGGCATGCCCCAGATGGTGCCACCGGGCATGTCCCGGAAGGGTGCCGCCGGGCATGCCCCGGAAGGGTTCCCGGAGCATGCCGAAAAGGGTGGCAAAAGGGGCGCCGATGAGTGGCCGGAAACCGGACCTCGTGGTAGCCTTCGCGTGGGTATTTGAACCTACTTCATAGGGGTCTGTGATGGGAATCCGGAGCCGCCAAGTCACCATCGCGGTGGGCGTCATTTTGGCAGCGGTGGTCTACATCATGATCACCGGGATGCGCGACACGATGGTGTACTACTACACCGTCAGCGAGGTCGCTACGGAGGCAGGTTCGCTCACCGGTGAGCCGCTGCGCGTTGCCGGAAAGGTGGTGCCGGGGTCCATCGACACCGATGCGACCGGGCTGGTGCACAAGTTCGTCATCCAAGAAGGCGGCAAGACCATACCGGTGGTCTACCGCGACCTCGTTCCGGACACTTTTCAGGACGACGCTGAAGCGGTGGTCGAGGGCGCGTTCGACGAGCACGGCACCTTTCAGGCGACCTTCTTGATGGCCAAATGCCCCTCGAAGTACGAAGCAGAGACCGACTACGCCAAGTATCGCGAGGCCGGCGTTGTCGCTCCTACCGCGGGCCGCTAGGATCACAAGAGGCGGGTCTCGGCGTCGGCCGCCATCCGCCGCTACCCTCGACACCCTGAGGCGACCCTGAGGCGATGATTCAACTCGGCCAGATCTGTTTGATCCTCTCGCTGGCAAGCGCCGGGTACGCCGTCGCCGCATCGCTGCTTGGCGTCCGCCGGCAGAGCCCCGGCCTCATGCAATCCGGGCGCAACGCGGTGTACGCCACCGCGGCGTTGGTGCTGGTGGCGGCAGGCAGCCTGCTGTACCTGCTCGGCACCGACCGTTTCGAAGTCCGCTACGTGGCAGAGAACTCGCGCGTCGGCATGCCGTTTATCTACAAGATGTCGGCGCTGTGGGGCGGCATGGCCGGCTCGCTGATGTTGTGGACGGTGATCCTGGTGATCTACTCCGCCATTGCCGCGGCGCAGAACCGCCAGCGCCACCCGGCGCTGATGCCGTACGTGCACGCCGTGTGCATGGTCACGGCGGCCTTCTTCATCTCCCTGCAACTGTTCGCCGCCAACCCGTTCGAGGTGCTGCCCTTCATCCCTGCCGACGGGCGGGGCATGAACCCGCTGCTGCAGAACCCGGCAATGGCCATCCATCCGCCCAACCTCTACCTGGGCTACGTCGGCTTCACCATTCCGTTCGCCTTCGCCATCGCCGCGCTGGCCACCGGCCGCCTCAACACCAAGTGGCTGCACAGCACCCGACGCTGGACCCTGCTCGCCTGGTTCTTTCTGTCGGTGGGCGTCACCTTGGGCGCCCAGTGGGCCTACGTCGAGCTCGGCTGGGGCGGTTACTGGGGCTGGGACCCGGTGGAGAACGCCTCGATCATGCCGTGGCTGCTCGCCACCGCCTACCTGCACTCGGTAATGATCGAGGAAAAGAAGCAAATGCTGCGGGTGTGGAACGTGGTGCTGATCATCAGCACGTTCGCGCTGTGCATCTTCGGCACCTTCCTGACCCGCTCGGGCATCGTCTCGTCGGTGCACGCCTTCACCACCTCCAACCTGGGGCCCATGTTCGCGGGTTTCCTGGCCCTCACCCTGGCGGTCGGATTCGGCCTGGTCGCCTACCGTTTACCGGAGCTCAAGAGCGAGGCCAAGCTGGAAGCGGTGCTGTCGCGCGAATCTGCTTTTTTGTTCAACAACTTGGTGCTGGTGGTAGCTTGCTTCGCCATCTTCTGGGGCACCATGTTTCCGGTGTTCACGGAGGCCATCACCGGCACCCAGATGACCGTGGGGCCGCCGTTCTTCAACCGCGTCAACGTGCCGATCCTGCTGCTGCTGCTGCTGCTCACCGGCATCGGGCCGCTTATCGCCTGGCGCCGGGCCTCCTGGCCCAGCCTGCGGCGCGCTTTCACCATGCCCGCCACGGCCGGCTCGGTCACTGCGCTCGTCATGATTCCCCTCGGCGTGCGCGACTTCGCCACCGTCATGGCGTTCGGCCTGTCGATCTTCGTTACCGCCACCATCATCCAGGAGTTCTGGCGCGGCGCGCGGGCGCGCGCCTCCGCCACCGCGGAACCGCTCTACCGCGCCCTCGCCACGCTCACCTGGCGTAACAAACGGCGCTACGGCGGCTACGTCATCCACCTCGGCATCGTCTGTATGGCCGTCGGCATCGCCGGCTCGAGCTACTTCCAGCAAGAGCATGAGGCAACTCTACTGGTGGGACAAACCATGGACGTGGGTGGGTATCGGCTGCAGATGACCGAAATCGAGCTCTACAACTCCTCCGGCGTGCAGGTAGTGTCGTCGACGTTGAACGTCTTCCGGAACGGCGAAGCGACGTTCCGCATGCAACCCCAGCGTCATTTTCATCCTGGACCGGATGCCCAGGCCACCACCGAGGTGGCGATCCTGAGCAACCTCCGCCACGATCTTTATCTGGTGCTGGCCGCCTTCGACCTCGAGGGCGGCAGCGCCACCTTCAAGGCGTACCTGAACCCCCTGATCAATTGGATCTGGATTGGTTGCTTCGTGCTGATGCTCGGTACCATCATTTGCATGTGGCCCGCCTCCGACACCGAGCTTGGGGCGCGCAACTACTGAGGGGGGGGACACTCATGAGCTCGACGAAAGGCAGCGAGCATCGCGGACGCACGGCGCTTTTCGGCGTCGCGGCGGTCGTGGCGCTGTTGCTCGCCGTGCCCTTCTCCATGTGGTTGTCGCGAGCTCCCGCCAGCTTCACGCAGACGGAGCGCCTCGGTGCGGAGATTGGCTGTGTTTGCGGCACCTGCCCGCTTCGACCTATCGCCACCTGTGGCTGCAGCTTTGCCGACGGCATGTTGGCGCGGCTCCACCAGGAGATCTCCGCCGGTCACAGCGACGACGAAATCATGGCGACGTTCGTCGCCGACTACGGTTCGGTGATCAAGATCAAGCCCGCTGGCTCCGGCGTCGGATTGATGGCCTGGTTGGCGCCGATGGCATTTCTCATGGTCGGCGCGGTGGTGGTGGCCGGGGTCATCTCGCACTGGCGTACGAATCAACACGCTGCTGACCTGCAAGCCTCCGGTGGCCAAGGGGGAGCCGACGTTGCTGGCCGCGAAGCCGCTTCCCCCGACGACGGATCGGCGCAGGCGGATCGGTATCGCGACATCGTCGAGCGCGAGCTCGACGCCTTGGACGACTAATTGACCGCCGACGAGTAGATGACCGCATTGATGGCAGTAATGGTCGTAACGGTGGTTGCCGTCGCCATCGCCTACCCGCTGTGGAAGCCGGGGCCTCAGGCTCCGGCCGACCCGGTGGGTCCGGCGGCCACACTCGCCGACCTCGAGGAGCACAAGCTGCGGCTCTACGCTTCCATCCGCGAGCTCGGCTTCGACTATCGCACCGACAAGCTCGAGGAAGCCGATTACGAGGAAGAGGTCGAGCGCATCAAGGCGGAGGCCGCCGCCGTGGTGCGCGAGATCAGTGAGTTGCGCAGCCAAGCGCCGCGCGGCTCCGACGAACTCGAAGCGGAAATTGGCGTGTTCCGCCGGCGTCTCGACCTCGACGCTCGCGCTCCACAGGCCTCAGGGGCTCCGCAGACTTCAGAGGTTGCAGGGGCTTCGCAAACTTCGGGGATTGCAGGATCTTCGCAGACTTCGGAGGCTGCAGGGTCTTCGCAGGTCTCGGGGAACGTTTTCTGCACGCAGTGCGGCACCCCTGCGACGACGGGAGACCGTTTCTGCTCCTCGTGCGGCAGCCAACTGAGGACCGCATGACGGGTTGGCGCGCGCTGCTTCGCCTCGCTCATCTCGGCCTGGGCATCGTCGCCGCCAGTGTGGTTGCGCTGCCCGCCGGCCAAGTGGCAGCCGCGCCCCAACAGGCTCAGCAGACCACCCAGCCGACAGATCTTCTGGTGCGCGTCACCGATGAAGCCGGCGAGGGCATCGCCGCCCAGGAGGTCTTCGTCATTGTCAGCAACGCCACGGAAGTCGCTGAAGAGCTCACCGGCATCACCGACGAGGACGGCGAGATCCGCTTCGAGGACGTCGCGGTGGCCACCGGGTACAGGGCCCGGCCGGTTTCGGTCTTCGAGGGGTATCCCTACCAAGGTGACGCGACGACGCTGACGGCCGGCGTCGAAACGCTGTTGCCGCTCACCGTCTTCACCGTCGACAGTGCCCCCGCGAGCCTTCATATCGAGGTCTTTCACGTCATCCTCAATGTCGTCGAGCCCGGCGTTTACCAAGCGCTGCAAGTGATGAGCATTCTCAACGTCGGCGGGCGCGCCGCCTACAGCGGGGAGGAATTCGACGGCCGCGCCGTCGGCATGGTCATTCCCCTTGCCGCCGGCGCCTCGGCAATCACTCCACTGCCGCCGGAGATGAGCGGCCTCGACCCCGACAACCTTGCCCGGGATGGTGACCGCCTGCTCGACTTTCGCCCCGTCCTTCCGGGCAGCCACCAGGTCGCCGTGCAATACGAGATTCACACCGCCGCAGACGGCGGCGACGTGGAGATCACCGTGCCCTACCCGACGGCGCAAGTGAGCATACTGGTCGGGCCCGGCCTGGGAACTGTGGTGATCGAGTCCGACCAGCTACAGGAGCTCGAACCGGTCGAGATCCCCGACCAGGGGCAGTACGCCAGCTTCAACAGCGACGTACTCGCCGCGGGAGAGACACTGCGCTTCCGTATCGGTCCGCCACAGGCACCCATGACTGCCGGCGCGTGGTCGCTTCTGGCGCTGGCGGTGGCGCTGCTCGCCAGCGTCGGTGCTTCGATCTTCTCGGGCGGCGCGCCCGCGCCCGACCCCGGCGAGCGCAACGACCTGATCGCCGAGGTTGCCCGTCTCGACACCCAGCACGAGAGCGGCGCGCTGGCGGATGCCGCTTATCACGCCGCCCGCGGCGCCGCCATCGGTCGGCTGATGGAGCTCGACGGCGCCTCCGAAGCAGCCCAGGTCGGTGACGGTGAGTGAGCAACCCGCAGCCATCGAGGTCAGCGGGCTAAGCAAACATTTCGGCAACGCCGCAGCGCTCAGCGGTGTTGATTTCAGCGTCGCCGCCGGCGAGTTCTTCACCATTTTCGGCCCCAACGGCGCCGGCAAGACCACCATGATGCGCATCCTGGCGACGCTGGCCCGGCCCAGCGCCGGGACTGTTCACATCTTCGGCGAAGACACGCGCACGGCAGAGGCGGCGGTTCGGCGCCGCATCGGCTTGGTGACCCACCGCAGCCTGCTGTACGCCTCGTTGTCGGCGTTCGAGAACGTTTCTTTCTTCGCCCGCATGTTTGGTGTCCCCGATGCGGAGCAGCGCGCCCGTGAGATCCTCACCGAGCTCGGCCTCGAGCACAGAATGGATGACCCGGTGCAGACCTACTCCCGCGGCATGGAGCAGCGTTGCGCCATTGCCCGCGCCCTGGTGCACCGTCCCGACGTACTGCTGCTCGATGAGCCCTTCAGCGGCCTCGACCCCGACGCCCGTGCCCGCTTGCGGAGGTTGCTGGCGCCGCCGGATAATGAGCGCCGCACCATAATCCTGACCAGTCACGACCTGTCGCACGGTGCCGACCAGGCCGATCGGGTCGCCATCCTGGCACGCGGCCGCCTGGTGTTCGACGCCCCGGCGCGGGAGATCGCGCCGGGGAGCATGGCCGAGTTATATCGCCAACACACCGGAGCGGGAACCCCATGAGCACGTTGCGAGCGGTGTGGATTCTCATCGCCAAAGATTTGCGTTCCGAGTGGCACAGCAAGGAGGTGCTGAGCTCCACCGTGTTCTTCGCGATCATCGCCATGACAGTGATCAACTTCAGCTTCGAGCCCGGCCGCTTCGCGGTGCAGGACGTGGGAGCCGGGATCCTTTGGACAGCCTTTCTCTTTGCCGCTCTCCTGGGCATGAACCGGCTGTTCCAGGCGGAGAACGAGCGCGGTGGTCTCGAGGGCCTCA
>SMUY01253780.1_pt1 | contig 14014 bp, 14 predicted proteins | sample 2456441 | NCBI WGS metagenome assembly SMUY01 (sample SAMN11095931, study PRJNA526329) | marine sediment metagenome | biome: Marine sediment; feature: Surficial sediment; material: Deep marine sediment; isolation source: Hadal surficial sediment | place: Pacific Ocean | collected 2014-11 | depth...
CTGCTATAATGGGGAGGGGCAAAGGGGAGAGGCTTGCAAAGCGATGGAAAAACCGCTGCCGGATTTGATATTCGCCGCCAGCGTGATCGTGCTCAAACGCGACGCCGTCTGTCTCGTGCGCCGCCAAAAGCCGCCGATGGCCGGCCTGTGGAGTTTTCCCGGCGGCCGGCTTGATCCGGGCGAAACGCCGGAGCACGCAGCGCGCCGCGAACTGGCTGAGGAAACCGGTCTGAGCGTCGGACAACTCGTCCCGCTCGGCAGCTTTGACCCAACTGGCGAGGGTGCAATCGAACTCAACGTCCTTGCCGCCCGCTGGCGAGACGGCGAGCCGGTCGCGGCAAGCGATGCCGCCGACGCCCGGTTCTGTCCTTTGCAGGGTTTGGCCGATATGCCCTTGACGCCCGGTGCGCGCGGCTGGCTAGCCCGCGCCATTGTCGCGTTGTGTCCGGATTTGCCGCACTGACCCCATGGCGCGATCACGGCAGTTTGAGCCACCTTGACTGGCGTTGCGGCCGGCGGGACGGCATGGTCGGCGCAAATCTTGATGAAGGAGCCTGTCATGCCGCGCCTCGCCTTGCTTGCCACCCTCTTTGGGGTTCTGTGCATGGTCACAATTGCCGCCGCCAATCCGGACATCTGGAAGCGCAGCGGTTGGGCGGAAACCGATTTTTCCAAAACCTCGATCGATTTTGCCGAAATCCTCTCCGGCGGACCGCCCAAGGACGGCATTCCCTCCATCGACGATCCGGTGTTCCGTCCGGCCAGCGAAATCAAGGGCATTGCCGCCACCGAGCCGGTCATCCGTCTTGAGATCAATGGCGATCTGCGCGCCTATCCGCTGCAAGTCCTGACCTGGCATGAAATCGTCAACGACACGATTGGCGGCGTGCCGGTCGCCGTCACCTATTGTCCGTTGTGCAATTCCGCCGTGGTCTTCGACCGGACTGTCGCCGGCGAGGCGACTACCTTCGGCACCACCGGCAAGCTGCGCAATTCCAACCTGGTCATGTACGACCGCAAGACCCAGAGCTGGTGGATGCAATTCACCGGCGAGGCGATTGTCGGGTCTGAGACCGGTAATGAACTGGAGATGCTGCCCTCGCGCATTGTCGCCTTTGGCGATTTTGTCGCCGAGGCGCCGAACGGCAAGGTTCTGGTGCCCAACGACCCATCCAGGCGCGCCTACGGGCGCAATCCCTATGCCGGCTATGACAGCGCCGCGCGGCCGTTCCTCTATAGGGGCGAAATGCCGGACGGAATCGCCCCGATGATCCGCGTCGTCGCCATCAAGGACCGCGGCAATCCCAAGGCCGTCAGCCTGGTGACCTTACGCGAAAAGGGCGAGATGCGTGTCGGCGACATCACCTTGCGCTGGACGCCCGGTGTCAATTCGGCGCTCGATAGCCGCCGCATCGCCAAGGGCCGCGATGTCGGCGCGGTTCGCGTCACGCGCATGGACGCCGACGGCAGGCAAGTCGACCTCGTCCACGACATCACCTTTGCCTTCGTCTTCTACGCCTTCCATCCCGAGGCGCAGATCATCACGCAATAGAGGTCGGTTTGCCGCTAAAAGTGGCCTCTATTTCAAGCCAGTTCCTTGCGCAATAAAGCGGCGCCGGCGCCGAGCGCTCTAAGCTTACCCTCCGCGACATGGCGCGGCAGCGGCGCCAGACCGCAATTGGTGCAAGCGATCATGCGCTCCGGGGCAACGAATTCCATCGCGGCGCGGAGTGTCGCGGCGACCTGCTCAGGGGTCTCTATTTCAAGCGAGGCGACGTCGATGGCTCCGACCAGCACTTCCTTGTCCTTTAAAATGCCGATCAGCGACAAAGGCACTTTTGAATTGGCGCATTCCAGCGACACCTGATCGATGCGGCTTTCGTTCAGGGCCGGGAATATCTCTTCGTACTGCCGCCACTGCGAACCGAGCGTTGTCTTCCAGTCGATGTTTTCCTTGATGCCATATCCGTAGCAGATGTGAACGGCGGTCTTGCATTTCAGACCGTCGATGGCGCGGTGCAGGGCCGCAACGCCCCATTCCCTGACATCGTCCGTGAAGGCATTGAAGGCGGGTTCGTCGAACTGGATTACGTCGATGCCCAGGGCCTCCAGCTCCCTGGCTTCCTCGTTCAGAAGCGAGGCGAAGGCCATCGCCATTTCCGGCCGGCTGCCGTAGTGGGCGTCAGCAATCGTGTCACAGATCGTCATCGGTCCCGGCAGCGTGAATTTGAGCTTGCGGTTCGTCCGCTCGCGGCAGAATTGCGCGCCCGCGCTATGGACCGATCCGGTTCGGCGCACCTGCCCGGTCACCGTCGGCACCTGCGCTTCGTAGCGGTTGTCGCGGATGCCCATGGTGGTCATGCGTTGCCAGTCGATTCCATCTATCTGCTCAAGAAATCCGTGAACGAAATGTTTGCGGAACTGCTCGCCGTCGCTGACGATGTCGATGCCGGCATCCTCCTGCGTCTTGATCCAGACAAGGGCCGCATCGCGCTGTCCATCGACAAGTGCGTCGCCCTCAAGCCGCCACGCCGCCCAAAGTTTCTCCGGCTCTGCTAGCCAAGCCGGTTTCGGCAGGCTGCCAGCCACGGTCGTCTCAAGCATTTCTTCTTCCCCTTGCAAAAATGCCGGTTGGCGCTCCAGCGCGTCGATCCGACGATGTTCGTTGCCGATTTCTCACCTGGCAGCGCGCTCGTGGCGCGGCCGGCCTGCCGGTCGTTCCCTTGCCTCATTGTCGCTTCTCCATGCGCAATGACGGGCTGGATACGCCCTCCGGTTCAATTATACCCGATCTGTCCGCAAGGGGCACGGATCAAACAGGCCATGGTCTTGCGACCGCGACCGGCCCCGCCCGTTCTGCCGCGCAGCGACGCCCTTGCGCCTTCAAATGCCGCCGCGCACAGTGCAAAGATGAAAATGGCGGCGCTTACTCTTTTTCTGGTGACGATCCTGGGCGTTGCGCCCGGTGCAACAGCGCAGACAAGATTACAACCCGGTGCTACGGCGGAAGGGACCGGCAGCGAGCCTGTCCCCGAACTGCTGCCGCCGGTTTACGAGGACCGGCTATTGCGCCTGTCGGAAATCCTCGGCGGCCTGCACTTTCTGCGCCGGCTTTGCGGGTTCGATGATGGCCCAGCCTGGCGCGTCGATATGGACGAGCTTTTAACCTCGGAAAAACCCGGCCCGGTCCGCCGCGCCAGGCTGGTGTCGCGCTTCAACCACGGATTTGAATCCTATCACGCCGTTTACCGGTCCTGTACGCCCTCGGCCCGCCGGGCAATCGCGCTTTACCTTGTCGAAGGCCGCCGCATAACCGGTGACATTCGCGCCCGCTACGGCCAGTAGCCGACCGCGCCGGATCGGCTGCCATGCCGGGCGCAAAACCGGCTGAATGTCCTTGCCGTATTAACTTTTCGTTCAGATATCGCCGCCGGCCGTCTGATCCACATGCTAAACGGGATGAACAATAACGATAAGAACGGATTACGGGCGTGAAATACCAATCTGCGCAATTGCTGGACAACGGTCTCGCCGAACAGAAACAAGAGGCCTTTGAACGGCTCTCCGAAGCCTGGCACGAGGCTATAGGCGACGGCATCGAGCCCGATGTCATGGCTCACGTGGCGCTTTTCACGGCGTTGAGCGATCTGGTCGAGACCTATGGCGAGCCGGCCGTGGCCGAATTCGCCGATCGGCTTGCCAGCCGGATCCAGGTTGGCGAATTCACCATTCCATCAATCGTCAATTGATATCCGCGCTTGCCGGCAGCGCCGGCCGAACAAGGGCGTTCATACAAATTTGATTCGTGATAGGGTTGCCTCGGTTTTGACGGAATCGCGACTGCCGATGACCAACGATCTTGTAACTGGATACCCGCTTTGCCCGGCGCGGATTTTGCGCCGCCTGTCGGGTATATTGCCGGTGGCAATGATCGCGGCGCTGATCGTTTTGCCGGCCCATGCCTCCCCCTATAGGCCAACGCAGCCCGGCGCACCGGTTGTTTATCTCGCCCAGGCCGGTTCTGATACCGGCCAGTCGGCCGGCGAGGACGCAAAACCGGAAGAAGAACCGGCCGCCGAGGATGCCGACGACGACGTCAAGCCGGCGGAAAAGCCGGCTGCCGCCGCCAGTGAAGAGCCAGCCGCCGCCGCCAGTGAAGAGCCGCAAATTGAAGAACCGCCATTTGAAGGGATAGCCGGCTATCCGCCCATTCTGCGCAGCGAGGCCGCCATGCCGCCGGCGGTCCGCAAGACCTGGGCTGCTTTGCGCGAAGTTGCGCGCCTGGGTGACATTGAAGCCCTGCGGCCGCTGATCGAAGCGCAGCCGTCGCCGCCGACCTTCGCCTTTGACGAGATCGATCAGCCGATCCTTTATCTGAAATCCCTGTCCGGCGACCCGGAGGGCCGCGAAATCCTGGCGATCCTGCTGGAAGTGCTGCAATCCGGCTTCGTTCTGGCCGATCCCGATTCGCCGCAGGCGATGTATCTGTGGCCCTATTTTGCCCGCTATCCGCTGGAGGAGTTGTCGCCGGAACAGATGGTGGAGATGTTCACGCTTCTGACCGCCGGCGACTATCAGGACATGCTGTCCTACGGCGCTTACTTCTTCTTCCGCGTCGGCATCGGCCCGGACGGAACCTGGCATTTTTTCGTCGCCGGCGACTGATCGGCTATTTTTTACGCGGTCTCCATGGCGGCGTGGAAGCGCACCGGTTCACCGGTCCCTGCCGCAACGATCTCACCCTCGCGCATCACCGCCACGCCGCGGATGATCGTGGCCACCGGCCAGCCGGTGACGCGAACGCCGTCATAGGGCGTCCAGCCGCAGCGCGCGGCGATCGAGGAATTGCGGATCGCCTCCTGGCGCTTCAAATCAACGAGCGTGAAATCGGCATCGTAGCCGGCGGCGATCCGGCCCTTGCCGGCAATGGCGAAAAGCCGCGCCGGACCGGCGCTGGTCATGTCGACAAAACGGGCGAGCGACAGCCGGCCGCTGGCGACATGGTCAAGCATGATCGGCACCAGCGTCTGCACGCCGGTCATGCCGGAGGGCGAATCGGGATAGGGCGCGTCCTTTTCCGCCCGCGTATGGGGCGCGTGGTCGGAGCCCAAAATATCGGCAACGCCATTGCTGACGCCCTCCCACAGCGCTTGGCGATGGGCGGTGTCGCGCACCGGCGGGTTCATCTGCAAATAGGTCCCGAGCCGGGCGTAATCCTTGGCTGACAGCGTCAAATGATGCGGCGTCACCTCGACCGAGGCAATGTCCTTGTGTGCCGCCAGAAACGCCATTTCCTCAGCCGTCGAGATATGCAGGACATGGATCAGCGCCCCCGCCCGGTGGGCGATGGCGACAAGCCGCCGGGTCGATCGCAGCGCCACCTCCGCGTCGCGCCAAAGCGGATGGCTGGACGGGTCGCCGGCGACGCGTTTGTCTTGCCGTTCGCGCAAGCGGAATTCGTCCTCGCTGTGAAACGCCGCCCGCCGCCGTGTCTTTTCCAGGATTTTGCGCAACCCTTCATCGTCTTCCACCAGAAGGTCGCCGGTCGATGATCCCATGAACACCTTGATCCCGGCAGCGCCTGGCAACCGCTCCAGTTCGGGAATGAGATCGGTATTGTCATGCGTGCCGCCAACCCAGAAGGCATGGTCGCAATGCATCCGGCCTTTCGCGCGGGCCAGCTTGTCGGCCAGCGCTTCGGCGTTTGTGGTCAACGGATTGGTGTTCGGCATTTCAAACACCGCCGTCACGCCGCCGAGCACGGCGCCGCGCGAGCCGGTTTCCAGATCCTCCTTGTGCTCCGCCCCCGGCTCGCGGAAATGCACCTGGGTATCGATGACGCCGGGCAGGACATGCAGGCCGGCGGCATCGATGACCGCGCCGGCATCGGCGCGCGACAGATCGGCGAGCGCGACGATTTTGTCCCCGGCAACGCCGATGTCACGCGGCCCGATCCCGTCCTGGTTGACAACGGTGCCGCCGCGGATGATCAGATCATAGGTGGACGTCATGTGGAGAACCGCATCTGCGAGTGGACCGGATTGAGCCCCAACCTGGGGCAAGCCGGTAGCAGAAATTCCGAAGGTCGAACAGAGATGCACCTGGCTTGTCTTGATGATCGCGCAATTGTTCGTGTCGCCGGCCCCGAGGCCGAGACGTTCTTGCAAAATATCATCACCGCCGATCTGGCGAGCCTGCCAGGGGCGGGCATTGCCTATGGCGCGCTTTTGACGCCACAGGGCAAGATCCTTTTCGATTTCCTCATCCATGACCGGCCGCAGAGCGGCGAGGCGGGTAGTGACCACGTTTTCCTGCTCGACCTGCCGGCCGGCCAGGCCGAGGGTTTTATCAAGCGCCTCGGCTTTTACCGGCTGCGCGCCAAGGTCGATATCGCGCTTGCCGAAGACCTTGCGGTTTTCGCCGCCTGGCCGGAGGGAGACGAAACACCCGACGAGGCCCTGCCGGATTCCCGAGCTGATCCCCCAGCTGATCCCCCACCGGATCCAAGACTTGCCGCTCTCGGCCGGCGCTGGATCGCGGAACCGGGCAGTGCGGCAACGAATGCCACGGGCGAAGATTGGCATGCCCACCGCATCGCCCTGGCGGTGCCGGAAGGCGGCGTCGATTTCGTTCTCGGCGAAGCCTTTCCCTATGATGGCGCCATGGACGCACTGCATGGCATCGCATTCGACAAGGGTTGTTATATCGGCCAGGAGGTGGTTTCGCGCATGCAGCACCGTGGCACCGCCCGCCGCCGCATTGTCGCGCTTCACGCCGAGGGGCAATTGCCCGGACCGGGCGCCGACATCACGATTGACGGGCGCCCGATCGGCCGTCTCGGCTCGTCCATCGGCCGCCATGGCATCGGCCTTGTCCGCCTCGACCGGCTGCGCGCCGGTATTGCCGCCGGCGCGACGGTTTTGGCCGGCGACATGCCGGTCCGCGCCACCCTGCCGGACTGGGCCAGCTATGACTGGCCGGCCGCACCCGGCGGCAACGGGGATTGACCGGGATGCCGCCCGACCGCAGGGCCGCGCCGCGTGCCTGGCAGCGCATGTTGTCGGGCCGGCGGCTCGATCTCGTCGATCCCTCGCCGCTGGATGTGGAAATGGACGACATCGCCCACGGGCTGGCGCGCGTTGCCCGGTGGAATGGCCAGACCTTTGGCGATTATGCCTTTTCCGTCGCCCAGCATTGCCTTTTCGTGGAACGGATCGCCCTGGCGCGCCGGCCCGGCGCGCCGCCCCGCGACCGGTTGGCGGCACTGCTTCACGATGCGCCCGAATATGTCATCGGCGACATGATTTCGCCCTTCAAGGCCGTTGTCGGCGGTGATTACAAGCCGGTCGAGGAGCGACTTCTGGCGGCGATCCATCTGCGCTTCGGGCTGCCGGTATACCTGCCCAAAACACTGACGGCCTCGATAAAGAAGGCCGACCGCATCGCCGCTTACTGGGAGGCGGTGCATCTTGCCGGGTTTGACGAGGGGGAAGCGGCAAAATATTTCCGCCGGCCGCATCAGCCACTGACCGGCAACCTCAAGACCCTGCTGGCCTCGTGGCCGGCAAAGCAGGCCGAGATCGCCTATATGAAACGCTTCCAGGTTCTGACAAAGGCGTTTTCGGGCTGACCTTTCACCCGGACTTGGCTAAGTTTGGCTGGCGATATTCAAAGGCAAATTCGGAGTTACCGCCAATGCCGGCAATTTATGTCTGTTCCTTGGCAAAGCTGGAGGCGACGGTCACCCGGTCGGGGGCAAGCCACATTGCCACCCTGATCAGCGAGGGAACACCGGTGCCGCGGCCGGACACCGTCAGCGCCCAAAACCACCTGATCCTCAGCTTCCACGACATTTCCACGCCGATGGAAGGCATGACGCCGCCGGGTGAGGCCGATATCGACCGGTTTGTGGGTTTCGTTAAAGACTGGAACCGCGCCGCGCCGCTTGTCGTCCATTGCTGGGCCGGGGTCAGCCGCTCCACCGCCGGCGCCATGATCGCCCTTTGCGCCCTGCGGCCGGATCTCGATGAAGACGATATCGCCGGCCGCATCCGCGCCGGCTCCCCCGAAGCCAGCCCGAACAGCGCAATGATCGCCCTTGCCGACCGGCTGCTTGAGCGCGATGGCCGGCTGATTGGCGCCACTGAGCGGATCGGACGCGGCCGCGTCGCCTTTGAGGGCAGCGTGTTTTCCCTCATCGTCGATGGGTAGCGCCGGGCGCGGCGGAAGAGCGCATCGGATGCCCCCCTCGGCCAGCGAAAGCAGTGCTGCCACCGCCATCGAGATCGGCCTCAACGCCGCCATCGTCGCCGCCGGCGAAGAGGAGCCGTTGATCCTGGTCGTGCGTCCTGGTGCATCGGCGCCCAACAAAATCGCGGAGCCGGAAAGCCTGCCCTTCGGCCTGTTCGATCCGCTGCGCCACCGCACCATGGAGATTGGCCTGCGCTCGCTGGTGGAGGAGCAGACCGCTTTGCGGCTCGGCTATGTGGAGCAGCTTTATACCTTCGGCGATCGCGGCCGCCATGCCCGGCCCGGCGACAGCGGTCCCCATGTCGTCTCGGTCGGCTATCTGGCGCTCGCCAGGCCATCGGCAGAATCCGCACAAGGACTGGCCGAGAGCGCGCGCTGGCGACCATGGTATGGCTATTTTCCCTGGGAGGACTGGCGTGACGGCCGCCCGCCCATCCTGGAAGACATCATCCTGCCGCGCCTTGCCGAATGGGGCGCCCGTGGCCGCGATCGCGACGCGCCACCGCGCCCGTTCAGCAAACGGGACCGTGTCCATCTTGCCTTCGCTCTTGACGAGGTACCGTGGGACGAGGAGCGGGTGCTTGACCGCTATGAGCTTCTTTATGAGGCGGGACTGGTTGAGGAGGCGCGCCGCGACGGCCGCCGCAGCGCCGAATTCTGGCAGTCGTTGCCGGCGCTTGGCCGCCCCATGCGCTTCGACCATCGGCGCATTCTGGCAACGGCCATTTCACGCCTCAGGGCCAAGCTCAAATACCGCCCTGTTATCTTTGAACTGATGCCCGCCGCGTTTACCCTGACGCAATTGCAGCACACCGTGGAGGCGATATCGGGCCGCCACCTTCACAAGCAGAATTTCCGCCGCCTCGTCGAACAGGCAAAGCTCGTGGAACCGACCGGAGAATCGGAAAAATCCACCGGCGGCCGGCCCGCCGCCCTGTTCCGCTTTCGCCGTGAGGTTCTTGCCGAACGTCCCGCGCCGGGCCTGCGTCTGGGAGGGGCGGGATGACCGGCGCAAAGATGATTTACATCCGTCACGGCGAGACCGACTGGAACCGGCAGGGCCGCATGCAGGGTCAGCGGGACATTGCCCTCAACGCGCTCGGACGGCGTCAGGCGGCCCGCAACGGCCGCATCCTGCCGCTGCTGCTCGGCGGCACGAAGTGGCGCTTCATCGCTTCGCCGCTGGCCCGCGCCACCGACACAATGAACATTGCGCTGAACGCCGCCGGCATGGCGGACACGGCGTTTGAAAGCGATGACCGGTTGAAGGAAATTTCCTTCGGCCGCTGGGAAGGCCTGACGCTCGCCGAAATCGCGCAAAAGGACGCTGTGGGCGGAAAAAGCCGGCAAGCCGATAAATGGCGGTACGTGCCGCCCGATGGCGAGAGCTACGCCGACCTTTGCGCGCGCATCGGCGGCTGGCTGGCCGACCAGCATCGCCCGGCGGTCGTTGTCGCCCATGGCGGCGTGCTGCGTATTCTGCATCACCTCCTTGGCGGCGTCGCCGCTGCCGATGCGCCGCTCCTTGCCGTGCCGCAGGATCGCATCACAATTTTTACCGGTGGACGTGTGATCGCCATCTGATCGTCCCGGTTTGACCGCACAGGCCGCGCCGCATAGAACAGCGCGCCAGGATATTTCCGGCGATAGGCGCGGTTTCCTTTCCATGTCGCACAACACCATCGGCCATCTGTTCAGGGTCACCACCTGGGGCGAAAGCCACGGGCCGGCGATCGGCTGCGTCATCGACGGCTGCCCGCCGCTGATCCCGATCACCGAGGCCGAGATCCAGGTTCATCTCGACCGCCGCCGCCCCGGCCAGTCGCGATTCACCACCCAGCGCCGCGAGCCCGACAAGGTGCGCATCCTGTCGGGCGTGTTTGAGGACGAGACGACCGGCGGCCAGGTCACCACCGGCACGCCGATCGCCTTGCAGATCGAAAATGTCGACCAGCGCTCAAAGGACTATAGCGAAATCCGCGAGCGCTACCGGCCCGGCCACGCCGATTTCAGCTATGACGTCAAATACGGCATCCGCGACTATCGTGGCGGCGGCCGCTCTTCGGCCCGCGAAACCGCCATGCGCGTCGCCGCCGGCGCCATTGCCCGCAAAGTGGTGCCCGGCCTCACCATTCGCGGCGCGCTGGTGCGCATCGGCGAGCATGAGATCGACCGCTCGCGCTGGGACTGGGAGGAGGTAGGAAAAAACCCGTTTTTCTGTCCCGATCCGGTCATGGCCGAGACCTGGGCCGGGTATCTCGACGCCATCCGCAAGGACGGCTCTTCGGTCGGCGCCATCGTCGAGGTCATCGCTGAAAGCGTGCCGCCGGGCCTCGGCGCGCCGGTCTATGGCAAGCTCGATCAGGACATCTGTTCCGCGCTGATGTCGATCAACGCCGTCAAGGGCGTGGAGATCGGCAACGGCTTTGCCGCCGCCCGCATCCGCGGCGAGGACAATGCCGACGAAATCCGCATCGACGAGGCCGGAAATCCGGTGTTTCTGTCGAACAATTCCGGCGGTGTGCTTGGCGGCATCTCATCGGGCCAGCCGATCGTTGCCCGTTTCGCCGTCAAGCCGACATCGTCCATATTAAAGCCGGTCAAGACCGTTACCCGCGACGGCCAGGAGACGGAAATCTCGACAAAAGGCCGGCACGACCCTTGCGTCGGCATCCGCGTCGTTCCGATTGGCGAAGCGATGCTGGCGATTGTTCTGGCCGATCACTATCTGCGCCATCGAGGACAGACCGGACGATCCGCCGGGCAAGCGTGAGCCAGGGACGATATGGGCGAGGAAATCGAACGCGTCGCGCAAGCCATCCGCGCCTTTGAGCGCGGCGAGATCGTTGTCGTCACCGACGACGACGACCGCGAAAACGAAGGCGATCTGTTTGTCGCCGCGTCCCATTGCACGGCGGAAAAGATGGCCTTCATCATCCGCCACACCAGCGGCATCGTCTGCGCGCCACTGACCTCGGAAATCGCCCGCCGCCTGCGCCTCGATCCGATGGTGGCGTCCAATGACGCTCCCCAGGGGACGGCGTTCACCGTCTCCGTCGATTTCCGCCACGATCTGACCACCGGCATTTCCGCCGAGGAGCGCACCGCCACCGTGCGCGGCCTGGCCAACGGCAATGCCGGGCCGGTCGATTTCGTCCGGCCGGGCCATGTCTTTCCACTGATCGCCCGCGATGGCGGCGTGCTGATGCGCTCCGGCCACACCGAGGCCTGCGTCGATCTGTGCAAGCTCGCCGGGCACGAACCGGTCGGCGTTCTGGCCGAACTCGTCAATGACGACGGTACGGTGATGCGCGGGGGCCAGGTGGCGGCGTTCGCCAAAGAGCACAGCTTCGTCAGCGTATCGGTCGCCGATCTCATCGCCTATCGCCAGCGCTCCGAGCGCCTGGTGGAACGGCTCGACAGCTTTTCCATGCAAACGCCCTATGGTCCGGCCGAGGTTTTCACCTACGGCACGCCATTCGACCCGATGCACCATCTGGCCCTGGTCTTCGGCGACATCGGCGACGGCCGCTCTCTGCTGGTGCGTCTGCAACTGGAGGAAGTCGCCGAAAATGTCTTCGGCTCAACCGGCCGCATGGACCGCGTTCTGGAGAAGATCGCCGGTCATGGCCGCGGCGTGATCGTCTATCTGCGCGAGGGGGCGGTCGGTGTGGCGCGCTCGGGCGCGCGTACTCGCCATGCATCGATGGAGAGCGAAGACCACGCCTCGGCCCAGGCGCGCGGCGAGGAATGGCGTGAAATCGGTCTCGGCGCCCAGATCCTCAACGATCTCGGCGTTCAGTCGATCCGCCTGATCGCCTCGCGCGAGCGCCATTATGTGGGCCTCAGCGGTTTCGGCATCGTCATTGAGGAAACCGAAATCTTCGACGTCTGAGCGCGGCAAGAGCATGCCGTGATCCTTCTGATTCACTCCCATGCTCTATCGAATTGTTTGGGCGTGTCTTTTTTCCCAAAACCGGTTCCCACTTTTGGGAGACACGCTCTACACCCGCCGTGGCAGGCGTTGCGGCCGCGTCCGGCGCAGAATGCGGCCGATGCGGGCGCCGCTGTGCCTTTCCAGCCAGGCGATCATCCGGTCAACAATCGGAAAGCGCATGCGGGCAACCACCAGCCAGCGCGCCGCGACCCGGTTGCTGGCGATCAGCATGACCAGCGCCAGAGCGATCAGCGGCGCCCCGAGCGGGATCGGCGTCAAAGAAAACGCCAGCCCGACAATAAGGCAGACAATAGCCAGCAGGATGAAAATCATTTTGCGCATCGATCAGACCCGCCGGAACTGCATGATCTTGGCGAAAACGGCATGGGTTGTGCCTTCAAGAACAAATCCGGCATTTTCAAACAGTTTCGCCACGTCCGTCGTCAGATAGGAGGCATAATAGGGTTCGTGGAAAAGCTGCGGGAACAATTCCAGCAGCCCGTCATAATCCGGCTCATCGCCAGTTTGCAGGGATTCCACGAAGATGAACAGCCCGCCGGGCTTGATGACCCGGCCGATCTCGGCCGCCGCCAGCTTGCGGATCTTCGGCGGCAATTCGTGGAAAAGAAAGATGCAGGTCGCCAGATCGAGCGCGCCGTCATGGAGCGGCAGCGCTTCGGCCTTGGCCAGAATCGGCTTGAGGATCGATGTGCGCCCGACACGGCGGCGCGTCTCGTCCAGATAGGCTTCGGAAAGATCGATGGCCAGACACGGCAGTCGCGGAAAGGCGCGGCGCAGTTGCGCCAGGAAACTGCCGGCGCCACAGGCGATATCGGCAAAGATCAGCTTGCGCTGGTCGCGGCCGGCGAGTTCTTCGGCCATCGGCACCAACACCTGCCGGCGCATGGCGTCGGCGGCGCCGTTGAACAGCACCTCGACCTGCATATCGTAGAGCCGCGCCGATTGCCGGGTCATCCAGCCGCCGGACTGGAAGTGGAAGTTCTGCTGATAGTAGCGCGGCCGCTTGTGCGCGCCGGTCTCGCGCCGCGCTTCCTGGTGAGAGCGCTCCCGCCGCCGGCGGGCGACTTCCGGCAGGTCGGCGAAATAGGCCCGGCTGGCGGCAAGGCGCCCCGACAGACCGCCATCGGTATCGGCCGGCAGCGGGTAGAGGCCGGCTTCGACGTTTTCCAGATCGCGCTTCAATAGCACCGCGATATCGGCAAGCATCCGGCGCGTCGAGGGCACCGCACCGCGCGGCTTGGCGATCTGCGGCCGTTTGCCGGGATATTGCGCATCGTATTGCGCATCGATCCGCTTGACCGCCCGGCGCATGGCGACGCCATGGCCGGCATACCAGGCAACACGCCCCGCCTGGCTTGCCGCGAAGGACAAACGCGTGACCAGACGTTCCAGCGGCGTTGCGGCCATGAATGGCTCCTTCGATGCGTCAGATAGGGTCTGCTTCGCCTGTTTTGAAGGGTTGGATTGGCCCCTATCGGGAAAAAAGCCCGACCACCTCCGTTTCCGCCGCGAAGACGAACTGATCGACCGGCGTCACGCGCTCAAGCGTAAATCCGCCATCGATCAGGATGCGAGCATCGCGCGCAAATGTGGCGGGATTGCAGGAAATGGCGACGATCCGCGCAACGCCCGATGCCGCCAGCATCGCCGCCTGCGCCCGGGCGCCGGCGAAGGGGGGGTCGAGAACCGCCGCGTCGAAGGACTTAAGCTCCTGTTCCGACAAGGGAAATTGTATCAGATCGCGGATTTCCGTCCTGACCGGCCTGCGCCCGTTCCCTTGCCGCGCCGCTGTTGCTAGTGCGGCAA
>SMUY01274742.1_pt1 | contig 14006 bp, 14 predicted proteins | sample 2456441 | NCBI WGS metagenome assembly SMUY01 (sample SAMN11095931, study PRJNA526329) | marine sediment metagenome | biome: Marine sediment; feature: Surficial sediment; material: Deep marine sediment; isolation source: Hadal surficial sediment | place: Pacific Ocean | collected 2014-11 | depth...
CACTAGGTGCCTGTCGCAATGATCCAGGCTCTATACCAGATGCCCGGGCCCTGGGCGAGGGCGGCGCGGCCCTGCGTTGCGCCGCTCCTCGCGCCGCCCCATATTGTTGCCATGAACGAGGATCCCCACCGCGCGGCCGAACCCGGCACGGAGATCGTTCCCTACGACCCCGAGGCCTACGCCGAGGACCGCGGCCGGGTCGAGACCGGGTTCTGGGCCAAGGTGCGCAAGACCCTGGGCCAGGTGCCCTTCGTCGAGGAGGCGGTGGCCGCCTACTACTGCGCCATCGACCGGGACACCCCGCTCCAGGTCAAGGCGATCATCATGGGCGCGCTGGCCTACTTCGTGCTGCCGGCCGACCTGATCCCGGACTTCATCGCCACCATGGGCTTCATCGACGACGCGGCGGTGTTCTACGCCGCGCTGCGCGTCGTCGCCCCGCACATCAAGGACCGCCACCACGATAAGGCGCGTGAGACTCTTGAGGGCATCCTGCCCGAGGACGACTGAGCGGTCAGTCCGGCGCGGTTCCAGTGGGCGCGCTCATGGCCGTGCCCGCGGCGATTCGCCGGCCGCGCGGTCGGCCGGGTGGCCGGCAGCGACCTTTGCCTCGCGGCGCGCGATGTAGATCGCCGAGGCCGCGATCACCGCGGCGCCGAGCCAGGTCCAGCGGTCCGGGACCTCGCCGAACAGGAAAAAGGCGATGACCGCCACGAAGGGCAGGCGGGCGTAGTCGAAGGGAATCACCGCCGAGGCGTCGGCCTTGCCGAAGGCGATGGTCATCAGCAGATGGGCGAGCGTGCCCGTGCCGCCCAGGCCGATCAGATAGCCGAGCGTCTCCAGGTCCGGCCACTGCCAGACGAACAGCGCCGGGATCAGCGACAGCGGGGTCAGGAACAGGGTCATGTAGAGCACGGTGGTCGAGGCGCGCTCGGTGCGCGACAGCGACTTCACCGTGAGGCTGGCGCAAGCCATGGAGACCGCGGCCAGGATCGGCAGCGCCATGGCCGGCGTCAGCTCGGTGAAGCCGGGGCGCAGGATAATCAGCGTGCCCAGGAAGCCGACCACGGTCGCGGTCCAACGCCGCGCGCGCACCATCTCGCCGAGCACCAGCGCGGCGCCGGCGGTGGCGAACAGCGGCACCGTGAAGTTGAGCGCCACCGCTTCGCCCAGCGGCAGGAGCGCGAGCGCGCTGAACCAGGTGATCATGGTCATCAGCGCGAACAGCGCGCGCAGCAGGTGGAGCTTGATGCGTTTGGTGTGCAAGGCGCCGAGCCCGGCCCGGGCCAACCAGGGCAGCATGAACAGAAGCGCGAAGAAGTTGCGGAAGAACGCGACCTCGAGCGCCGCCATCTCCTCGGTGGCGAGGCGCACGAAGACGTTCATGACCGAAAAGCAGAAGGCGGCGGCGGTCATGATGAGCGCGCCCTGAACGGGCGCCGGAATCGCGCGCAGGCGCGCCGACAGGTCGTCTCCAATGGCCATGATGGCGCCAAGTCTACGCGCCGGGCGCCCGCGCCACCAGCCGGTGCGCGCGCAACCCTGCCATGCGCGGGCCGGGGCGCGTTCCGCGGGACGGCGAGCGCTACGGCAGCGGAACGCCGTCGCTGCTGGTGGTCAGGAAGCGCGGCAGGCCGTCGTCCAGGTGCAGCCAAGGCAGTTGCTCGCCGACGTGGACGTGGGCTTTGGGCTCGAAGGCCTCGGGCCGGTCCAGGGTGCAGAGGTAGACGTGGACCTCGCCGGGCCAGCGCTCGGCGGCATAGGTGAGTGGCGTGCCGCAGGTCCCGCAGAAGGAACGGGTGACCCCGGGCGAGGAGGCATAGGCCTGGAGTGCGCCTTTGACGATGCGGAACTGCGCCTGCTGGTAGCCGACGAAGGTGGCGAAGGCCGAGCCGGTGTTGCGCCGGCAGGAGCGGCAGTGGCAGTGGGCGATCCACAGCGGCTTGCCGCGCGCCGCAAAGCGCAGCGCGCCGCAGAGACAGCCGCCCTGGTGGATATCGTCCGGTCCGATCATTCTCGCAGCCTCCTCGCGTCGCCCTGGCCACCCCCTATCATAGCACGAAGCCGGGGCGGCGTGCAGGCCCGGGCTTGGCCCCCAGGGGTTGGCGGGGCGGGCCGTGCTCGGCCATACTGCCGTGCAACGACCCTCGGGATCGAGACAAGGATACGTGAGCCCCCCATGACCGCGCCCCTGTGGCAACCTTCCGCCGAGCGCATCGCGGGCGCCAACCTGACCGCCTTCATGGCCCAGGTCGAACGCGACTGGGGCGCGAAGCTGGACGATTACGATGCGCTCTACGACTGGTCGGTGGCCGAGCTCGAGAAGTTCTGGACCTCGGTCTGGGACTTCTGCGGCGTCGTCGCCGAGACCCGGGGGACGCGGGTGCTGGTCGACGGCGACAAGATGCCCGGCGCGGCCTTCTTTCCCGACGCCCGGCTCAGCTTCGCCGAGAACCTGCTGCGCCGAAGGGACGATGCCGACGCGATGGTGTTCCGGGGCGAAACCCAGGTCCGGCGGCGGCTTGACTACGCGCAAGTCTACGACCAGGTGTCGCGCCTGGCCCAGGCGTTGGAAGCGGCCGGTGTCGGCGCGGGCGACCGGGTCGCCGGTTTCCTGCCCAACCTGCCCGAGACCGCGATCGGGATGCTCGCGACCAACGCCATCGGCGCCATCTGGTCGTCCTGCTCGCCGGACTTCGGGGTCCAGGGCGTGCTCGACCGCTTCGGCCAGATCGAACCCAAGGTGCTGCTCTGCGCCGATGGCTACACTTACAACGGCACGGCGATCGACTCGCTCGCGCGGGTGCGGGATTTCGCCGCCCAGATCCCCAGCCTGCGCCGGATCGTGGTGGTGCCCTACCTGAGCGAGGCGCCCGAGGTTTCGGGCCTGGCCCGTGGCGTCACCTACGGCGATTTCCTGGAGCCCCATCCGGCGCGCGAGATCCCGTTCAAGCGCATGGCGTTCAACGCGCCGCTGGTGATCATGTATTCCTCCGGCACCACCGGAAAACCCAAGTGCATCGTCCACGGCCAAGGCGGCACCCTGCTCCAGCACCTCAAGGAGCACCGTCTGCAGTGCGACGTGAAGCGCGACGACCGGGTGTTCTACTTCACCACCTGCGGCTGGATGATGTGGAACTGGCTGATCTCGGCGTTGGCGTGCGAGGCGACGCTGCTGCTCTACGACGGCGCGCCGTTCCATCCCGACGGCAACGCGCTGTTCGACTTCGCCGAGGCGGAGCACTGCACGTTGTTCGGCACCTCGGCCAAGTACATCGATGCGCTCGCGAACGTCGGCCTCGATCCCAAGTCGAGCCACGATCTGTCTTCGCTGCGCACCCTCGCCTCGACCGGCTCGCCGCTGGCGCCCGAGGGCTTCGACTACGTCTACCGGCACATCAAGGACGACCTCTGCCTGTCCTCGATCGCCGGCGGCACCGACATCGTCGGCTGCTTCGTCGGCGGCAACCCGATCGGGCCGGTGTGGCGCGGCGAAATCCAGAAACGCCACCTGGCCATGGCGGTCGAAGTCTTCGATGCCCACGGCAAGCCGCTACGCGGCGCGAAGGGCGAACTGGTCTGCACCCGGCCGTTCCCCTCGATGCCGATCCGGTTCTGGGACGACCCCGGCGACGCGCGCTACCATGCCGCCTACTTCGAGACCTATCCGAACGTCTGGCACCACGGCGACTTCATCGAGCTGACCGAGCACGGCGGGGTGGTGATCTACGGTCGGTCCGACGCCACCCTCAATCCCGGCGGGGTGCGCATCGGCACCGCCGAGATCTACCGCCAGGTCGAGCGGATGGAGGAGGTCGAGGAGGCCATCGTGATCGGCCAGGAGTGGCACAACGACGTCCGGGTGGTGCTGTTCGTGCGGCTCGAGGCGGGCGCCATCCTCGACGAGCAACTCACGGACCGGATCAAGGCGCGCATCCGCCAGGGCTGCACGCCGCGCCACGTGCCGGCCAAGGTGCTCCAGGTCGCCGACATTCCGCGCACCAAGAACAACAAGATCGTGGAGTTGGCCGTGCGCGAGGTGGTCCACGGCCGGCCGGTCAAGAACCGGGAGGCCCTGGCCAACCCCGAGGCCCTGGAGCTCTACCGGGACCTGGCGGAGCTGGCCGGTTAGCCCTGGTACCGATCCGCGGACTACCCCCGCCTAGCTCCCGCCTAACCCCCGGGGGACCCTTAACAATTCCAGAACCCCGGCCATGTCCTTTTTGCATGGCGCGAATGTAAATCGGGCATTGGCCTTCGAGGGCCGCCGGGCCCATGTTCCGGTTCAGGACAAGGAGCCACCCCCCCCAAGGCCGGCGGGACCCCAGACGGGGCCGGGCCACCGAGACAAGGAACTTGCGCCATGGCGAACCAGCCCTTCATCGTCGACAACACCATCCCCGGCCTGGGCGCCAGCGACCTGGCGCGGCTCATGGGCGCCGGCTACGTGATCGGCTTCGGCGGCCTCGGCGGCGTCGGCGGCAAGACCCGGCCCAAGGCGCGGCGCTCGCTCATGGGCCTGCTGCGCAAAGCCGCGGCCCTTCGCCCCGGCGCCCGCTGACGCGGAACAAAATAGGGGACAGTCCCCTTTATTTCGATCTTTCTTATTTTATTTCAGGTGCTTGCGGCCTACCCCCGTCTTTTGGGTGGCGGAGCAGCAGGTGGTTGAGGCCGTTGAGCGCCGCGTAGAGCGGGTCGAACTGGGCCTTGAAGGCGTCCCAGTCCAGGCCGCCATCGAGCGCCTGGAGGCCTGCGTGGATCTCGCCCAGCGGGGCCCGGCCGTCGATGCGCGCGAGGATCGGCGCGGCCAGGCGCGGCAGGGCGAAACTTAGCGACAGCCCGTCCAGCTCGGCCTTGATGCGCGGCCCCTTGAGAATCGCGCGCGCCAGCTCCGGGCCCGGCATTTGGCGCGCCACCGGCACGGCGGCCGGGGTCGCCGCCCGGGCCACGGTATCGGCGCGGTTCGACGCCTTCACCACATAGAGGATGTGCTTCTTGATGTTGCCCGCCAAGGCCTCGGCGAAGGCGGCGCGGGCGAGCGGGTCGAGGCCGGCGAGCCGCTTGAGCAGGACCGGGTCCTTGAGGTAGCTCGCCGGCTGGTAGCGCGCCGGTTCGATGAAGCTCACCAGGCGCAGTCCGGCGCCGGCAATCAGCGCCGCCACCTGGTCCACGCTATAGGCGCGGTCGCGGGTGTGAAGCAGCAGGTCGACCAGCTCCGCATCGCTCCGCTTGTGGTCGCCCAGGAAGGGGTTGCGCGCGAGCCAGTTGGTGGCCGGCAGGGCGTCGAGCAGGCGCCGCGCGAGGGCGACCCGCGCGCCGAGCGCCAGCCCTTCGCCCAGGCCGCGTAGCATCGCCTGGGCCGGATAGACCCCGGTGCGGCCGAGCGGCGCATAGACCATGAGCCCCATGCCGCCGGCCGCCTGAAGCACCTCGGTCAGCGCGGCGAGGCCGGCCGGCGGGTCCTCCAGATGGTGCAGCACGCCGCAGCAGTCGATGTAGTCGAAGTTTCCGAAGCTGGGCCCGGGCAACTCGAGTAGCGAGCCCTGGTGGAAGGAGATGTTGGTCAGGCCGCGCGTCCGCGCCCGCGCCTCGGCGATCTCGCGCGCGGCCCCGGAGAGGTCGAGATAGACCACCTCGCCGGGCGCCGAAGCCCCGCGTTCCCGCGCCCAGTCGCTGAGCTGCTGGGCCAGCATGATCGCGGCGTCGCCGGTGCCGCCGCCGGCAATGAGCGCCCGGAACGGCGTGGCGAAGTCGCCGCGGCCTGCGAACACGTAGTGGTCGATCTCTGCCAGGTGGCTGGGCGAGCCGGCGATCAGGCGGGTTCGCTCGTCCTTCGGGTCGCGCGTCGGGTAGGGATAGGCCTCGTACTGGTCCCGGACCGGCTCGGTCATCAGCCCCGTCCGGTGGTCAGGATGACCTTGCCGGTGGACTTGCGGGACTTGAGCAATCCCAGCGCCGCGCCGGCCTCGGCGAGGTCCAGTTGGTGCGAGACGTGGGGCCTGAGCTTGCCGGCCGCGTACCACGCGAACAGCTGGGCATAGCCGGAGGCGACCAGCTCCGGCGCGCGGGCCCGGTAGCTGCCCCAGTAGAAGCCGATCGCCGAGACATTCTTGACCAGCAGGATGTTGGCCGGGATCTGCTGCACCTTGCCGGCGGCGAAGCCGATCACGACCAGCCGCGCACCCCAGGCGACGCAACGCAGCGAGGCTTCGAACAGCGCACCGCCGACCGGATCGAAGACCACCTCGGCGCCCTGCTTGCCGAGTTTGCCGGCGATGCGCCGGACCTCGGCGCGAACGTCCTCGGTGCCGGTATCGATCGGGTGGTCGGCGCCGTGCTCCTGGGCGACCGCCAGCTTCTCGCGCCCGCGCGCGGTCGCGATCACGGTCGCGCCCATGGCCTTGCCGACCTCGACCGCGGCCAGGCCCGCGCCGCCGGCCGCGCCGTGGACCAGCAGCAGCTCGCCGGGTTGCAAATGGGCGCGCCAGTCGAGCCCGCCCTGGGCGGTGCCGTAGGTGACCGCGAAGCCGGCCGCGGTGATGAAATCCATGGCGTCCGGGATCTTGAAGACGCTGTCCGCGCCGGCCAGCGCGGCCTCGGCGAAGGCGCCGGTGGCCGGCAGGGCCAGCACCCGGTCGCCGGGCGCGACCCGGGTCACGCCCGGACCGACCGCCTCGACCACCCCGGCCGCTTCCAGGCCCGGGGTGAAGGGAAACGCCGGCTTCTCCTGGTACTGCCCCGCGACCATCAGGATGTCGGCGAAGTTGACCCCGGCGGCATGGACCGCCAGGCGAACCTCGCCCGGGCCCGGCTCCGGCGTCTCGACCTCGCCCAGGCGCAGCACCTCCGGCTCGCCCCAGGCCTCGCAGAGCACCGCGCGCATCGTCCGCGCCCCCGGCCGCGTCAGATCGGGCCGCCGGCGGGCGGGCGCAGCTCGCCCACCACGGCGCCGGCGCGGTTGTGCAGGCGCGGGGCCAGCAGTTCGTGCCCGGCATCGAGCAGATCGAAGCGGGCCAGCAGCCCGGCCATGGCGACCTCGGCGGCGCGGCCCGCGCCGTCGTCGATCTTGAGCGCCATGCCCAGGCCCCGCTCCGGTAGCGCGGCGCAGAAAACGCCCTCGGCGCCGGTCTTGACCAGGGCGCGGCCCGCGGTCTCCGAAATCACCCGGGTGCAGAACTGGCCGGTCCCGGAGATCATGAAGGGTTCGGCCGCCATGGCGGCGCGGATGCGCGCGCAGGCCGCCTGGCGCGGCTCCGGTTGATCGGCCGGATCGGCCAGGCGCGCCATGGCCAGCGCCAGGTTGCCGAGCGGCACCGCGAGCACCGGAATGCCGCAGCCGTCGACGCCGCGCGGCGCCGCGCCCAGATCGAGGCCGGTCATGGATTCGAGCGTGCCCAGCACCCGCTGCTGGACGCCGTGCTCCAAACCGATGTAGCCCTGGGTCGGCAGGCCCAGGTGCCGGGCCAGGGTGAGGAATCCGGCGTGCTTGCCCGAACAGTTGTTGTGCGCCGCATGGGGGGTCTCCCGCGCGCCCAGCAACTCGGCCAGCGCGCGCTCGTTGGTGGGCAGATGGGCGCCGCATTCCAGATCCGCGACCGAGCAGCCGATGCGCGCCAGCCAGGCGGTCACGGCCGCGACGTGGCGCGGTTCGCCGCGGTGACTGGCGCAGGCCAGCGCGATCTCCCCATCCCCCAGGCCGAAGGCCTCCGCCGCGCCGCTTTCCACCAACGGGATCGCCTGCAGCGGCTTGATCGCCGAGCGGGCGTAGACCGGGCGTTCGGTGTCGCCGGCGCTGGCGACCACGCGGCCCTCGACGTCGACCACGGCGAAGGCGCCGCGGTGGCGGCTTTCGACCATGGCGCCGCGGGTCGTCTCGACCAGCACCGGATTGGCATTGTGGTCCGAGGTGGCGCGGGCCAGGGTGTCATGGTCCGAGGTGGCTTGCGCCGGGTCCGCCTGGGGCGGGGTCTGGGTGTCGATATCGGTCATTCGGTCATGGGCGCTCGAAAAAAACCAACGGTCCCGTCCCGGACGGCCGGGGCGGGAGCCCCAATGAGCTTGCCTCCACCGCGCCCGCCATGCAAGTTTTCGCGTCATGCGTGGCTACTTCGCGATCGGCGCCGAGAACATCAGCAAGCCGATGAACCTGGGCAACCTGATCCGCTCTGCCCATGCCTTCGGCGCCAGCTTCTTCTTCACCATCGCGCCGAATTTCGCGGCGCGCGAGGTGCGCCTTTCCGATACCTCGGACGCGGCCAAGCACCTGCCGCTCTACACCTACGACTCTGTGGACGAACTCACCCTGCCGCGCGGCTGCGCGCTCATCGGGGTCGAGCTCAGCGAGGATGCGGTCGAGCTGCCCTCTTTCCCGCACCCCCGCGCCGCCGCCTACGTGTTCGGGCCGGAGCGCGGCGCGCTGTCGCCGGAGCTGCGGGCGCGCTGCCGGCAACTGGTCAAAATTCCGACAAAGTTCTCGCTCAACGTGGGCATCGCGGGCGCCATCGTCATGTACGACCGCCTGATCAGCCGCGGCCGCTTCGCGGACCGGCCGCTCTCTCCGCGCGCCCTGCTCGAGGCCCTGCCCGAGCACGTCCACGGCGGCCGGGTGGTCCGCGGCGGCGCTGGGAGACGGGGCGGCAGGGAGTCGCGCGGCTGACGGCGCGCATGCGTTGGCGGAGGCTTTCACCGGGGCGATTCGTCATGATAGTGTGCGCCATGTTTCAGACCATTCGACCGCTTCTCATCGCGGCATCCTTGACCGCGCTGCTCGGCGCCGCGGCGCAGGCCCAGGGCATCAAGCGCATCGGCGACTACGGCGACTGGAGCGCGTTCCAGTTCTCCGAGGACGGCAATCCGGCCTGCTATATGTCGAGCGAGCCGACCAAGGCGACCGGCAACTACAAGAAGCGCGGCGACGTCTTCGCGATCGTCACCCACCGCCCGGCCGAAAAGCGCATCGGCGAGGTCAGCATCATCGCCGGCTACAGCTACAAGAAGGACAGCGCGGTCGCGGTCGCGATCGGCAAGCAGGGTTTCGAGCTGTTCACCCAGGACGACGGCGCCTGGGCGCTGGACGCGGCGACCGACAAGAAGCTGGTCCAGGCCATGCGGCGGGGCAACCGGATGGTGGTCAAGGGCACCTCCTCGCGCGGCACCCTCACCACCGACACCTACTCGCTCAAGGGCTTCACCAAGGCCTACCGCGCGATCGGCAAGGCCTGCGGCCTCTAGGGGCGGGTTCCGCTCCGGGGCGCCTCAAGCGAACGGCAGCAACACGGTCGAGCCGGTGGTGCGGCGTTCGTGGATGGCGCGGTGCGCCTCGGCCGCCTCGCTCAGCGGATAGCTGTGGTTGACGCGGCTCCGAACCACGCCCGCCTCGAGCGCTTCGAACAACGCGGCCGCCGCTTCCTCCAGCGCAGCGCGCGTCGCCAGGTAGTGCATGACCGCGGGCCGCGTGATGAACAGCGAGCCGCGTGCGCCCAAGTCCTGGATGATGTCGACCGGATCGGGCGGGCCGGAGGCGTGGCCGTAGGCGGCGCACATGCCGAGCGGGCGCAGGCTGTCCAAGGACTTGGCGAGCGTCGCCTTGCCGATCGATTCATAGACCACGTGGACGCCCTGGCCGCCGGTCAGCTCGCGGCAGCGGACGGCGAAATCCTCGGTCGAATAGTTGATAACATGGTCACACCCTAGCCCCTTGGCGATCTCCGCTTTGGCCTCGGAGCCGACGGTGCCGACGACCTTGGCGCCCAAATGCTTGGCCCAGGGCACCAGCAGGTTGCCCATGCCGCCGGCCGCGGCGTGAACCAACACCCAGTCACCGGGCTTCACCACATAGGTCTTGTGCAGCAGGTAGTAGGCGGTGAGCCCCTTCATGAAGATGCCGGCGAGGGGGACCGGATCCACGCCCTCCGGGATTTTGAGGAGCGTCGAGACCGGATAGACGCGCTCCTGGCTGTAGGCGCCAAGCGGCGGCAGCCCATAAACCACCCGGTCGCCGACGGCGAAACCCTCGATATCCGGGCCGAGCTCCACGACCTCGGCCGTCGCCTCGAAGCCGACGATCACCGGCGGCTCGCCGACCGGCCAGGGGTGGGACACGCCGCCCCGATGGTAGGTATCGGCGTAGTTGACGCCGATGGCGGTGTGTCTGAGGCGAACCTCGCCGGGCCCCGGATCGCCGGCCTCGACGTCCTGGTAGCGGAACACCTCGGGTCCGCCCGTCTCATGGATGACAGCGGCTTTGGGCATGTCTGCGTCGCCTCGCCACACAATCTGCGTCAAACCCTCGTCTAGTGGAATATACCGGCTGGACCCGACGAAGACGAACCACTTTCCAGCCAGGGCCGGTTGCGATGGAAAGGCCGGATCGGGCCGCGGGCCGATTCGCGCGCCACCTTGCCAGTCGCCTGCCCGGGCCCTATCTGTCTGCCGTCATGAGCGGCACCGCCCACGCCAAGCACTTCGCCCCGCCCGAGGCTGCGACCTCGGGGCCCCGGAACCTGGCCGGGCTCGGCCGCGCCGCGCTCGAGGCCGAGGTATGCGCGCTCGGCGAGCCGGGGTTTGCAACAAGCAATTCGTCCGGTGACACCCATGGGTCCACGAAGATCGATTCCGTTTCAGTATCCAACCCTGTTTCGACAAGAAGAACGCTGATCAAGCGGGCATAAGGTGAGGCTTGGTTCAGATATAGGTTCATGGCTGGCCGTACTCCTTCTTGGAGGAAGCGCCCACCAGGGTGATCGCGGTAATGATGAGTGTGGCGCTCGCGATGATGAGGGAAACCGCGAAACTTTGAGTTAGGTCATAGACGGAGCTGGCAAACACCGGCCCGATCATTTGCCCGGTGGCGAAGGACACCGTCATGACGGCGATATGACGCATGACGTCTTGAGGCGGTGCAATGCGATGCGCCTCTTTCATGCCGGTCATCGTTATGATCATGAAGGTTCCGCCAACACAGAGGCCGGCCGTGATGATCGTGAGAATGTGCGGATGAATTACCGGCAGGAGAAGCCCAATCGCCATGACGACCTGGCTTGCGGCCCATATTTGCCGATTGGAATATCGCTTTTGAAACCTTGCAGCCAGGAGCGTGGAGAAGAAAGCGGCAACCCCGAATACCGGCCAGCTCCAACCGAATATCAAAGGAGACTGAACGATTTCGCGGGCCATGACGGGCAGATATGTGGCCGGTATACTATAGCCGATACCCGCAGCCCCATACGCAATGACGGTGCGCCAATTCAGTGGGGTTTGTTGTGATTCCCGATTGTGGACGACGAGTCGGACGGCGGGAATCTCCGGTCCCATGTTTAAACAGACCGCGCAAATTGCAATCAACGAAATAACGCCCATAATCTGCCAGCTCAGGGAACTGCCGATTTGGTTCACCATGAAGGCCAGAGAGCCCAATCCGGCGATCAATATTCCCGCGCCGACGCCGGAGAAAACCCAACCTTGATATTCCGCACGGCCATTGTCGGCCAAATGCTTGACGTAGTAATTGCTCACCAACACCAGCGTCCAGGCGCTGCATACGCCACTAAGCCAACGGAGAATTAACCAAACCGTGAAATCGTCGGTCACGCCCATTCCCACGGTGCCAACACCGATGACGAGCAGGGACACCCGCAACATCATCTTAGGCGAGCAGGGAATTTTGGCCGCGAAAACGGCGCCCAGCCAATATCCAAGGAAGTGAACGGAAGCGAGCAAGCCGCCGTCGGTGATGCTCACCAACCCGTCTGCCCGCATCATCGGCAACAACGGGGTAAATGCGAAACGTCCGATGCCCATGGCCAACGCCAACGAAACCAGGCCAACGAGGGTAATGCGGAAGATCGACGATGGCGGCGACATGGCAGCTCCTGAACAACGATTGTCGGGACGCTTGCCAACACCCTATCGTTCGATATACATTAAAAAAAATGAATTAATATGAATGTTTATTTCTCTAAAGGAGATATAAATGCACGGCCTGGACCTACGAGCCCTCGAGATATTTCGAACGGTTGCGGTCGAGGGAGGCGTTTCCAAAGCCGCGATAAAGTTGAACCGCGTGCAATCGAATATCAGCACTCGAATCAAACAGCTGGAACAGCATCTGGGGAAAAATCTTTTTTCGCGCCAAAACCGGGGCCTCACGTTAACGCCGGACGGCCACCTGTTGCTGTCCTATGCCGAACGGCTCTTGCAATTGTCGATGGAGGCCTTGGAAGCCCTGAACGAGGGCAAGCCGAGCGGGGTCTTTCGGATTGGCACGATGGAAAGCACGGCGGCCGCCCGGCTGCCGGAAATTCTCTCGCGCTACCATCAGCTTTATCCGGATGTCGAGATCCAATTGGAAACGGACACCGCTGGCGGGCTGTTGGACCGCCTGCTCAACTATGACGTGGAAATCGTTTTCGTCGCCGAACCCGTGTCCTTCAAGACCATCAGCACGCAGCCGGTATTTGAGGAAGCACTGGTTCTGGTGATGCCTCAGTCCTTCCCACCCCTAGAGAACACGAGTGAAATCAGCGGCAAGACCGTTGTCGCGTTTGAGCCGGGCTGCGCCTATCGCCGCTATCTCGATGAATGGTTGTTGGAATCCGGAATCGTTCCGGGCGGCGTCATCGCCATGGGTTCCTACCTTGCCATTCTCGCCTGCGTCTCGGCCGGAACGGGCTTTGCCGTCGTTCCCCAATGCGTTCTGGATACCGTATCATCGAAAGGGCAGTTTCGACTTTACCCATTGCCGAACAAACTCGCTCGAATTAAGACGCTGTTGGCATGGCGGTCGGATTACCAATCCGTAAAATTGGACGCGTTGAAGGACCTCCTGCCCGTACTTTAGGTTTCCAAAACCGATTACCGCCTGTTCAAGCAAGCCGGGGCGAAGTGTCCGGAAGGGGTCGGGAGCGGCTGTACCGATATCCCTGCGCCAAGGTCCGTTGTGGGCCGCAAAGCAGGCATGGTGGGCTGAAAAGCTGACGTTCCGCGCGTTGTTTCGGCGGAAATTCGGGCCGGGACACCGCTGATTCGCGTCCCGCCTTGCCAGCCCGCCCCTTGCGCCCTATCTGTCTCCTGTCATGAGCGGTACCGCCCACGCCAAACACTTCGCCCCGCCCGAGGCCGCGGCCTCGGGGCCCCGGAACCTGGCCGGGCTCGGCCGCGCCGAACTCGAGGCCGAGCTGCGTGGCCTCGGCGAGCCGGGGTTTCGCGCGCGCCAGCTGTGGCATTGGATCTACCACCAGGGCGCCCGCGATTTTGCCGCCATGACCACGCTCGCCAAGGGGTTCCGCGCGCGCCTGGCCGAAGCTTACAGCCTCGATCGGCCGCGGGTCGTGAGCGCCCAGGTCTCCATGGACGGCACCCGCAAGTGGCTGCTGCGCCTGGCCGACGGCCAGGAGGTCGAGACGGTCTATATCCCCGAAGACGACCGCGGCACGCTCTGCGTCTCCGCCCAGGTCGGCTGCACGCTCACCTGCCGCTTCTGCCACACCGGAACCCAAGCGCTGGTGCGCAACCTCTCGGCCGCGGAGATCGTCGGCCAGATCCTGACCGCGATCGACGATATCGGCGACTGGCCGCGCACCCGCGAAGGGCGGCGCGTGACCAACCTGGTGATGATGGGCATGGGCGAGCCGCTCTACAATTTCGACAACGTGGCGGCTGCGATCCGTACCGTATTGGACGACGAGGGTTTGGCGATCTCCAAGCGCAAGATCACGCTCTCGACCGCAGGCGTCGTGCCGCTGATCGAACGCTGCGGCGCGGAACTCGGGGTCGGGCTCGCGGTCTCGTTGCACGCGGTCCGCGACGAGCTGCGCGATGAGCTGGTGCCGCTCAATCGCAAATACCCGATCAGCGATCTCATGGCCGCCTGCCGCAATTACCCGAGCGGCGGCAACACCCGGCGCATCACCTTCGAATACATCATGCTGGACGGTATCAACGATACCCCGGCCGAGGCCAAGGCCCTGGTCAAGCTCATCGCCGGGATTCCGGCCAAGGTCAACCTG
>SMUY01067740.1_pt1 | contig 13977 bp, 16 predicted proteins | sample 2456441 | NCBI WGS metagenome assembly SMUY01 (sample SAMN11095931, study PRJNA526329) | marine sediment metagenome | biome: Marine sediment; feature: Surficial sediment; material: Deep marine sediment; isolation source: Hadal surficial sediment | place: Pacific Ocean | collected 2014-11 | depth...
GTTGCAGCCAATCATTGAAAGGATGGAGGCTTTACTACTTCTACGCCCGAGGGAATTTTAAAGTCAAAGAGCGAGTCAGATACCTCGCCGTCTATCTTTATATCTTTTAGATTGATTGTAGTCAGATTACCAAAGGGATCATAGAGATAAATCGCGTTTACCATCATGTCCTTTTTATTAACAGATATTGTTACCTTATTGTATTCCTCTTCACCTTTCGGGACAAGATCTATCAAATAACTGCCGTTTGGATTAACCTCTCCAGGGTCAGCAAAACTGGCATTAAAGAGCTCCTTTATATTACCGAGACCTGAAAGAAGTGTTGTAGTGGACTGGGTTTCAGAAACTTGGTTAATCGGCGTTTCTATAACCTGCTTTTCTTCCTCATCATAAAACCAAAAGGTCTTTCCGTCAGATACAATCTGGTCCTTGTTAGGAGTGTTGTAATTCCATCTCATTTTGCCAGGTTTCTTAAACCAGACTTCGCCATCAGCTTTTTGAACCTTATTTAGAGCTTTTACTTCAACTTCTTGGATAAATGTCGCATGAAAATTATTTATCTGTTCATATTTTTTTTGAACCCTGTCTACTACAGAATCCAGATTCTCCCGCTCATCGGAGAATCCTTGAGTGGAGGATAAAAGTAGTATAAGAAGTAAAGTGAGCGAAGTTTTGAGAGACATTATTGCCTCTCTTCAACTTGACTTGGATCTATAAAAACTTCCCTCGGCTTACCTGCAACTTCCTGAGGCCCCACAACGCCCTCTTTTTCCATAATCTCAACAATACGTGCAGCCCTGTTATAACCTATTTTAAGTTTTCTCTGTAACATTGATATCGATGCCTGCCCTGTCTCCGCAATTGTCCTTAATGCCTGGTGGTAAAGCTCGTCTTTATCATCTTCAAGCTCGTCCAAGCCTTCTCTCTCTTCAACATGAGTAATGTCCTCATTGTATTGAGGCTGACCCTGAGATTTTACAAACTCTGTAATACCCTCTCTTTCTTCATCTGATATAAGCGCACCCTGAAGTCTTAAGAGTTTAGAGGTCCCGGGCTCTAAAAATAGCATGTCCCCTTTTCCGAGTAATCTTTCCGCCCCACCGGCATCCAAGATGATTCTTGAATCGATCTTGGAGGAGACGAGGAATGAAATCCTGGCGGGGAAGTTTGCTTTGATAAGCCCTGCTACAATATCCGCCGAAGGACGCTGCGTTGCAACAATCAAGTGAATACCGGCGGCACGCGCCTTTTGAGAAAGTCTTGTGATCGACTCTTTTATTTCGTTCGGAGCTGTCATCATCAAGTCCGCAAGCTCATCTAGTACGATTACGATGTAAGGAAGGAGCTTCTCCCATTTATCCTCTCTATTTAATCTTGCAATATTTCTATTATGAGTCTCGATATCCCTTACCCCTTCCTCAGAAAGAATTCTGTACCTGTTATCCATCTCCTGCACTGCCCACCTTAGAGCGGCCGCAGCTTTTTTAGGCTCTGTAACTACCGGGTGTAAAAGATGTGGAATATCTTCATACACGGAGAGCTCAAGCATCTTGGGGTCAATCATAATAAATTTAAGCTCATATGGGCTTGCCTTATAAAGCATGCTGGTGATTACAGCGTTCAGTAGAACACTCTTACCCGAACCGGTGGTTCCGGCTATCATAAGATGAGGCGCCTTTCTAAGATCCATATAAAAAGGAAGCCCTGAAATGTCCTTACCCAGAGCAAGGGTTAACATTGATTCGCTTTTTGAAAACTCAGGATCTTCAAGAAGCTCTCTAAGCACAACTACTTCCCTTTTTGCGTTTGGCACTTCTATACCTATAACGTCTTTTCCGGGAATAGGCGCAATTATTCTTATACTGAACGCGCTAAGACCCATGGCTAGATCGTTTTCAAGCGATGATATCTTATTAATCTTGATCCCGGGCGCAGGTTTATATTCAAACATCGTAATTACAGGTCCGGGCCTTATCTCGGTAATTTTTCCCGATACACCAAAATCTTTTAATTTGTCTTCTATTAATTTTGCCTTCTCATAAACAGCATTGCGGTCTACTTCTAGATTCGACTCCATCTTTGGGTCAAGCAAATCGGTAGAAGGGAGTTCATAATCATTATGTAAGATTTCTTTCTTCGGAAAAAACTTCTCTAATCCTTGTAACTTTGGGTGCTCTACAACTATTTGAGGTTGATCTCCATCAGCTTCAATGGTTTCTGGATTTCCTTGTGTGATTATCTCGTCTTCTAAAGTTATTATCTCTTCGTTAAGTATGTCATCTACCGGGCTTTGTTTACCGTAAAGTGCCGTTGACCCATTCCCCTCTGAAATTAAAGGTTCTCCCTCGGCCTTTATTTCTGCTTTAGAATAAGATTCTTTTAAATGAATCGCTGCGTCTTTTCCCTTTAGAACCAAAAACTTTGATCCGGCATATATGTTTTCCATAATAGACTTAGAAATCTTTCCTGTAACTCCAATTAACTCCGTCAAAGTAAGACTGGATATAATTATTAAACTCGCTAGAAGCAATATGGTTACAATTAAATACGAACCTACTGTTCCGGCTAGCCCGTCTCTTAGTACCTCTGCTACAGTATTTCCTATCCACCCACCCGCAGGGTTGTAACCCAGGAAATCCGTTCCGACATATGCTAGGCCAAGAAGTGTCATTGTAGCTAGGAGAAAAATAAAGGAAGCAAGAGCCTTTCTATACAGCCCAGTTCCAGCTCTATTTAGAAAAACAACCACTGATGAATAGAACATGACTACCGGAACTACAAATGCACATACCCCGAATGCTTTTCCAAGCATATCGGAAATAAACACACCTATTGTGCCCATAGCGCCCTTCACATCAAGATCAGAGCTTGAGCTGTAAAAAATAAGGCTGAGAGCTGAAAATAACCCAAAAGAGAATAATAAAGCAGATATCAATTCTCTAAAGAGGTTATCGGAGGAATTTTGCTTGGAACTACTTCTTTTTCTTGCCATGGATTGTTAAAGCTAATTATACAGTATTTAGGATAAGTATTCAAAATTGTTAGGTTTACCATATGAATTCTTATCAGTTTTAAGCAACTAGGATAATTGAAAAATTTAACTCTTAGGACTAAATTAACAACAAAATTTGTGGTAATCGGGTTTGTGAATTAGTTAGCCACCCTTAAAAGCATGCAAGACTGAACCGGCCGCCTCAAGCGCCAGATTCCAGGAATCAAAAGGAAACACGCCAAGCACAAGTGTCCCAATACAAAGAACTATTAGTACTACCGATGACGCAAATTTAAATGAGGGGAAAGTAGCTGTTTCTTCCTTCATATATGCGTAAACAAGCACTCTTAAGTAATAATAAGCTGATACTACACTGCTTAGGATTCCGATTACAGCAAGCCAGTAGAAATCAGCCTGCACTGCGGAGAGGAAAAGCCTATATTTCGCAAAAAATCCTAAAGTCGGCGGTATACCCGCAAGGGAGAACATAAATACTCCCAAGGCAAGTGCGAGATAAGGTCTTTTTCGCCAAAGACCCGAAATATCATCAAATGTTTCACATTCCTTTCCATCTCTTGATAGATAAGCCAAAACTCCAAATGCCCCCAAATTCATGAACATATAGGCAAAAAGATAATAAATTACACTACTTACCGCTAATTTATCTCCACCATACGCTGCTACCACCCCTACAAGAGCGTATCCCGCGTGCGCAATGCTGGAGTATGCGAGCATGCGTTTTATACTTTTTTGAGCTATTGCCGCTATATTACCCACTACCATCGTAAATACAGCAACGATCCATAAAACGGACATAATGCTTATCTGGATTTCTGAAAATCCTTCGAAAATGACTCTAAGTAAAATCGCAAAAGCAGCAGCTTTTACTCCTACAGACATAAAAGCGGTCACAGGCATCGGCGCCCCTTCATAGACATCAGGCACCCACTGATGTAGGGGAAATGCTCCGATCTTAAATATGAAGCCAACAAGCACTAAAGCGCTTCCGGCTAAAAAGAGTGGATTTGCAGGGTCGAATTTACTGACGATCTCGTCCAGATAGACAGACCCCGACGCTCCGTAGAGAAGTGCTATACCGTAAAGTAGTATTGCCGATGAGAATCCGCCCAGAATAAGATATTTTATTCCCGCTTCTGTTGACCTAGCTGATTTTCTGTTAAAGGCCGCGAGTATGTATACAGAGATAGACATTATTTCAAAGCCAAGAAAAAGAGACATGAACTCTTTAGCCGAGCTTAGAATCATCATACCTGAAGTTGAAAATAGTATAAGTGCGAAGAACTCATTTGAGTATTTATTGGTATTTGAAAGATAGTCCCTTGAAATAATGACTGACAGGAATGCACCTAGAAGAAAAATAATATTAAAATATGCGGCGAACTGATCTAAAGAAAGAGCCCCTGAAAAAGCAGTCTCGGCCACACCAAACCTCTTTAGATTTAGAATAAAGCCAACCGCTAATCCCAAAAGAGCAAGAACATACAGATTCTTTTTCGCAGATCCCTTTAAGATTGGATCAAGTACTATTAATATAAGACCGGCAATTATGAGCGAAATTTCCGGTCCTATCAGAAGAGTACTTTTAAAAACCTCGCTTAAATCCATCTATATATTCCCCAAATTCAGTAGTGCTAATAGAGTGAAAAGATTATTTTGAGTAGTTTAGTATGTTGGAGGGGCAAGGTGTTGTCAAGTTAACTTAAGAATCACTAATTTCACAAACAATTTGATTGAATACACAGTATTTTTTAAGAAGGAGGCAAGTTCTCAAAATCACATTCCGGCTGTTTATACTCGGTTACTTCTTTAATTGAAGGGTTCTCACCACATAAGTGACATTGTGGGTATTTATTAACTTTAACAGAGTCAAAAGTCATTTTAAGTGCATTAAATATTAGAAGACGATCTTCTAATGAATCACCGATTTCTAAAATTTCTTTTAACGTTTCGATTGCCTGCATAGTTCCAACAGTTCCGGCTACAGCACCTAATATGCCAACTTCCTGGCAGTTGGGCATCATTCCCTCAGGCGGTATTTCAGGATATAAACAACGGTAACACGCGCCCCCATTATGGGGTTTAAATACGGATATCTGCCCTTCGAACTGAAAGATAGCTCCCGATATCAGTGTTTTCTTCTCGAAGTAACAAGCGTCGTTTACCAGATAGCGCGTAGGAAAATTATCAGAGCCGTCTACGACTATATCGTAGTTTCTAATTATATCCCGGATATTGTCCTTAGTAATCAAGTTATTATATGCAATAATTTCTACATCAGGATTTAGTTTCTTAAGCTTTTCCTGAGCTGAACGTGTTTTAGGCTTTCCAATGTCGTCGGTGTAGTGAAGCACCTGTCTCTGGAGGTTGGAAATATCGACCTGGTCTGAGTCGGCAATACCTACAGTTCCAACACCGGCCGCTGCTAAATAAAGCGCCACAGGAGAGCCCAGTCCGCCTACTCCGACACAAAAAACTTTAGAATCCAAAAGCTTTCTTTGTCCAACTCCCCCAACTTCGGGAAGTAAAATGTGTCTACTGTAGCGATAAATTTGATCTTCAGTTAATTGCAATATTCAACCATCCGTTACTTCAATCTGGTCTTCTATAAAATGAGAATCAAAGTCCTCAAGCACCCATGCTCTTGCGTCATTATACTTTCCCTTATTTATAGAAAAAATAATATAAGTCCACTCAGGCCATGCCCTCTGCCTATCAGTCTCTGAAGCCTTGGAGGGATGATCGGGGTGGGAGTGATAAATTCCTAAAATTTCCATATTATTTTCTCTTGCCCACTCATCCGCCTCCTTAAAAGAGACCGGGTCCAATTCATAACGATCGTGCGCTCTCTCAGTATTTAGGTTTCTGCATTCTTTATAGTGTGTAATATCTCCGTTTGACCCTATCATAACCCCGCAAACCTCATGAGGAAAACCGGCTTCTGCATGTTTTATCATCCCATCGTACACAGACCTTAGTACCTTTACCACCATATACCTCCGCTCAAATATCTGTACCCACCGTCAGGAAACACTGTAACAAGAACTCCCTCTTCAAGCGTCTTCGCACACTCTAGCGCTGCGTAAGCCACGGCTCCGCTTGAGTGCCCAACGAAAATTCCCTCTTTTTTCAAAAGGTCTTTCATCGTATCATATGCGTCTTCAGTCGAGACCCTAACTAATTCATCAGCCATAGTGGAATCATAAATACCGGGAACAATCGATGTGGGCATGTGTTTCATTCCCTCAAGCCCATGTAGTGATTCCGCAGGTTCTATAGAAATTGTTTTGATATTGGGATTTAACTCTTTAAGCCTACGGCTTGTACCCATAAATGTTCCGCTTGTACCGAGCCCGGCAAGAAAATGTGTAACACGGCCCTCTGTCTGATCCCATATCTCAAGAGCTGTGGTGTCGTAATGAGACTGAGGGTTTGCAGGATTGTTATACTGATCTGGCATGAAATACTTATCAGGATTTTCTGCTTTTAACTTTCTGGCAAGCCTAATGGCCCCGTCTGATCCCTCAAGCGGGTCAGAATATATTATCTTGGAACCAAAAGCGGTCAGCGTTTTTTTTCTTTCAATATTCATATTAAGTGGTGTGACAAGCTCAACTTTATAACCGAGCGCCGCTCCAAACATTGCGTAAGATATAGCAGTATTACCAGAGGAAGAATCCATAAGGATCTTATCATGTGTGAGTTGACCTGAATTGATGCCATCAAGGATCATCCATAAAGCGGGCCTGTCTTTTACAGAGCCTCCAGGATTAAACCACTCTGCCTTGGCATAAACTTCTACTTTTGGGCTGATCCCCTCTGTCAAATGGGTAAGTTTAATTAGAGGCGTATTTCCAACTAAGTCAATTACGGACTCAGCCCTTTTCAAACCTTTGTCTGGTGATTTAATTCTGGCTAAAGATACGTTCATTAATTACGCTCAATTAGAAGTTTATAGATATCGCCTTCCTGGCGAAGATCTAAAATTTTATGCCCGTCCTCCTCTACACTCTTCGGGACGTTAATTAAAGGCTCCCCTTCACGTAGAGTAACCTCAAGTACTTGCCCTCTGGACATAGTTTCAAGTTTAAGTTTGGTTTTTACAAAAGTCATTGGACAAATTTCTTTTGTAATATCGATCTCATTATCGATTTTATGCTCAACCATTAGATTCCCTTGCAATTTCCCCTCTATATCTCATAACTTTTACTGTTTTAAGAGTACCACATAGGTACGAGAGCAACAAATATTTGTGTTTGAGCGGGCATTTAGAATTAATATAGTGTCTATAAATTGCAATTTAAGGTTCGTCCTCTAATTCAACATCTATTATAGAGGAGTCATGATTGGGTGTCCTTTTAGCGACTTTATCTTTTTTTGTACGGACAGATAACCTTCCAACCCAAAATGAAATAAGAATTATCAATATCAGAATTAATATTTTTCCCATCTATAATTAACCCCCGGTTAACGAAAATTTAGGCCCGGCCCGTCACTTTTTTATTTAGATTAAGCCAGGAGATGATTGATTCAAAAATTAATCTTCCCTGAGTCCCGTTTAGTATTTCCTCAGCGCACCTTTCAGGATGGGGCATCATGCCAAGAACGTTACCGGCTTTATTAGTTATTCCGGCTATATTTTCAATAGACCCATTGGGATTTGATTCAGGAGTTATATCACCTTTCTCACTGCAGTATCTAAAAACTATTTGAGAATTTTCATTGAGAGCTTTTAGTTCCTCAGGAGTACAGAAGTAATTTCCCTCTCCATGAGCTACAGGGATTTCTAAGACATCACCCACTTTCATATTATCTGTAAAGAGATTTCTATTATTTTCAACCCTCGCCTTAATCCACTTGCAAACAAATTTCAGAGATGAGTTTTTTATAAGCGCACCTGGCAAGAGTCCCGATTCAACAAGAACCTGAAATCCATTACAAATTCCTATTACCGGATTCCCTGCTTGGGCAAATTTTTCGACAGATTTCATTACAGGGGAGAGACTCGCAATGGACCCTGTCCTTAGATAATCCCCGTAAGAAAATCCGCCCGGAAGAACAATACAGTCAAAGCGTTCAACGTCAGTCTCGTGGTGCCATAAGAACTCACAGTCCTGACCTAATACGTGTTTTATTGCATAATAGCAATCATGATCGCAGTTGGATCCTGGAAATACGACTATACCAAACTTATACATATCACTCTTCAACTTTTACAACGAAATCTTCAATTACAGGATTTGCAAGTAACTTTTTGCACATATCGTTAACACGTTCTCTTACATTACCCGCGTCGCTGTCCATTATTTTAAGTTCAATTAGTTTCCCAATCCTGGCATCTTCCACTTTTTCATAACCAAGATTATGAAGCGCGGTCAGTACCGTTTTCCCCTGAGGATCCAGAACAACCGGCTTTAACTTTACTTCCACTTTGACTTTGAATTCTTTCATTGGGTTTTAATTCCTCTAATATGAATTTGCCTTTAGAATAGATGTTAGTCTCTCCAGTTCCTCATTGGAATAATAATCAATCTCTATTTTACCCTTGCCCTGCTTATCCACAATTCGAACCTGGGTACTAAGCGACTTCTTTAACTCATCTGTAATCTGCCTTATATATATATCATCACTCCGTGGTTTCGCATCTTTTTTCTTACGTTTAGATATATTCTGAATGAGCTGCTCTGTTTTTCTTACCGAGAGTTTTTGTTTCAGAATTGCCTTTAAAGCTTCTCTAGCCTCGGCAGATGATTCAATACTCAATATCGCACGGGCATGACCTGCGGTGATATCTCCTGCGATAAGAGCCTTTTTTGCCTCCTCGGGGAGTTTTAATAGCCTAAGCTGATTCGTAATAGTCGATCTATCCTTACCGATTTGTCGGGATACGTCTTCATGAGTTAACTCAAATTCATCTATTAATTGCTGATAAGCCACTGCTTCTTCTATCGGGTTTAGATCTTCACGCTGGAGGTTTTCAATAAGGGCAAGTTCTAAAACTTCTCTATCTGTGGCTTCTTTTATTATTACGGGAACTCTCGTAATTCCGGCACGTTGAGCAGCTCTCCATCTTCTTTCCCCCGCTATTATTTCATATCCGCCGCTTATGGTTCTAACTACAAGCGGCTGTAATATGCCCTTTTCTTTAATTGAAGATGCAAGCTCGGAAATTGTTTCATCATCAAAATCTTTTCTGGGCTGAAACATATTCGGTTTGAGTTCATTAATTGATGCGACAATATAGCCCTCTAGGTTATCTCCTTTAGGAATTAGAGCATCTAAGCCTCTACCCAAATTATACTTCTTCAACTGTACGACCTCCGTTTCGGGCTATTAATTCCTGGGCAAGAGAAATATAGCTCCTTGCTCCAATCGATTTAACATCATACAGCAAGGCAGGTTTGCCGTGACTTGGACATTCGGCAAGCCTGACGTTTCTGTATATTATTGTTTCAAACACTTCGCTATTAAAATAGTTTCTAAGTTCATTTGCAACCATGTGACAAATATTGTTTCTTGAGTCAAACATCGTGAGCAAATATCCCTCAATACTTAACTCAGGGTTCAGCCTCTGCTTAATAAGAGATATCGTACGCTTTAGCTGTCCGAGCCCCTCCATAGCATAATATTCACATTGCACAGGAACCAGAACCGAATCAGAGGCAGCAAGTGCATTTACAGTTAGGAGACTAAGCGAAGGAGGACAGTCTATGAAAATGTAATCATACTGATCACGTACAGCTTGTATCGCGTCCTTAAGCCTCCATTCTCTTCTTTCCAAATGTATAAGCTCAATCTCAGCCCCTGTTAATTCTGAGTTAGACGGAACAACAGTTAAATAACCCCCAAGAGATTCAGGTTCTACCTGGATCGAAATGTCATTTATTTTGGATTCTCCGATAATAGCATTATATATAGTTTCTTTAATCTCTTCTTTGTCCACCCCAACTCCACTTGTTGCATTTCCCTGAGGGTCAAAATCGATAAACAACGTCTTCATTTGATTTACTGCCAATGAAGCTGCAAGATTGATAACTGTTGTTGTCTTTCCAACCCCGCCCTTCTGATTTGCAACACATATGACCTTTCCCATTTTCAAGTTACCGATAAAACACCTCAAAAATTGATTTTAGAGAAAATTAACTCACCCAATATTCTTTTTAAAAGAGAACTTTTTTAACCGGGCTTTGCCTTATATAAAATTCTTCACTCAAGAATGAATACTATCATATTATCTATTATCATCTTTCACTGCAAGACTACGTCTTTATTTAAAATCCAATACTCTCTAATATCTGTCATATATAAAGGTCTCATTGCAGCTCTACTGATACATTTTTTAAACAATTTACGTTTAACAAAGTACCAAAAAATAAGGTTGCATTTCATTTGGATTATATGTATGATTGCGTTATTAGAAAATAACTTTCATTTACAAAATCACCCCAAACTCAATTTGGTTTGACAAATTCTGGAGGAATTAATGAAAACGGACCGTTACACAATAATGCTGGTTACAGCTGGGCATAAAGGTGCAAAATCATTTAGTGTCAAAAAGTCTCATATCAGAATAGCATTTTGCAGCGTAATAATTTTCGCTTTTGTATCTCTTTTCTCTTTTGGTACAAGCTATATATATTACAAGGATTCGGTGACAAAATCCCAATCCGTCAATAAACTTATTAGCGCTATTAACTTACTTAGCCAGGATATAAATAAAAATAAAATCATAGAAGCAAAACTTAAGAATAAACTTCAAGGCATAGAAGAAACATTATTAGAAATGCAGGAAGTTCTTAACAAAAAAGGTATTAAAAAGGAATTGTCTATAGGTGGAGAATTCATTCCCCCTGAAAAGTTAACCCTCTCCTATGTTGATTATATTAAAAAGGATATTGATTATCTCTTTAACACAGTAAAGAGCATTCCTATAGGCACGCCGCTTAAAGGTAAAATAAATTCCAGCTTTGGTTACAGAAAGGATCCGTTTAAATCTAGATCAGGTTTCCATTCAGGACTCGATATGGACGCCAATTATGGACAACATGTAGTTGCAACTGCTGACGGTGTAGTAACTAAAGCTTCCTGGCACACCAATTATGGGAAAACCGTGATAGTAAAACATAAAGATAATTATGAGACCCTATATGGGCACCTATCAAAACTTCAAGTTAAAGAGGGTCAGGAAGTGAAAGTTGGAGATGTTATCGGAAAAGCGGGTTCTACTGGAAGATCCACAGGTACACACCTTCACTACGAAGTAATCAAAGATGGGAAAAGAGTAAATCCAAAAAACTTTTTATCGCTAAAATAACTTTGGGAATATTTGGAAAGAAAAAGGACAGCAAGAAATTGCCAAAATCGGATCCAAATCATATCACTACTCTGATTGGGGATGGGTGTGAATTTGAAGGCAGTATGACCACCTCATCTTCTACAAGAATAGACGGAAAGTTAAACGGAAGAATAACAGGCGAGAATAGTATCGTTGTAGGTGAAACTGGGGTAATAATAGGCGAAGTTCGAGCACCAGAGACAGTAGTTTACGGAAGAGTCGAGGGTGTAATAGAATCAGGGAGTCTGCAAATTAAAAGAAGTGGAATCGTATTAGGCGATATTTTTATAGAATCACTCGTAGTAGAGGACGGCGGTATTTATAATGGAAGGTGCACTATGAATGAAACTACAGAGAATATAAGCATTGAAACTACCGAAGGAACCAAGAAAGAGCTTTCCTCAAATGCCTTCGAAATTAAGGAAGTTAAGTAATTCAACCTATTTTAGTGGTGGTGTCCGCTGCCGCTATTCTTAGTGCTTTTAACTGGGGCTTTAACTTCAACAACTTCAGACTTTTCAAACTTGAGATTGAGCTTAACGCTGTCTTTACCCACCAGAGATTCCTTAAGTCCTATTAACATTATGTGCATGCCTCCGGGTTTAAATTCCACAGCTTCTCCTCTGGGCAGATCCAGTATTTTAATCATCTCCATTGTTGCAACACCGTTTTCATCAACCTTACTCATATGAAGCTCTGTACTCTCGGCAACATCTGAGGACATGCTGATCAATTTATCATCATACTTACCTTTGTTTTCAATTGTCATATAAACCGCACTGACTGAAGTTCCAGGAGGAACTTCCCTAACCCAGGCGTCACTTATAACGATGCTATCCTCAGCATAGGAAAATCGAGCTAAAGCAAAAAATAGAATTAAAGGTAATATAGTTTTTTTCATCGAGAGTACCTCATATAGTGATTTTAAATTTACAAACTTAGGACTACAAAATCCTTTTGATATCCCCTGCTATAGAAACAGGATCCATACTATTCTGAGGATATCGTAAAAAGATCTCTCCATCAGGGGTTATGAGCAAAACACTTGAATTATGCCCCATTAAGTAGCCGGAGGAAGAATCCACCTCTTCCTTGCTATAAAAAATATTATAATCAACCGCTACCTTATCTATCTCTTCAGGAGTTCCGGTCAGACCGATAAAGCTTTCATTATAATATGGCATGTAGCTCTTCAGCTTTTCAACTGTATCCCTCTCCGGATCCACAGTGACAAAAAGAACCTGAACATTATCTGCTTTATCTCCGAGTCTATCTATTACATTGTTCATGACAGATAAAGTTATCGGGCATATATCGGGACAATTAGTGTATCCAAAAAAAAGAAGTACAACTTTATCTTTAAAATTCGAGAGGCTCACTTTAGATCCGTCATGACCGGTGAGTGTAAAGTTTGGGGCTTCCCTTTCATACACGCTGCCGTAAAAATCAGACTTACTCTTTATGTCTATAATCTGATATAAAATTATTCCCCATCCGATAAGGATAAGAAATAGAATTCCAATCAGAATTTTAAATACGTTTCGCCTTTTCATAGCTCCCTCAACAAATTATTTAAATATCTTCCGAACGCATAATATATTACCCAGGAAATAAGACTTAGTATTTAGAATAAAGAACAATTTAAATATAAAAAGTATCAAGCCCTCTAATAGGTAGATTTTTAGAATATGGGTAGTCACTTAAGATACTTTAAAAACCAGAAGAGGGAATGCTCAGATCGCGTCTTGGGCATTCCCTCTTTAAAGGAGGATGGAGGATGATTTGTTTAAGTAATCCGTTTAAGTTCAATAATAAAAATAAAGTATTTTACTTAATATGTCAAGCAAAATTTTTTGCTTACAGAAAAATTATCGTAACTATCTGAATTTAAATAAAAATATTTACTTGCTTAAAACAGATGCAGTTTCGATTTTTTGCCAAAATATCCAACTGCGGACATTCAGAAAAAAATAGATGTATCAAGATTAGGTTACCAATAGATATAACTCGTCTCTTGAAAGTTCAATGAACCATGATATATTTTCGGTTTTGAATTGAAAGCCAAATGGGTAACATACTAATCTCTATAGATAATTAAGTAAGATATACGTACTAATAAGGCGGCGTAGCTCAGGGGTAGAGCGGGGCTCTCATAAGGCCTGTGTCGGTGGTTCAAATCCACCCGTCGCCATAATAATTACAGGCACTTACATCAACTTAAATATTTTTCACAAGCGAATGTCAGTGGATTTGTCAGTAGATGATGAGTAATTTGCTAAAATATCAGTACCCCTCCTAACGCTTTCTTCGGGATGACTGTACCTTTCAGTAATCTTTACAGTTGAATGACCTAAAAGTTTCGCTACCGCATGTAATGGTATTCCAGCCTCAACTAATCTTGTAGCTGCAGTGTGACGAAAGTCGTGAAACCTAAGACCCTCAATATCAGCTAATCTACATGCTCTTTTAAACGATCGGTTTAACCAATAGATATGGCCGGTCCTAGATTCTTCACTAGGAAACACAAAATCACTTCCCCCTGATAATAGTTTTCTTTCTAATAAGATTTTTCTGATTAACTGATTTACTGGTACTTTCCTCATTTCTTGATTTTTAGTATTGGTTTGAGGGA
>SMUY01301515.1_pt1 | contig 13976 bp, 16 predicted proteins | sample 2456441 | NCBI WGS metagenome assembly SMUY01 (sample SAMN11095931, study PRJNA526329) | marine sediment metagenome | biome: Marine sediment; feature: Surficial sediment; material: Deep marine sediment; isolation source: Hadal surficial sediment | place: Pacific Ocean | collected 2014-11 | depth...
TCGTGCGAGAAATTCATCCGCTCCAACACCCAGCTTTTCGGCTATCCGTGCCAGTCCTTCTGGCTCGGCCACCGACGCATCGTTTTCTTCCCAGTAGCAGCGGAAGATGAGGTCAACATAGGCCAGTTCAAGGCCCCAATCCCGCATGGCGATGGCGCCGCGCAGCGCGTGGCTTGTTTTGATAGGAAAGCGATCCGGCATTCGAAAAGGAAGCCCGTATTTCTCGGCCCAGCGCTCGAGATCCCGGCGCCGATTACGCAGTTTGATCGCTGGCTCTTCGCTCAAAATGTAGTGATGGTGGCGAAAAACATATCCGAGGTTGAATGGATGCATCACCAACTGTGCGCCATGACGCTTTGCGATAGGCTTGATCAGGTGCAGCGCGAAGTAAGTGTTCGTGCTGCCGATATCCCAGTAGAAATCGATGATCTGAGGCATGTTGCCTTACGTTAGAGACAGGACAATAGGATACCAGTCCGGACTAGATTTCCGCTCCAGCAGACCTCAGACCCCCACGAAGCAACCATCAGCCAGCTTCATCAACGGGTGATATGGACATACGTCGGTAGGGTCTGGCGCTTCAACGGATTGATCGTAATCGTATCATTGCCGCAGAAACGAACCGTAGGAAAGCCGAGGCTCATGACCTCCCGCACCCGCGTTTTGTTCTCTCCCTGAACATCCACCATGATCAGGTACCGGCCTGCCTCTATCTCGTCGTGGAACGACTCAATTTTGTAACTCTCTCTCGAGAGCCCCACCATCGCTCCTTGCCAGGCACCGAACAGGCTGCCAACCAATGTCGTCAGAAAAATCGTTAGGCCGTCCACCGCCCACGGCAAAATCTCGGTGAAGTAGAAGAGAATTCCAAATAACAAACCGACCCCTCCACCCAACAACGCCCAGCGTTCACCGGCACGCACAACATCGAGTTGCTGATACGTATTGGCCTGGTGAATGTGATGTTGATACAACCCCTGCTCGTCTTTCGCGAGTACATGAAAGTTCCAGTTTCTGATGCCTTCGGCTTGCAACGCTTCTGAAACTGTTTTGGTGGTTTCTATGTCTTCGGCTAGGTAGTAGAGCCTACGCATCCCTTCCTCCTGGTTCCACCCTCTGATGGAGTATACGCTGAGCAAACTTCGTTGCCAGGAGTCCGTATCCAGGGATGCGAAAGAGCTGCACATTTCCATCCCCGGCATTCTAAAATTAGCTAGGTAATGACGAGAAAAAATATTGCATTGCAAGGCGCCGCAACAGGTAAACCGGCATCCAGACGGACATTAATCCTGAATCTTCGCTGTTTGGAAGCGCATCGATGAGTCGCTACCGACCACCGCGCGAGAAGTCATCGCCCTATATCACTCGTGCTGGCTACGACGTCCTGAATAGTGAACTGAAACAGCTCTGGAAAGTTACGCGTCCAGAAGTGACCCAGAAAGTGTCCGAAGCCGCGGCCCTCGGTGATCGGTCAGAGAATGCAGAATACATCTATGGAAAGAAGCAACTACGGGAGATCGATTCTCGAATCCGCTTTCTCTCCAAACGCCTCGATGAGATCACGGTAGTCGACAGGCCACCCAACGATGTCAGCAAGGTCTACTTCGGCGCATGGGTCAGGTTGGCAGACGAAAACGGCACAACGCTGACATACCGACTCGTAGGGCCCGATGAGTTCGATCGCGAGCCAGAATATCTCAGTATCGATTCTCCCATGGCCAGGGCGTTGCTCAAGAAAGCCGTCGACGACGAAATTCGACTCGAGCAGGCGGACGAGGAGCGGCATTACACGCTCATCGAGATCTGCTACGAAACAGCGACGGGTTGACCTCCGCAGCACGTACAAGGATTCGTAATACACTAGCGATCAGCGCGGAGACGAAATGAAGACAAAACCCCTATTTACGCTCACCTTGGCCGCTCTGGCACTCACCATGGCAAATGCAGCCTGGAGCGGCCCCCACGGATACGAATTTCCAATTTCTATCGCAGATCTGGAAGCCAAGGCTGCTCTAGCATTTGCTCAGGCAGACAGCAATAGCGACGGCGAAGTGAGTCAGGAAGAATTTGCTAACGTCGATATCGATCACCGCGGCATGAGAGAACGACACTTCAGTGGCCGTCACGGACCCAGGGTTCACGGTGAGCACATGGGTCGTATGGGCAGAGGCGATCGCGGCGATTATAGTATGGAGTCGCAGGCTGAACTCTTCGCCGCACTCGACACCGACGGCAACGGTGAACTGTCCACTGAAGAATTCGCCCCTGAAAACCACCGCGCAGCACGGAAAACTCTCATGCGGAACAGGATGTTCGCCCATATGGATGCTGACGGAAATGGTGGCTTGAACCAGGACGAGTTCCCTGGCCGCGCACAGCGGTTGAGGGCTCTCGACAGTAACGAGGATGGCGAGATCACCCGTGACGAGCTACGAGATGGAAGGCGCGCTATGCGCGATGGCTCAGGCTGAGGAGCCCTCAGCGACTTTGCAAGAGCCCTCAGCGACTTTGCAAGAGCCTTCAGCGAACTTGCAAGAGCCTTCAGCGACTACACAAGGGCCTTCACCGCGATTGCGAGAACTGACCGACGAGCAGCTAATGGTTCGCGTTACCCGAAACGATCAGGAGGCATTTGCATGCCTCCTACGCCGTCATCTGGACTCTATTCACGGTTACCTCATCCGTTTTACGGGCTCATCAGCCGATGCAGACGACCTTGCTCAAGAAACGTTCATAAGGGTCTGGTTGAAAGCCCACACCTTCAAACCCGGACGAGTAAAATTCACAACATGGCTGCACCGAATAGCCCACAACTTGAGTGTCGACGAATTTCGTAAACGCCGGGCGAGCGATGAGATCGAAGTAGCCGAGCTTGTCGACGAAAAGTCCGATCAGTTTCTACACCACGTAAATCGCGAGACTCAAGACAAACTCAAACATGCGATAGGAACACTACCTGAAACTCAACGCTGCGCCCTGGTGCTCTGTCAGGTGCAAGGATTTTCAAATCAGGATGCGGCAACGGTGTTAGGCGTCAGTTTACATGCGTTGGAGTCTTTGTTAGCAAGAGCAAGAAGAACGCTCAAGGCAACTCTTATTGAGGGAGATGCAAAATGAATAACCACAATCAAATCAACAACGAACGTGAACTCGCGGAAGCGTTAGACCGCTGGGGCAGTGATCTCGACGACTGGCCGAATTCCGCAGCAAGTGAGGCAAGGAGGCTGTTGCAGTCCTCGCCAGAAGCAGCTCGGCTGATGCAGGAAACCGCCGCATTGGAAATAGAGCTAACGCAACTTCGTGAACATCGGGCTACGCCCGGGCTGGATGAGAGAATTCTCGCCGAGTTGCCCGTTCGAGACGGTATCCAGCGCATACTAGATTGGCTGACAGGTGCACTTTGGCGACCCGCCTTGGCTGCCACCATCCCACTGGCGTTGGGATTCATTCTGGGTACCACCATCCCCGAGGAAGATTCGCAACTCGCCGACGAACTCAGCTTACTGGTATTCAGTACGACCTATGAGGAGCTCGAAGATGACTCGTAGGAACGAGAAGATGACTCGTAGGAACGAGAACGAGCGAAACGACGACCTTGGTGGAGTTACGCGATGACTAACAATAAGTGGCTCATCGTGGCGCTCATCGTCTCCGTTGCTGTGAACTTCGCGCTAGCTGGGTTTTTCATCGGGCGAGCGAGCAATCTCGACCTGCACAGGACCATCATGGATCCGACGCTCGGCTTTTCCCGTGTGTTGAGACAATTAACAGACGAACGCCGTGCCGAACTGCGCCCGTTAATCCGCCAACACTTTCGCGAAATGCGACCAAGCCTCGGCGGGATCCGCCAAGCGCAAAAGGAATTAAACCAAGCACTCACGGCCGAACCGTTCGACGCACCTGTGCTGGCCGCCGCACTCGAACAGTTTCGAGTACATCTCTCTGATAGTCAGGCAGCGAGCCACGCTTCGCTGATTGATCTGGTAGGCGCACTCGAACCCAGTGAACGCCGCCTGTTGGTCGAGTCGATGCGCCGCGGCATGTTCGATCGCCGCGAACGCCGTCAGGCTCAATCTCGAAGACATAGTCCCTCCGGTTCTGAACGACGTGGTGAGCCTCGCCGATGATATGATTCTTACTTCATCTGCGAACCGGTGTGAATCGTGGCTATCAACGAGGCGCTCGACTTTTTCGTCGAGCAATACCTCAAAACCTATCCGCGTCTCGAGGACATTCACGACCCCCGATGGCGTTCACTCTGCGAGATCAGCGAGCCGTATCGAGACGCCGATGGGAACGACCGGATCGTCTGGCAACCGCTCAAACGTATTCACCCCATAACACCCAACGACTTCTCCGGACTCGAACGAGCGCTCGAATTAGAAATCCATCCCGATCTGAAATCCTACTACGGTCGGTATTGGTCCGGCGGTCTGGAGGCCGAGGCGCCACAGGGACATGTAAGCCTCCTGTTCCTGTGGAATGACGAAGACGTCATCCGCCTCACTGAGAACCTCGTGGGCCACGCGCTCGCCAAACGGCGTAGTAGAAGCACGTTCAGCGTATTCTTCGCATGCACAGAGGAAGATTCGGAACTGTTTCTCTCGGTAGAAAACGAGAGTGGCCGGATTCTTCTGGAACGGCCCGGATACAAGCCACTACGGACGGTAGCAGGCAGCCTCGCGGAGTTTCTGGGTAGTCTTGTTCCAGCGCCACCCACGGCGAAGCCCCAAAAGCGCACACCCGCATCTTCCTGAAGGACTCAAGGTCAGTTAGTTCTCGCACCTCGGGAATACATGCCTATCACGCCAGCCCGAATTGGTTTCGGTCACGCTTTGTCGTTTAATCCGCTGCCATGCACTCTCTGACGCTGCAACCTATCAACGAAATTTCGGGCGAGGTTCGTCTGCCCGGTTCTAAGAGCATATCCAACCGCGCATTGCTGTTGGCGGCTCTTGCGAGAGGAGAAACCAGGCTCAGCAACGTGCTGGTGAGCGACGATACCCATTTCATGTTGGAGGCGCTCAGGCAACTCGGGGTGAAGATTCGCGTCAACGATGGCGACCATTTCGTCACGGGGTGTGGGGGACCACTCGTTACCGACGAGCAGTCCTTTGAGTTGGACCTCGGTCTGGCCGGGACTGCTCTACGGCCGCTGACAGCCGCATTGACGTTAGGCCGCGGCACGTTCCGACTCGATGGCAGCGCGCGGATGCGTGAACGGCCGGTTGCGCACCTTGTGGACGGTCTGCGACAACTCGGCGCAGACATTCGCTATATCGACAACGAGGGTTATCCACCACTCGAGGTGCGTGGCAACGGGCTGAACGGCGGCAGTATCGAAATGCGTGGCGACGTATCCAGCCAGTTCCTGACATCTTTGTTACTCGCAGCACCGCTGGCGACCGAAGCCGTGAAAGTATCGATCCTCGGCGAACAGGTGTCGAAACCCTACCTCGATATTACCGTTCATATGATGCGCGCTTTTGGAGCTGACGCAGGCCACGATAATTATCAGACATTCACGGTACAACCAGGGCAATACGTCACCCCAGGCGATTTCCTGGTGGAAGGCGACGCTTCCTCCGCCACCTACTTTCTCGCCGCCGGAGCTGTGCGCGGAAGCGGGATAAGAGTCGTCGGGATCGGCAAAGACAGCGTCCAGGGCGATGTGGCATTTACCGAAGTGCTCAGGGCCATGGGCGCTCGAGTAACCACACAGAAAGATGCCATAGAGATCTCGCCAGGCAAGTTGCATGGCGTAACGCTCGATCTCAACCATATTCCGGATGCTGCCATGACGGCTGCGGTGTTGGCATTATTTGCCGAGGGTCCGACTCGCATCGAGAACATATACAACTGGCGGGTAAAAGAAACCGATCGCATTGACGCCATGGCAACGGAACTGCGCAAGCTGGGTGCCGAAGTAAACGCAGGACGTGACTTCATCGAAGTTATTCCGCCATCACAGCTCAAAGCGGCAACCATCGACACCTATGGTGATCACCGCATGGCCATGTGCTTCTCCCTGGCAGCGCTCGGTGGTGCTCCAATTACCATCAACGACCCCGGTTGTGTCAGTAAAACGTTTCCCGATTATTTCGAGGTATTCGACTCACTAGCCAGCTGAGCGGCTGGTTGGCCGCAAACGAATGCGCGGTTTCTGCCTGGGTTCATCGCTGCCGGGTCGAAGTGCGCCGAGCAGAACCCTGAAAAACCCATCCAGCCCGGCGCTAAAATCCGGCGCAAGTGGATCCTCTGCCAGAATCATCTTGCTGTATTGGGAGAATATTCGGGGAAACATCCGCACGGCCAATAGCGCCAGCGTCAGTTGGCGAGGATCTAAGTCTGGGCGCAGGGCGCCTGCTTCCTGGTCACGGACAACCGCCGTCAACAGCCGCTGCCAGGCGAAGGTGCGGTTCGCCTCCGCAACAATATTATCGGCTCCTCCCGTCAACGCCTCCCAGGTCATAAGCCGCAGTACCTGAGGGTCGAACCCATCATCCAGGGCATCAGCGACATTCACCGGTTCACTTTGCGGCCCCTGGTTTGCCAGGCGACTGTCCAACACCGCGGCGTATAAGCTGTCTTTGGACTGGAAATAGTGATAAATCATGCGCTTATTTGCTCCTGCAGCCTGCGCGATTTCATCAATTCGCGCACCTGCAAAACCCATCCGGGCGAACTCCTTACATGCGGCATCCAGAATCCGCGCCCGAGTTCGCTGACGATCTCTGATGGCCATGAATTAACTCTCTTTGTAACTAATTAGTTACTTATAAGTAACTATCCGGTTATTAATGGCAGCGCTTCAAACTAATATCAAGCAAGCGCACCAAACCCAACCCCGTACTCCGTATTTCCATCAATATAACGATAATAAACAATTAGTTAGATGACTCGATGCTGCCTACGGGGAAAGTTCGATTCAGTTGTGCCATCAATACAGATAGTAAACGATTAGTTACTTATTTTCTTTATCGACTACCCTGTGCCGCAGTGCTATAAAGCAACCTTCAATTCGTCCAGCGAGATCCCCATGCGCTCATTTCTCAAGGTCCTGATATTCGCGATTGCCACACTCCCCTTCACTGCGTGGTCCGCTTCGAAGATCGAACTCGACGCCCGTGTACGCGCTGCGGTCGATGCCATGTATACGAAGGTACCCGCCAGTCGGGAACTCGCCCAGAAGGCCGCCGGGATGCTGGTGTTTCCACGCATCATCAAGGCCGGTATTGGCATCGGGGGCGAGTACGGCGAGGGGGCGCTCCTTGTCAATCACAACACAGTTCAGTACTACAGGGTGACCGCCCTGTCTTTCGGTTTTCAGCTCGGCGGCCAGGGTAAGACCGAGGTCGTGATGTTCATGACCACTGCCGCACTGCAGGAATTTCGTGACAGCGAAGGCTGGGAGGCTGGGGTAGACGGCAGCATCGCCCTGATCGAATTTGGGGTGGGCAAAGCAATCAACACCAACAACATGCGCGATCCGATCATCGGCTTCGTGTTCAGCAACAAAGGCCTCATGTACGATCTGTCTCTGGAAGGCACCAAATTCTGGAAAATCCAGAAAAAATAGGGACCTTCGCTCCTAGTCAGTAAATTAGGTCGCAAACAGACCCGACCGGCTGACCTCCAAATCCAGCAGGAATCGCTTGCTTGCGAGACCTCCCCCGAAACCCGTTAACGAGCCATCGCTACCAATGACCCGATGACAGGGAATAACGATGGGAATCGGGTTACTGCCGTTGGCGCCGCCAACCGCGCGTACTGCTTTGGGATTGCCGATGGCGGTTGCTATGTCCCGGTATGAGCACGTTTCCCCGTAGGGAATCTTCTTGAGTTCATCCAGCACACTGAGCTGAAATGGCGTTCCGGCGGGAGCCAAATCCAATTCGAACTCGCGTCGTTTGCCATTAAAATACTCATTTAGCTGGCGTTTCGCGGTTGCGAAGGGCGCATCGTTCCGTTCCCAGTCAGGCTCAGCGCCACGCGCCTGGCTACCCGTGGGGAAACCGATGACCTGCAACTGGTTGCCATCTCCAGCCAACATCAGTTGACCGAGCGGGCTCGCGACATACGTATAAAACATCGAGGCCTCCAAGCAGCCAATTGATTCACCCAGTGGTAGCCTTGCTGGTCTGCGCCTTCCCCCTTTGGTGCGACATCTGACCCGCACCCCACCACAGGTACATGACAGCGTATGCGCGCCAGGGCGACCAATCTCGAGCCCTCCGTCTCACTTGAGCCGGTGTCGCATCCACCATCTTCAAAACGACCCAGTCGTTTTCCGGAAATGCATCCGGATCTTTCGCGATTCTCATGCCAGCATAAGCCGCCGTCCAGGGTCCGATCCCGGGGATGCTGCAGAGTTCAGATTGCAGCCGTTCGTTATCCGCGCTTTCGTCCAGCACAAGCCGCCCGGTTGCAACTGCTTCTGCGAGCGCGCTGATGGCCCGACCACGATTACCCGGCATACCGATTTCCGCCGGTGTCACGGCCGCCAGACGCTCGGGCGAGGGAAACGAACCGTTTCCATACCGATCGATGAGTTTTGCAGCAAGCTCTGTAGCCCGAGCTACGCTCACCTGTTGACCGAGAATTGCTCGTACTGCAGTCTCGAAACCGTCCCATGCACCGGGAACTCGCAATCCCGGCGCGCTGGCAACCCAGGGTCCCAACAGACCATCTCGACCGAGCTGCCCATCGACAGCCTGGGAATCGGCGTCCAGATCAAACAACCTACGAACTCTGCGCAAACAGTCGGCCAGATCAACCTTTACATCGCCAGGCACGGTGACATTGAGTGCATCGTCCGCCCAGCGTACGCTCAGCCAACTCTGCAGGTCTGTGTCCCGGTTTCGGGTGAGCCTGCGGCGATACTCGAGGCCAGCAACCGATTCCATCCCTTTGAGCGTTCTCTTGTGGAGAAAACTAAAAATCCAATCGCGGTTGTAGGGCAATCGCACCGGCAGGCGCAGACTCAAGGACCCTTTTCCCGCCAGCCCAGAGATTCGCCCGCGACGGAGGTCACCCGGCGGACGGCCAAACGCCGTTTTCAGGTCGGTATTGAAGCGCCGGATGCTGCCATACCCGGCGTGCATGGCGATCTGCGCGAAGCTGAGCGTCGACTCATCGATGAGGCGTTTGGCAAGATGTAACCGCTGCGCTCTAGCGAGCGCGTGGGCAGTCGCACCAAGTTCGGTGTGAAACAGGCGGTTCATGTGGCGCACGCAGATGTTCAATCGTACGGCTAGTTCGGCGGTGGTGTGGTCGTTGAGATAACCCCCGTCAATCAACCGCAACCCCTTAATCACGGTGTCACTGCTGATGCTCCACTCGGGCAAGCGCCGGGCTGTCTCGGGGCGACATCGCAGGCACGGTCGGTAGCCGTCGTCCTGCGCTGCGGCAGCACTCGGGTAGTAGCGCACGTTTTTTGCTGAAGGTCGTCGAGCGGGGCATACGGGTCGACAATAGATGCCCGTGGTGAGAACCGCGGTGAAGAACCGTCCGTCAAAACGTGGATCGCGTGATAGCTGTGCACGCTCGCAAACTTCCTGCGCCGGAATCATTTCAATTACTGGCCTTATGACGGGGCGAAATCACTATAATCGGACGCACATCTAAAAACTCGCCGGATCCGGACATATTGTTGAATTACCCGCAAAGTGATGCCGCTGTCGAGCAGGCATTCAAAAAGTGGCTGCAGAGCGGGGAACCAACCGGTGAGCTGACTCGCACGATCGAGCTCGAGCGAAGCTGGGATGAGACACCGGGTACTCTCACGCCTCGATACGAATTCGCCTACCTCGACGAAAAACCTCAACTGAGCGCCTTTCTCGACGATGTCGAAGTGCCTCTGGATGAGCCGGTGCGCCTCGAACCGATATATATCCCCAAGCCCTGGGGTCGAGAGATCTGGTATTCGGGTATCGAAGCCCGCGGTGAAAGCCGCGTTACAGGCAGCAACGGCAGCCTGCCTCTATCCCACTACCTGGCATTGGCACCGATCAGGCTTTGCCAAGGTGAAACCCTGGTGTTGCTCAAGGTGCTGGATCCCAAACCAGAGCCGGTACTTGGAGAGTTGTATCTGGAGGTTCACGAGGAGAAACGAGAGGTTTATGTGGTCACCCATGTGGACCGGGGCGCCTGGCCTGACGGCGAGGGCCGCATCCGCTTCGGAGTGAATCAGACCCTGCGCCGCGAGTATGCCAATGATGACGATTTCCGTTCCGCCTACTTGAGCGTTGTGCAGAACTACCAACAGATTCGCAGTGCCATCGATTCAGGTAAACGGATCGACGAAGAAGAGGAACGTCAGGCACGTGCTGCCATGGAAAAATTTACCGAACTCAAACCTCTCAACGTCGGCGATGTGGTAACCGTTCCCACCTGGCTGCCGCATTCGTTGCAGCATGGGGTGCGTGTGGTGGAATTCCAGACTCCGGTTTATGAGCGCCACATCATCTCGTTTCCCCAGAAGGTCCTCACCCAGGAACACTGGGACAGCGAGACCGCCATCGCCCGGATGACCCTGGACGTGCCACCCGACGCCGATTTTGACGAACTCTGCCCCGGCGTTGAGCGCATCACTTGCTTTGAGGACTTCAACGTCTGCCGAGCAACACTTGCACCGCACGCGGTGTTCGACCTGCCACAACACATCCCTTATGCGCTGTGTATCGCGCTCGGTAGTGGCATTCAAATCGGTGCGCTTTCTCTCGGGTCCGAGGAAGCATGTTTCGTTCCCCACAGCGCCTTGCAATCGCCTATCCGTAACCTGTCTGAACAAACACAGATCTGCCTGGTGGCGGCACCCAAACTGTGAGGCGCGGCTGGCCAATGCTTGTGCCTTATATCGTGGTGGGGACGTTTTACTTCGGTGTGCTGATGTATCCGGTATTGCGTATTTTGGGTTTGACGATCCCGGAATTCCAGCCCGGGACCGCCACGCTCCTGGTCGTTCTGGTTGGTCCGCTCGCAGGACGACTCGCCTATGAGTGGTGGCCAAACGCCATCACTCGAGCCTTGTCGGCATTTACGCTCACCTGGCTCGGCTTCTCGTTCATCGCTTTTATGTTTCTAATGCCCTGGGAACTGGCGAATCTTATCTTCGATTTACCCCAACAGGCTTCTGGCTGGAGCTTGCTTGCGGCGGCGGCCGCGGTTGGCGGGTACGGTTTTATAAACACCCAACTTCTTACTATTCGCACCGTAGAAGTGAACGCACCTCAAGTGCAGAGAAACACGAATATCGTACAGATCAGCGACGTACATGTGGGATCACGAAGTGGTCGTTTTCTAGCTCGGGTGGTGAAACGAGTGAACCAGCTCTCCGCAGATTACGTATTTATTACCGGAGATCTCGTCGACGGCCGCAACATCTCTGAACAAGAACTAAGTGTACTAGCGAACCTGACAGCGCCGACTTACTTCATCATCGGTAATCACGAACGTTACGTGGATCTCGAAGCTATCTGCACGCGCTTGCGCAATCTCGGCGTCTGTGTGTTGCGCAACGAGTCTCACACGCTCGGCGATATTCAACTGGTCGGTATCGACGATGCCGAAACCAGAACTCAGGTGAGTGCGGTACTCACGACGATCGAACCCCTGCCTGATAAGTTCCGCATTCTGCTCTACCACAGACCGGACGGAGTTCGTGATGCAGCCGCCTGGGGCGCACATCTCATGCTCTGCGGCCATACCCACTACGGCCAGATCTTCCCCGTCAACTATCTGGTAAAACGATTTTTCCCGCAGTTTCGAGGCACCTACCACGAAGAGGATCTGTTGTTGTACATCAGTCCAGGCACGGGTACGTGGGGGCCGGTGTTGCGATTAGGATCACGTTCAGAGATCAGTATGATCCGGCTGTTATGATAACGAACAGGCACACACAGGAATTTTCCATGCTCAATATCGATGAACAGGAGCTCATCATAGAGCAGATCGAGATCGGTCCGATGCAGAATTTCACCTACATCGTTGGCTCGCGGACAACACGTGAAGTCGCGATTGTCGATCCTGCATGGGATGTCGAGGGGCTCATAAAACACATCAGCGAACGCGGTTATACGCTGACCGGGGCGCTAGTAACCCACTATCATCCCGATCACATCGGTGGCTCATTCGGCAACAACACCGTCGTAGGACTCGCCGAACTGATGGCGATCAACCCGGTGAAAGTCTACGTGCACAAAGACGAAGCGGATGGGGTGATCAAGGTAACCGGTCTGTCTGAGAACGATCTTACCCGCGTCAACTCCGGCGACCACTTAAAAATCGGCGACGTGGAGGTTGAGTTTCTCCACACCCCGGGGCACACCCCGGGATCTCAATGTTTTCGCATCAAAAATACGTTGGTCTCCGGGGATACGTTGTTCATCAACGGCTGCGGCCGAGTGGACTTGCCCGGGTCCAACTCCGAAGACATGTACCACAGCTTGAGAAAACTCTGCGATCTGCCTGAAGATACGTTGCTGCTACCCGGACATAACTACGGACACATTCCCAACGCGACCATGGCAGAAACCAAGGCACAAAACACGTACTTGAACATCAAAGACGTGGAGACCTGGAAAACAGTAATGGGGGGCTGACCCCATTGATGGACCTTAAGACGGAGGCAACCTATGGACACTGGAAACTTCACAGGCTTCGAGCTCAGCCTGCGCGAACCGGGCATCGCCTGGTTTCAATTCAACACCCCCGAACGTCTGAACGGCATGACCACCGCCATCAAACGTGATCTCATTGAAGCGACAACTCAAGCGCAAATGGACAACGCCGTACGCGTTCTTGTTTTTACCGGAAGTGGGCGCGCATTCTGCGCCGGTGACGATCTGAAAGCTTATCGGAGTGCGGAATTAGGAGGCACACCACTCGTCCCCAGTATCCCTCCAGGACACGACAGCGGCATCGGTACCTACAATGGGTTGCGTACGATCTCGCAACGGGTGAACTCCACCATTCGTAACATCGACAAACTCACCATCGCCGCTATCAATGGCGTCGCCATTCAGACGGGATTTTCGCTTGCTCTGTCGTGCGATTTCCGTATCGCATCGAGCAGCGCGCGCATGGGTAGCGCAACACTGCGCTTTGGACTGCTCCCCGACGAAGGTGGCCAGTATCTGTTGGTGCAACTACTGGGGTTATCCAAAGCCCTCGATTTCCTGATGCGCAAGAAGATCGTGAGTGCCGAAGAAGCACTGAGCCTCGGGCTCGTCAACGAAGTCGTCGCACCCGAAGAACTCGAAGACGCAGCACTCGAGTTCGCCCGGGAGCTGGCAAATGGTCCCCAGGTCTCCATGCGATTGTTGAAGCGCTCTTTATATAACGCAGCCGAGCTGAGTTGGGAACAGGCACTCGACGAGATCGCCGCCAAAACCGCCATCTCAGACCATCATCCCGACGCCCGGGAGGGTGTGTCGGCTTTTCACGAGAAACGCGAACCAAAATTCAACGACTGGCTTAGTTGAGTGGCCGGGGAAGTTTAGCCAGGCAGCAGGTGCGCGACCATTTCACGCTCCTCGATGAGTTCGGCTTGCGTCGCACTCATCTTTTCCTGGCTGAAATCGTCAATCGGCCGACCTTGAACGATCTCCCAGTCGCCACCGTTGCAGACAACCGGGAAGGAGTAGATAAGGCCCTGTTCTACGCCATAACTGCCATCTGAGTACACACCCATGCTGACCACACCGTCGCTTCCGAGCGCCCAGTCGTGCATGTGATCAATAGCAGCGTTGGCAGCAGATGCGGCACTCGATGCACCACGGGCTGCGATTATTGCGGCACCTCGCTGCTGTACGGTCGGAATGAATTCATTTGCGTACCAATCCATATCCACCATGTCCAGAGCAGGTGTTCCAGCCACTTCCGCATCAAACAGATCCGGGTACTGAGTGGCTGAGTGATTGCCCCATATGCACAATCCACGAACCTCTGAAACGTGTTTGCCGGTCTTCGCGGCA
>SMUY01275344.1_pt1 | contig 13964 bp, 19 predicted proteins | sample 2456441 | NCBI WGS metagenome assembly SMUY01 (sample SAMN11095931, study PRJNA526329) | marine sediment metagenome | biome: Marine sediment; feature: Surficial sediment; material: Deep marine sediment; isolation source: Hadal surficial sediment | place: Pacific Ocean | collected 2014-11 | depth...
GAAAGTGTTTATTGAAAATTTTTCGATCAAAAATTAACTATTTTCAAAAAAATTTCGTTGATGATTTATTAACACTTTGTGTAATTTATTTAGTTTAACCATAGAAAAACAATAAAAATGAGGGATTATCAATGGTTACAAAAAGAAAAGCAGCTAAACGAAAGTCCAGCGAAAAGAAAAGTAGCGGAGTTAAACGAAAGTCTGGCGGAAAGAAAAGAAAGGCTGCCAAACAAAAATAACGATAATATCGTCAAAAAATTACAATCGTCAATCTAATTAGCGGGTGATGTTATTTTTTCTAGTGATTTGCATTCTAAAATTTTGAATTTGGTTTTGCCAAGATTCTGGCTCATTTGATTCACTTATTTTAACTGATTTTGAAGATGTCAATAGTACAGATAGCTCATCAATTTGATTTGGTCTTCGGTCGTAATTACATTCTTGCTTACTAACAGTTCCAATAATTCCTTAAACAGGGCCTTCTGCTCTTCAGACATAGTTCCAGCTTCACCTTTTTCTCCTGGAGGTCCTGGTGGACCTCGAGGACCAGATGGGCCTACTGTACCCTGAGAACCCTTTGGTCCTTGTTCTCCTAGTTGACCCTTTTGACCTATAGGACCTCTTTCTCCTTGTGGTCCTTGAATTCCTTGAGGACCTTGTGGGCCTTTACCCCCTGGCTGGCCTTGTGGGCCTCGTTCACCTTGTGGGCCTTGTGCACCCAATGGACCTAGATCACCGTGGGGACCTTGTGGGCCTCGTTCGCCTTGTGGGCCTTGTGCACCCAATGGACCTTTATCACCGGAGGGACCATGTGGGCCTACTGGACCTTTTACTCCGCTGGGTCCTGGTGAACCTTTTGGTCCTTTTTCTCCTTGTGGACCTAGAATGCCAGTTAATCCTTTTTCTCCAACTGGGCCTTGTGGGCCTTGTGGGCCTTTTCCTCCAGTAATGCCCCGTTCACCCTCTGTACCCTTGTCCCCCTGTGCACCCAGTGGACCAGTAATTCCTTTATCACCGGCTGGGCCGTGTGGGCCTTTTGATCCTTTTTCACCTAGCAGTCCTAAAGGACCTTTGTCACCATGTGGGCCTTGTGGGCCTGTATCGCCTTTAGCTCCAGGCTGTCCTCGTTCACCAGTAATCCCTTTATCACCTGATGAGCCTTGTTGACCTTTTGGTCCTTTTTCACCGGGTTGACCGGTTTGGCCTAAAGGACCTTTGTCACCATGTGGTCCAAGTGGTCCCGAATCACCTTTTTCACCTTGTGGGCCTAGTGGCCCTTTGTCACCCTTATCACCCTTGTCACCTTTATCACCAGTAAGACCTTTTTCACCAATTAGGCCTTTGTCTCCTTGTGGCCCTATCAGACCTTGGGAACCTTTGTCACCTGGTGGGCCTTTGTCACCGGGTGGTCCTTTATCGCCAGAGATACCTACTGATGGTCTTTTTGGTGCAGGAGAAGGTGTTTCTGGATAAATGATTTCTGGTTTTTCAATTTTTTTTTGCGCAGGTTTTGCAGATATTTTTACATCAAAAACAGAATGTAAAGATGAGAATTGATCTGTAACTACGACCCAGATTATATCTAATTGTAAGATTGACTCAGGTAGTGGATTTTTGTCACTGCCAAGAGTTTCACTAAATTGACCATCTTTGACGCGTAAATGAAAGTTATCTTTCCATATTGATGTAAATTGTTTTGATATGATGCTTTCCTCTAAAGGTTTTTGTTCTGTTATTGCAATTTGAACTTCGTAGCCCCCAGACTGCTTGAAAGGAGCTGGACCTTGAATTTCCAACCTAGATTTAGAATTAGCCATTATCGATGATGGAAATATGAAGTATTTCTATATTTACAGCAATATTCTTTAATTTTTTGTACTCCAATTTGTGCCTAACGAGAAAATTTTTAGTAAAAAAGTAGTGTTGAAGCCTCTGTAAAGCACCTTAACTAAAGAAAAAATGTATGAGCAAACATGTCCCAACATATTCCTTGAAATAATATTACTTGAGACTCTTCTGGATTAAGCCAAGGTTGATTAGATAATTTTATTGGTTTTAGTGGTCTAAAGTTTGTGATAAAATATGACATCCTACACCAATTGTTTTACTTTTGTAATTTTCTCATTATCGTAATGTGATTCTTTACAAACAGGACATCGATGCGTTGTTAGCAATCTATTAGCAAAAAAGTTACGGAGTTTTGCCCAAACTAACTCCAATTCAACATCATAGTTTTGACAATGATCACAACCTCTGATTATTTTAGGCAAGACAATCACAACATTGGAATTTTATCAGAACTCGTAAAATAATTCATTAAACTTTATTCTAATATACCGCAAGATTTTTACAAAAAAATAATAATTCCAAACCAAGAGATTTAACAACCTTTAATCATAATACTATACAATGATTACTCGAAAACATGCCAACTACAGAGAAAAGTCAGAAAACTTGGGCTATTTGGTTACGGGTAATCCGAGTTCGATTTCTACTTGCGTCAGTAATAGCTGTTGCATTGGGTTTAGCTCTTAGCTGGTGGCAGACTTCACAAATCAATATACTGCATGCCGGTCTAACAATGGCTGGTGTTTTAGCACTTCATGTCAGTATAGATTTGTTAAATGATTATTGGGATTTCAGACGTGGAATTGATACCAAAACAAAACGCACCAAAATGAGTGGAGGTACTGGGGTTCTGCCCGAAGGTCTTCTCAAGCCAGTTCAAGTTTACAAAGCTGGAATAGCATTTTTGATATTAGGAACTCTGATTGGAAGCTATTTTGTTGTAATAGATGGAATAATTATTGCAGCAATTCTTGGTTTTGCAATTTTATCAATTTACTTTTATTCAACAAAGATAGTTGATTCTGGTTTAGCCGAAGTCTTTGTGGCAATCAAAGGCACAATGATTGTTCTTGGAACTTATTTCATTCAAACTTCAGAAATTGCAATAAATCCTATCTTTGCAGGTATTGTAGTTGGGGTTCTTTCCTCACTCGTTTTATTTATCACATCATTTCCAGATTACGATGCAGACAAATCCAAAGGAAGAAAAACCTTGGTTATTGCAGTTGGAAAGAAAAATGCAACTAATATTTTTTGGATATTTCCTGTTATTTCCTTTGGAGTAATTGTTGGATGTGTAATTTTGGATTTGTTCCCTGTCTTTTCATTGATCACGCTTGTAACAATTCCATTAATTATAAAATCTGGAAGGAATTTAAAAACATCCTTTCACGATAATAACTTGATTGTTCCAGTAATGACTAAAACATTGATGTTTAGTAGAATAACGGGCACGTTGCTTGTAATTGGATTTTTATTAAATCTGTAATGTGCTTAAAATCGAGTAAAATAAATCATCCAATAATGAAGCAAAATTATGATAAGTGGTTTTGCTACAGAAGAAGGCACAGCAAAATTTGCAAAAAACAGTAATGCAAACTCCAAAAATTTTTGCGTTGTACAAGCATTAACTCTTTCAAATGTTGGTATTGGGACATATTTGGGGCAACCAGACTCTGAAACTGATCAGCTTGTAAAAAAAGCAATTAAGATGTCAATCATTGCAGGAATAAATGTAATAGATACTGCGATAAATTATCGTTTGCAGAAGGCAGAACGTTCTGTAGGACAAGCAATTTCTGAATTAATTGATGAAGGTAAAATTAATCGAAATGAGATTTTCATAAGCACTAAAAATGGATATGTGACAAATGATGGAGACATAAAGGAAGATTTTTGGCAATATGTCAATCGAGAATATGTAAAAAAAGGTGTTATACATGCATCTGACATTTCATCAGGATATCACTGCATGACAATTCCTTATTTGGATGATCAACTTAACCGTAGCCTAAATAACATTGATCTAGAATGTATAGATTTGATTTATCTTCACAATGCTGTTGAAGGGCAAATTCAAGACATATCCAAAGAACAATTTTTGAAAAATCTTGAAGACGTTTTTGAATTTTATGAAAAGAAAAGAGAAGAGGGAAAAATTAGATTTTATGGCATGGCAACATGGGAATGTTTTAGAGTGGATTCTGACAACCCTCAATTTCTCTCTCTTGGCGAATCTTTAAAGTTGGCAAAGCAAATTGGTGGTGATTCTCATGGTTTTCGATTTATACAATTGCCCTATAACATGCATCTTGATCAAGCTTTCGTAAAGAAAAACCAAAACATTGATGGAAAAAATATTTCAATTTTAGAAGAGGCACAAAAGTACAACATTGGAGTTTTCACTAGCGTTCCATTAATGCAAGGAAAATTGCTGACCCCGGGTGTTTTGCCAGAATTTGGTAATCTACAACCTTCATTGCGAGCTTTGCAATTCATCCGTTCAACTCCAGGTGTTTTGGCACCGTTGGTTGGTCACAAGTTGGAAGCACATGTTACTGAAAATTTAGAAATAATGAAAATTCCGCCAATGGAAGAAAACGAATTTTCTGCCTTGGTTAAAAAATTAGTATCATAACTTTATTACATATGACATATTCAACGATCACTTTTGTCAGGTTGCAAGAATCGGCATCTTTTTAGTATATAACAATATTGATAAGCAATATTAGAATTATTGTTCATTTCAATCAAATACACACAGACTTAAACTATTTTTCTGTGAATTTAATTGGTATTCCCAGGCTGCATGTACTACATGCCATATTGCTTATTGATTAGCTTGGGATACTAATTTCCACATTAGAACATTAAATGACTCTAGATCAACTAATTTGTATTTGAATGTTGTAGAAAACTAATTATTAAATAGAAACAATCAAAGTTGTTCTTTGTGCCCGTAGACCCAGTTTGTGGAATTGAATTAGATGAGGAACTTGCTCTTTTACATGAATATGAAGGAGTAAAATACTATTTTTGTTGTAATGGTTGCAGAAAAATTTTCTTGAAAAAGCCAAAAAAATGGAGGAAAAAATCTAGATAGGATACGTTCCGCACATTCGGCAAAATCTAGAATCTTTTCCTACGGCAAAATGACAGAAAGGACATTTAATCTTGGAGGAGTGTAATTTAGATGGTTCATCAAAATATTTTCTGTAAATTTCATAGTAATGAAGTGATTCTTTTGTTCTAATGTTGACTCCATCAGATTCAAGTATCTTTGTTTTTTTCAGTTGGAAAGTTTCATCGTCAAATAAGATATCAAATAGCCCTGTCAAACCCGAGGTTCCTGCCCCGTCTTGAAGAGGAGATTTGTCTCTCCAAACTATAGATTTAGGAATTTTTCCTTCAAATGCGTGTCGTAATATCATTTTTCCATATGTTTTCCCATCTTTAATTCCAACTTTCAGATGTGCTGGTACTTTTTTTGCAAATTCAATTACTCTTTCATTAAGAAAAGGCACTTCTACTTCAATTCCTAAGGCTTTGCCTAATTCTATTGAAGGAAAATGCATTATTGACCATAATCTTTGTAATTCTTTTTCTAGATCTGCCTCTGATTTTTTTAAAAGAAAATTATAGCCAGCAAATAATTCATCTGCACCGTCTCCCGTTACTAGGTATTTTTGATTACAATCCTTTGTTGCCTGAAGAACAAGAAAAATCACTACCGAATTACGAATTTCAATATCATTAAAATTCTTCAAAATTTTTATGCACTCTTCTAATGCTATTAACAATTCTTCAGTTGAAACCGATTTGATTTTTAATGATAAATCAAATTCTTTGGCAACTAGTTGACAGTATGTAAGATCGGTTGCAATAAAGTCTTTGGCTATAACTGCAATAGAATCTGGTTTTTTATTTTGCATAAAATGCGCAAGTATTGTACTATCCAATCCGCCTGATAGTGCAATTAAACTTGACTTACAATCAGAAATAGATTCCCCAAGAATCGTATAAAGTTCGTCACGAAGTTCTTTCACAAGATGCTTAGTCAATTCAAGAATATAATAGGTTAGCCTAATTCAAATCGTAATGTACTCATTTCATAGAAATTTTTATTGATAACTTTAAATTCTATGTAGAACCTTTTTGTAATAATGCTTCTGCCAGCTGAAATAGAATCTAAGAAACTGATTCCAGCTCTTCGTGCAATTTTAGCAAAAAAACTTTCTCAAGAACACAAAATTAGAGAAGATGAAATTTCAAAAATGTTGGGAGTGACACAGGCCGCAGTTAGTAATTACATAAGAGGAACAAGAGCTGATCCTCAATTAATTCAAAAACTTCTTTCTGAGGAACAAGTTGCAAAAATGATTAATGAAATAAGTGATGGTTTATCATCTGCTATGGCGTATACTCCATCCAGTTTATCAAAATTCATCAGTCTCTGTAATTACATCAAATCAAGTTTGTTAATTTGCGATATTCATCATAATCTTGAATCAGATATTGATGAAAAAATCTGCAAAGAATGTGAAAATATGTTATTAAAAGGCCCAGGTTCTGTTTATTAGCTTAATTTTTGGAAATTATAATCTCAATTGTAGAAATCATCCGGTTCATTCCTTGAGGTAATTCACCGTCAACAGAAATTTTTTGAATCTTAGATTTTCCAAGTAGCAATGTTTCAGTTAAAATATTCGCTAGTGCGACAGCATTTGGGATTGAATGTCCCCTTGCTCTAAGAATCAGATTTTCAGTTTTTCCAAAATGGGAGGTTAAATTAACAGCATTTCTCATCACTGGCTCATTTCCCACATTAAAAACAAAATCTAGGGCTACTGCCTTGGATTTTTCTTTAGATAAATCATTTTTCTCCTCTCTCAGCATTATACACTCATTTGAAAATGTCAAATCTTAAAAATTTTATCGATGAATTATCTATTACTAAAATAATCAATAGGTATGTTTTGAAAATCTCCATTTGGCAAAACCCTCTTGATTACTATTGGGATCACCATTTGTTCTAATTCCTCCATTGCTATGTCCAAAGATGTTTTTGCAGTTTTAGGAATTGGAATAAACGGTGGTGCACCAAGTGACAATTGTAATGCTCTTGCACCTGTTATTCTTGCCTTTTCAAATCGGGTGAGATTTGGTGGACCGATTGTTATTTTTCCCTTTTCAGCTGGAATCTCAACAGGTTCGTGAGGAGGATCGCTTTCGATGATTTCTCTTTTTTCAATTTCTTTTAATTTTTTTTCTAATGCGGCTTGTTCCTTTTCAGCTAATCCCTCTTTTCCTTCTATTAATTTTCTGTAAGTATCCAAGGCTTTTACAAGACCAGAGTTTGACGTTGATTCCATTTCTTGTACAGTTTCTGAAACCTGTTCTTCCTCACGGTTTTCTTCCTCATCCACCACTGACTTTTGTTCATTTGAGTTAGACAAGCAACCGGTTTCCCTAAAAGCGGTAATATATTCCAAGCATTTCTGAATTTTGCCCTAATTTTGTTTATTATAAAAATTCATGATGAATGTGATTGCCCTGCTAATTATTGTTCCAATAATGATATCTTAACCTAGGGCAGGAAACAACTTTGGTTTCAAAAACAAAATGATAGAATGATGGTTGATTCAATACCAATTTCATTGAATTTCTTTGATAAGCTATAGTTTGATTGACAGTTTTAACTAAATGTTAATCAGTTAATATTTTTGTGTTTTGAAAACAAACCAATACCATGCTAATAGAAACTCTGATTATTTGTACTCTTACTACTGTTTCCCCTTACTATGACTGTTCAGAAAATTGGACAATCTATCTCTATGACAATATTCCTTGGGAACATTGTGCCGAATATGGTACTAGATCTTGTGCAAAATGGCATCCTAAGAGAATTTACATTAGTATAAACCAGCCTGAATGGTATGATAAATGTGGTAATACCACCTTATGGCACGAGTTAAATCATCTCAAATATTTGGATGGAATTTACTGCCATTAACATTTGAAAAAAGTCGTTTTGCTCGTGTGGAAAAAAGAATGATGGTCGTTATAAGAGAAGCGAGGATTAATGTTGCGATTTGGTCAAACTCTGGAACTACTGACGTGCCAACAATTGTGATCTCTTTAGTATCTTCCTTTAGGGGAATTTTTATCACTTTGATATTGCCTTCTATACTTTCAACTTCGCTTACTACAGTATCTCGCCCCATATAGATTTGGAAAGGACCATTGATAAGTTCTTCAGGCAATTTTAAAACAAGTTGATCCTTTCCTTCAACTACCCCCACTAAATTGAAGGTAATTTTCTTTTGTTGTTCATTAACAGAAGCACTTGAAATTTTTCTAATGGAGGAATATTCTACGTCAAAAGTCATAGTTCCATCTCCTAGATCTGCACCTACATTATGAATAACTTTGAAGCCAGGTTCGATGTTTCTTACATTAATTACTCCTTTTGCCCATGGATGAATCATGCAAAAATAATCATAAACTCCTTTTTCAGTGAACTGAAAAGTCCACACTTCACCTGAAACTAATGTTCCGCTGTCAAGCTTTACACCAGAATCAGTTTCAGAAATAATTGATGTCATTGTATGAGCGTCTGCATCCCCATTTGACCATTCCACGATATCACCAGGGGCAATGGTAATTTCTGGAGGTGAGTAATGATGTCTAGACTGTGAGTCTGCTGCACCAGACAAAATTGCTATTTGATGTGTTTTTTGGGCATATGAAAGATAATAGTCATCCATTGGCATAACCAAAAATTGTACAAAAACCATAACTGACAAAAGCCCTATTACTATTCTCGCATTCATATTATTTTCATGCAATTTAATGAATAAATCATTTTAGTTGATTTAAACAACATAATTATTCTTGATTTTGATTAACATTTTATACGTACTGTTTTCTAGTTTCTAACTTTTGTGTAATCAACTTTCTATGATCTCTAAATCTATGAATTATATATTCCAATAAATCTAAACAACAAATTGAGTTATGGTTCAGTTTCAAAAATCAGCTTGATTTTGGAAATTAAAGGAAAATCAAAGATAACTTGTGAGCTAAAAAGACATCTTTCCCCAAAAACGGTTGGAACAATTATTCGTTCTATGCCATTGGAGGGAAATGCTCATCTTTTTGGTAACTCAATCACATATCTAGAAACTCCAACAGTATCCGGCAATGAGAAAGCAAGAAGTAAATTCAAAAAAGGAGACATTGCATTTTTGCCTTCAGGTGGAAGCATTTGTTTCTTTTTACGTGACAGTGAGCCTGGAAAAAAAATGACTCTGCTTGGCAAAATTACATCAAACGTCGATGTATTAAAAGAAGTAAAAGCTGGAGATGTTTTTTCGCTTTACACTGACACTGGTTGATAAATGTGATGTCCACTGTGTCCAGCTACTCTTTTAACAGTTCCTTTTTCTAATGATTTAATCAAATAAGCATTTGCAGCAGATATTTTCACTCCAGTCCGTCTTGCTAATTCTTGCGCGGTAATTACCTTTGAGTTCTTTATTACATTCGTTGCTTGTTCTTCTGTCAAGATAACACTTATGGCCACCTTTGTGGATTTTATCTCTCTCTTATCTCCCTTTTCTTTCTTTGATTTTGAACCAGTTTTTTTTGCTGCTTCATCTGCTTGTCTTCTTTGTGCCTTTGCAGGCGAAATCCTTTTTGCTCCTCCCATAAAAAATCCACGAATTAATTCCTTTTATAAACGATGGAAATCAATGCTCGCCATCACGTACCAACCCCTTTAGACTCAAAACTTACTAAGCGCTATTCTCTTTTCGTGCCTGAGTGATGCTTGTAAAAATAAAACATTTCAATTAGAATGGTATAAGCTAATTAACACACTAGGAAATAGGTGAAAGAATTGGTTGACTATATGAAGGAACAATTGCAGCAGCTAGAAGAACAAAAAGGAAGAGCTAAACAAGCCTTAGGAGATATTGAAAGCACAATAAGTGACATAAAACAAAGTACCGGTTATAAGATTCACTTAATGCTGGAACGAAGTAATTTGAATGGAGTGAAAAAAATTAGTCCAAAACATGACGGCACACATGTAGTTTTTGACAAAAATGAAATAAGTTCAGATATGTTGGATAATTTTAAGAAATTCAAGTTAATCAGAGTTTACACACAAACAGGAATTATGATTGCAGTTTTTGAATAATAAATTAAATTACAAAACATGTATTAATTCACATGAAATATGTTTGATACAAATGTGTGCTCATAGAGCGTTATTAGAAATGATGGATTTTGCTCAAACCATGAATGGATGGAATAAAAATTTCTCAGAGAAATTATTTTGAATCTTTTTCATCAGAATCATTTTTTTTCGCTCTTGTATTGCCACCTCCAGGTCCAACCATGTCTTCAGGTTTAACATCTTGATCCCATTTGCCTCTTACTCCTTTAATTAATGAAATAATTCCCCCTCCAATCAAAACCACAACTAATCCAAAGAAAAGCGATTTATCTTGGAATTTTATATCACAATCAATCGGAACAGGAGGTCTATCTTCAAAATATTCAAAACAATTACTAAATTGATCAGCCTCAGCAGTTACATCAATAAACTGAGAGCCAAAAATACTCAACGTTATAAATCCAGCAAAAATGAGGGCAATACCAACCATAGTAAATCTTGTGTCACTCACAAAAATTATCAAAAGGAATGGTATTTTATATTTTACATACCACTAGTCATTGCGAAAAATAATTCACAAAAAATATCATTGATCCATTTTTTCAAGAGATGACTTTAGTTTGACCAAAGAATCTTTGTAAAACAAATTCATAAAAGTTAGAAATTCAGAAAATTGTTTTTCCGTCATTTTTTTACTATTAAGAAAAGATTGCCAAGTAACCTTAACAGTTTTTTCACTAAAAGATTGAATCGAAATTGTGGCATGATATGCTCGTAACGGAAGTCCACTAAATGCAATATATGACAAATATTTTCCATTTTCCCACCCGACGATAATCTCTTTCACATTGCTTCCATCATTGAAGATGATTTTTCTAGTTGCACCTATCCCACATTTCTTCTTAGTCAAAAACACAGTTTTTTTTACTTCCAATACCCAGGAAAGTCCCGTTATATCGCTAATTTTTTTCCAAACAATGTCATGTTGAGCATTGATGATGATTGATTTTTTCACAATCCCTGAGTGATAAAATTTATCGTGCACTGTAGTCATTTTTCATCTTGTCATAAACTGAGTTTTAAATTAAAGTTTCTAGTACAAAACATTTAACACATTTAACCCCTCCTTTTCAAATTAATTTATGGTATTTGGTAGGGGTAAGAAAAAGGAAGAAAAACAAAGAACTGAAACAACGCGTATAAGAAAAGAAATCTCGCTTTCTGAGGTTAATAAAATCATTGAGGACTTCAAAACTATAAGAGAAAAAACCTTGATTACAGAAACAAAATCAATTAAAAACAAAATTGTCTCAAATCTTGGTGACCTTTTAAAAATTTCAAAAACGTTAGAAAAAGATAATCTAAAAGTAGATGATATTGATAAACATCTAAAAATTCTAGTCTTACGAGGAAAAAGTCAGCTAATTTCCACAATAAAAAATGAAGTAATATGGATATTTAACGAAATTAATTCATACGATGATGTTTTGAAATTTGACAAACAAATTTCACAGATCCTAAAAAAAATTGGAGATGTTTTAGGCAGACAATCTAGAGTGATTCATATTTTTGCAAAAAAATACGCTAATAAATTAAAAAACACTCTTTCTTCCATAGACTCTAGTGTAAAAGGCCTTCACATCATTTTAGAAAACCATAGAAAATTAAATGAAAACATCATTTCAATTTCAAATGATTTTCTGGGAATAAATCAAATTAAGGAAGAACAGGAAAAAAGGAAAGAACGAGTGAATAAATTAACTGAATCAATAAATTCTCAAAAAACAGTAATTAAATCTAGAAATGATGATATTGAAATTCTAAAAGCCTCTAACGAATATTCTGAATTTCTAAATATAAAAAGTGACATTGAGAAGCTAGACCCAGAAAAAAAACAGATCAAAAATGATATTGATTTACAATTTACCAAGATTTCCAGACCTTTAGGCAAATATAGTTACATTAGCTCACTTGACAAACCCCAAAAAAAGTTGATGGAAAAATTGATCAAAAATCCTTTTGAGGTTTTAAACCAAGAAAATAAAGCAGATATTATTACTATTTTGGAGTCGACAAGAAAAGGAGTTGAAGCAGGTTCAGTGTCGGTCAAAGACACAACGAAATCATTAATTCAGCTTGATGAAACTATAAAAATTCTTGATAATTTCATTAACAACATTTCTGAATTTAATTCAAAACGTGCTAAACTAGAAGACTCGCTTAAAATCTTTAACAGTAAGGATTTAGATCATAGAGAATCTGAACTAGTCAGAGCACTAAACGAAAAAAACGATCTTGAAGAAAGGATTCAAAACATTGATAACGAAATTTCGCAGAATAAAAAGGAAATTCCTCGCCTAATATTGGAAATAGAATCAAAACTAGGAAAAGTCTCGGCCACACAGTACACTATTGTTCAGTGAATAATATGTGAGAGTTGTATTCAAATCAGTTAGAAACTCTAGAGTTCATCTAACTCTTTCAAACTTATCCTAGAACCATCCATTACCAAATTAATTGATTTATTACAATATGGGCAATGATGTTCTTTTTCAGTATGTTTATGAAGTTTGAAATAAGGAATCTTTCTTAAGACTATAATTTCGGCCAATACCTGGTTTGTAGGAGTATCAAGGTTTTTGAATTCATTATATTTGGCATTGTCTATTGATTCTTTAAAGGCCTCCCAAATCTTATCTGAGATTTTTGGATCTAGTATTTCTTTTAAATTTCCTAAATTCGAATCAATGTTGGTTATTTTTCCCAAATAATGAGACATTGTTGTCCACTTACCATCTCGTTTTACATTATGCACAATTCTGGCATATGGATGCCTGACTCTCCTCATATCATCATAGTCTTTTTTGATAATATTTCTTGATCGTACTATTCTGGCTGCAAACTCTCTGTCTGTTAATTCGGGATATTGGTCTCTCTTTTTCCAAGCATCTCTAATCGTAGGCGTGGTTTTTTTCTTCCTCTTCTCAAATACTAGATATCCTTCCTGTTCACAACGTGGACATATTACTTTACTACCCAAAATTTACACCTGATTTACTATCCAACTAATAATAGTTCTCTTACGTTAATAAATTGGTTGATTAACATGCAGAAATCATTCAAGCATATCATTGTTGATGAGGAAAATTATCAATCCCTGAGAAATCTGGGTAAATCTGGAGAATCATTCAATGATGTGATCAAAAAACTATTCATGTCCAAAGGATACACAGAACAAGACTGGATTAATCTTAACAAAAACAAAGAAGCTGTTCTAAAGGAAATAAAGGAAAAATAAACAGTTTGTTCAGATTAAACACACACCCAAACATTAACCATCTTACCTATCCTATTATGGAATAAAGTGATTCGTGTTGTACTCATACTGTAACTCGATCCTTGGCAGACCATACCACGCTTTATTCCAACTTCCTTAATATTACGATTATTCATTAAAAATGGATTGATATGAATATATTTTTAGAAGAGTGGTTTGTCACAATACAATAGTAAAGAATTCCTTATTTATGATGAACGCCTATACAAAGTACGGGTATCCGTACATTACGCAGAGGGATGGTAAGACATTGATTCATCGGATTCCATCCCTTTACAACCTAGAAGGAGGGACGTGTACAGCCTTACATCTACCCCCTCTTCTAGAATCCTAACCATCGCACACAAAAAAACAGATATGAAAAGAATGTCTCTCCTGTCTTCAATGAAATAGTTTTTCTAGGCATGGTTATAGGTAATTTTTTGTATCAGCACTCGTGAAAAAGGGTTAGTTTATTGCTATTATTCAACTCGCCAATGACGAATATTCGTGCCTGTCAAATGGGCATTTTATTTCAATCAATTCTAGGCACATCTACGAACAAAAAAGGTCCTGTTTAGAGCACTTTTTGTAGATTTTTAGAATCATTTTTTTAAA
>SMUY01305005.1_pt1 | contig 13960 bp, 14 predicted proteins | sample 2456441 | NCBI WGS metagenome assembly SMUY01 (sample SAMN11095931, study PRJNA526329) | marine sediment metagenome | biome: Marine sediment; feature: Surficial sediment; material: Deep marine sediment; isolation source: Hadal surficial sediment | place: Pacific Ocean | collected 2014-11 | depth...
GGCAATTCGACGATGCCACATCTGCATTTCGGGGTCTATCGGGTAACTCCGCGGGGAAAATACCAGTCAGTCCCCGTTCGGTTCAGCAGCGCCGACGGCCCGGTGCGCAAACCGCGCAGGGGCGGTCTTTATCAGGCGGTGTCGAATCAGTCCCCAGCCCGAAACGTAGCCAAGCCCGACAGTAACGCTCGATCAGTCAACTGATCCTCTTTTTGGTCAAGACATGTTTTCCAGAGACAAGAAAATAACGCTGCCGGGTCCGGATGAGGCATTGCCGGGAAGAGCTGAGAGAATACCCGTGCCTGAAACGCATTTCGTCAACGGGCATGCGCTCGAGGGACCATTCGCCGAAAACCTCGAGCAGGCCGTATTTGCATTAGGTTGTTTTTGGGGCGCCGAGAGAATCTTTTGGCAAAGGCCAGGTGTGTTTACTACGGCCGTCGGATACGCCGGGGGACTAACACCTAATCCTGACTATCAGGAGGTCTGCAGTGGGCTTACCGGACACTCGGAAGTCGTCTTGGTCGTTTTTGATCCGGAGAAGATCAGTTACGAGCAGTTGCTGAGGGTTTTTTGGGAAAGTCATGACCCGACGCAAGGAATGCGCCAGGCAAACGATATTGGCACTCAGTACCGCTCCGCCATATATACATTCTCCGATGCACAAATGTCGCAGGCACAACGGTCGCAGGCAGCATATCAATCTGAACTGAGCGTAGCGGGCTACGGCAGAATCACGACTGAGATACTGCCGCTAGACCAGTTTTATTACGCCGAGGACTATCACCAGCAATACCTGGCCAAGAATCCCGGTGGTTATTGCGGTATCGGTGGCACCGGCATTAGTTGTCCGGTCGGGATTCATACGATGCAGGATGTCGAATCCGCATAATTTAAAAGGACATGACCGTCCATGGCCGCTTCGGCAAGCCTTGTCCCTTATGCAGTTCAGCCGTTCAATGCATTCGCTACAGGAGCAATGAAACGAATTTCTGTACAAAGGTGCCGGGTCAGTGGAAAAACACTCGCCGATCGTTCGCTTTCGCAGCTCTTAAAGCAGGATTGGCCGAAATGCATAGACGACCTGTGACAGATGTCGGTAGTATCGACGACCTCAGCATGCCAACCTAACGGGCAGCTCAGAAAGGTAGAGATCGTTGGCCAAGAAGAAAATCACAAAGTCAGGTAAGAAGCCCAAACGACCAAGTAGAAAGCAAGCCGAGGAAGCCGTTCACACGTTGCTCCTCTGGGCTGGTGAGGATCCGTCTCGCGAGGGCTTGCGCGAGACCCCGAGGCGCGTTGCGCAGGCCTACGAAGAGTGGTTCAGCGGCTATAAGGAGGACCCTGTCAGATACCTCCAACGCACATTCGAGGAAGTTGACGGATATGATGAAATGATTGTCTTGCGCAACATCACGTTCGATTCGCACTGTGAACACCACATGGCTCCGATCATTGGCAAGGCACATGTCGGCTACTTGCCGAACAACAAAGTTGTCGGCATCAGCAAACTCGCGCGGGTCGTCGAAGCCTTTGCGAGACGTTTTCAGGTCCAGGAGAAAATGACCGCACAGATCGCCAACTGCATACAGGATGTCTTGAATCCAAAGGGAGTTGGTGTCGTTATCGATGCGTCACACCAGTGCATGACTACGCGTGGAATTCATAAATCAGACGTCTCAATGGTCACCAGCCAGATGCTCGGTTCGTTCAGAAAGGATGCCCGCACGCGCGATGAGTTTTTGCGGATGATCGGCAAGTATTAGATCCGACCAACAAGAACCGTTTCATATCGATCGCATGAAAAAGACCGCCACCGCAACTCTCACGTTCCTCCTATTGTTGTTGCTGTACTTACTGTTATGGCCGGTACCGGTATCGCCGGTCGCCTGGGACGCTCCGCAAGACCTTGGTCTGGTCGATCCGTTCAAAGCGAATGACAGACTCAGCCTCGCGAGACCCGTAAGCATTGATGGGTACGATGGGCCAGAGGATATTGCCGGCGGTAAAGGCGGTTTCCTATACGCATCAACGCTTAGTGGACACATTATCCGCATTCGTGAAAATGGCTTGGATCTCAGCGTCTTCGCTGATGTTGGTGGAAGACCACTGGGCCTCGAGTTCGACAGCCAGGGAAACCTTTATGTCGCAAATGCACCTCTGGGGCTGCAGCGGATCAGTCCGGACGGCAGCATTGAAACGCTCGTGAGCGAAGTGAACGGCGAGGATATATCCTATGCCGACGATCTTGCCGTAGCAGACGACGGCAGGGTCTTCTTTTCCGACGCCAGCAGCAAATTCAATCCAGCAACTACTGGCGGGCCATACGACGCGAGCCTGCTCGATATCCTGGAGCATGGCGGACACGGCCGCATCTTCGAATATTCTCCAATGACCGGTCACACACGAGTGCTCATGGAAGGCTTGAACTTTGCGAACGGCGTCGCGATCAGCGAAGACCAGCAATTCCTTATTGTCAATGAGACCGGACATTACCGAGTCTTGAAATTTTGGCTTGAAGGCCCGAACGCCGGCACTACTGAAGTTATCCTCGACAACCTGCCGGGCTTTCCCGACAACGTTAACAATGGCCTGGAGGGGAAATTTTGGATCGGCCTTGTCGCACCTAGAAACAAGATGCTTGACGATCTGTCCGACTCACCCTTCTTGAGGAAGATCGTTCAACGATTGCCTGCAATTATGCGGCCGAAGGCCGTGCCCTCGTCGCACGTCATCGCAATTTCTGGTGATGGTGAGGTGCTGATGAACCTGCAGGACACCACGGCGAAATTCCCTGCGCTAACCGGCGTATACGAAACGCGGCAGTCGTTGTACTTGACAGCATTGTTCGGTAAGCGCATCGGAAAACTCGACAAGAAAGATTTGCGGTAGGAAGAGCGTCAGCCCCGACTGAGCAATTCCCGATCGCGGCTTCATCACTCTCGCACATCCCTGTGCTACGCGATATAAGTACATCCATGTACAAAAAAGCCCCTGCTACCGCGGTAAAAGCGCCATATCGCCATCGTAATTCGCGCCCAGCATCTGCTGCCTGACCAGCGGGATGGGCGGATATCCGTAGCTTAGGAACTGATCGTGAAACCTTCCCCAGGCCTCACGACCACCGCGGTCCCTGGTCCAGTCTTCACGCAGTTTGCGAATCATCAGTTTACCGAGCGTGTAATTCAGGTAGCCCGGGTCATAGGTGCCGCGAAGCGACTGCTGCGCGGCGGTACCATAATCTGCGAATGCCTTTTCCTCGAACAACTTGTGACTCTCCTCAACGGTCATCCCTTCGGCATGCAACCCGATCGCGGACAGGTACCTGACATTACGCAGCAAGGCATTTAATAGCTGCCCGATGCGTATGTCCGGCCTGCCGTCGGCGAGACCAGCATCGGCCATCATTTCCTCGGTGTAATGCGCCCAACCCTCGCTGAACGTGTAGGCACCGAAGTGCTGTCCAATATTGTTCCTGGCGCGATTGGAATGCAGGTACTGCAAAAAATGTCCCGGCCAGACTTCGTGCACCGACGTAAACAACAAATCTGATTCGCCGGGGATGTAAGCGAGCTGATCTTCTTCCGACCAGGTCGGGTCCGGCGGCGCGATGTAATAAACCGACGGCAAGCCGACCTCGTATGGGCCCGGAATTCTAATATAGGCGGAATTTGTGCGACGGTGCGGCGGAGCCTCATCGACCAGCGCTTGCTCCGTCCCGGGAATCGTCACCAGTTTTTGCTCTTCAAGAAACTTGCGTAGACCGGGAAGCTGGGCGCGGGCTCCGGCAACGGCGCCACCATCCGGCTTCTTGTCCTGCACGCCTTGCACGCATTCGGCAATGCTCTTGCCGGGCGCAAACTTTGCGCAAGCCTCATCCAGCATTGCCAGATTTCTCTCGAGATCGCGCTCGCCCGCAGCTTTGAGTTCTACCAGCGTAATATCCACGCCTTCGGCGGCCCGCAGCATCTCCAGGAAGCGCTCCGCGCCGAGGGCGAAATCATCATGCGCAGTCTCACGCAGGCCTTCGAGCCACTCGACGGTCTGTTTCACTGATGCGGCCGCTGCCATATTTGCTGCAGCAAACTCTGCCTGGAGTGATTCGTCCTCTACGCTTGCAAAGATCTCCGGGACAGTGGTTTCGAAATATCCGACCAGACCGCCGAATCTTGTGAGGCTCATCTCGATGAACGGCATTGCCAGTGGTGGCTGCAGATTCGACTGCATCGTTTCGAAATATGCCGGAAAATGCCCGACGTACTGTGTGTACCCGCGCATCCGAACGTCCAATGGTGCGTATTCTCGATCCAGATAGACGCTGAATCCGAGCTGGCCAACATAAACCGCCGGATTTCTGGACAGATAGTCAGCCGTCTCGAAATTGAATTCTTCTTCATTCATCGACACCACAAGATAGTCGCGCTCGAATGCCTCCATTCCCTCGAGATCGTCGTACATATTCGCGTCGCTACGTGTTTTCTTGACCCACGCCAGGTATTCGGCAACCGATTCGGGGCCCAAGTCGCTGATCTGGCCGTCATACTGGTGCAGCCCTGCACTAACTGCTCGCTCTGGTCTGTGACGGTAGTATTCGGCGACCGCCATCGTCGCGAACTCGGCCCATGGCGGCCTGGCCGTATCGGTGACGATGGCCGGCCCTGTCTCGTCCTGACCGCAGGCATACAAGCCCGTGATTGACAACAGCAGCAACGCAGCGAATCTGGCATAAACGGTCATGGTTGGTTTCCTGTCTTTGTTCATGTGGAAATGCAGCTTTAATCGAGCCCGAGTTCTGCAACACCCATATTGAATACGATATCCACGGGGATGTTCGCGTGCGTCAGCCTGTCAAGGTCGCTTTGCAACTCCTCGGAAATGACACCTTTCGTGGCCATTAGTTCCGAAGCGCCTTCATAGTCGCCGTTGCCCTGCAGAGTCAGCAGCAGCTCCGATAGCGCCGCCATCGCATCCTGCATGCGGTCGTAATCGACCCTATACCTGCCGGTTTCGGTGTCACGTATAAATGCACCGCGCTCTGCAAATAAATTGAATCGCACTATGTTCGCTCTGCCGTGCGCACTGCTGGCCCCGAAACGAATCGAGCGAAAAATACTGGCCATGAAGGTAACGTAGTTGTCGCGCAAATCAATCTCGCCGAGTTCACCGGCCTCATGAAGCTCGGTGATCATATAGAGGCCGAGCACGTCTGCCTTGCCCTCCTCCATGGCGGAATAAACATCCAGCAATGCTTCTCTCACGGTTCCCTCGCCGTTGATCGTGTTCTTGATGCCAAGCCCGTGCGCCACTTCGTGAAACATCGTGTTGGCGAAAAAGGAATCGAAATTGACATGCTGGCGTTGAGTCTCATCGATCAGCACGTCCGCGATAGGAGCTAGTATCTTCTCGAACTTGGCCTGAATCGCGTTCTTGAGTTGCAGCCGGCGCGTACCTTTTTGCAATTGCACCTCTTCATCATTGGGCAGATTGATTGCAATCGTCTTGGAGCCGGCGTTGCTGTGACCAGCGTAATAAATGACGTCATAAGCGTTCAGGTCCGAATCGGTGCCCGGTGTTTCCTGTTTGTATTCGTCGGGGACGGGCAACCCACGTTGCAGCTCCGGCAGGAAATCCACGAACTTGCCCAGGCGCTCACTCCAGTCCCGGTCTTTAATGAGTACATAGGACTCGTAGGCAGCCTTATAACCGAACATCCGGTCTTCGTAAACCTCGATGGCGCCGATGACAAGGTCGATCGGATTGGTCTTTACATCCATCCATGCCAGGTCGCTTGTCTGATAGTCGTCGCTAACCAAGGTATCCGCTCTGAGCCTGAGATAGTTCCCGAAGCCCTCGTGATCTGCCAGATCTGCGGCCTGTCGCAGAAGTGCTGCTGCCCGACCCAACTCGTCCGCATAGGCGTCATGATAGGGAACGACGGTGAGCGCACCGTCGGCGTCCCGGCGCAGGAATGCGTAAAGCCCTTCCTTGCCCGGCAGATCCGCAGCCTCGAATTCTTCCTTGCTCATATCGTGGGGATAGAAATTCGCACCCAGCGGTTTGTCGCCGACCCCATCGATAAATGGCTTGTCATCGTCCAGCCGGTCCCAGGGCCCGTAATTGAGTTCGGCGAAACGCCGTACCGCATCGACGCCAATTGACGCAAGCCATTGCTGATAATCGTCTCCATAAGCCTGACGCCAGAACAGCTCATCCATGATCTGCGACGCTTCGATCAGTATGCCGATCATTTCGCGCTGGTTATCGCTTAAATAAGACAGGTCGCTTGTCAGTGTGAACTCGGCATAAACGTCCGGGCGCGGCGCGACCTCAGCTTTAGGACCCGCAACCGCCGATTCAGCTTCAACTGCCGGGCTTTCCGCAATTTCAGGCGCGCAACTGACCATCAAGCCTGACAACAAAAAAAATACGCCAGAAAGGCGCAATGCGAGGGATGTTCGCACGATGCTTTCCCACCGGGTTGATTTGAGCCGACGATTATCGCACAGCTTGAGCCACTGCTTGGAATTCGTGACACCAATTTCCCGTCACGTTTGGCCCATCTGCTGACGGCCCTGCCGCGGAGACCTCCACATTATGATGACCAGTACGTTTACATACGACCTGGGTCCCAGGCAGACCTTCGATTGGGTCTAGGTCACGCGAAAACTGACGTCCGCTTTCGGAGTATCGGAGTTTTTCAATACAATAGGCCAGAAGCGGATGTTGCGGCAAAAAACTTAGGGCGAATTGCGCGGCACGGTCAGAATCAATGTGTACATTTTGATGGTTGATACTTGACCTTTATTGTGCCACCTATGCAAGCCCAGCTTAATTGGTTACTAGAAACAGATGATTTGAAAATTAGTGTCTTCCCAAGAATTGCCGACGGTGCGTCTATAAACTCAAAGGTCATAAGGCCCCGGTCGAGGGTAATTCTATATGTTAGTTTCTTACCCGTATCCCACCAGATAGGTCGATTAATGTCAGGTATACCGGTGGTTTTGAGATCAGGCGGAAATCTACCATGATGCTCAAAGTATGCATTCATTTCAGCCTCAATGTCCCGTGCGTATAAGCTGGCATATCCAACAAGGCCCCTTACCCGATTGTCTGCAATGAAGGAATATAATATATAGCCAACGATCGCTAATATCCCTATTACAATAAGAGTTTCTATCAACGTAAAGCCAGTTTTTTTGGTATGAATATTCAATGTGCTCGCTTTGCGCGTAACGGTTTAGCTCCATGGCACCAGTATTTGGCACCTCTGCTGTCCACAAAACAAGAGACCTGACAGGCGCCAGGCGACTAGTGCAGCGACTTGTCTGGGATAGAATTATAAAACCCGCATTTTTCCAATAACAACGCGGCGAAAAAGAAAAACACAACCGCAGTTGCAATTCTATTAGAGGTTGACTTTTCCTTTTCGACTTCCTTATCCGAAAGTGCTTTCAAAGGCACCCAACATACTTTCGCTGTCGCTACAGCAACGTAAAATACCAGCAGGGAGATCAATAACGTAACTGGAACGGGCCACTGATTGGTGTATCACAATCAATAAAGCTGCAATTATGGATGCGTGCAGCGCTGAATGCTAAAAGCATGAATGCCCAAATCCCAGCGACGACATATAACAAAGTCGATGCAGTTTCAACAGGCGTGGGAATACTGGACGCCTCATTGCAATCGTGACACACCGCTGGGTCGGCGGTTCCGGCCCAATACTTAGCCCATATGCCAATACTCGGCTTTTTACAATGCGGGCAACTAAACAATTGTGATGCCTCTAACAGCTGATTCATGCGCCAAGGCGCTACATGTATTCGGCTATAGTCGCATATTCGGTTTTAATCTGAGCGTCCGCTCTGGGTGGCGATCTCAGTCTGAATTCTGCAAAAAGCCACTTGCCCTCAACCATTCGCATTCGGCTGATAACCTCACGCGTCTCGGCAGCCTCCTCTTCCCCCTCCATCATACTCCGACCAACTAGCACTGCTGTAAAGTTGACGATGGCATCGTCTGCTGCTGGAAACTCTATCACCAATTCGTGAAAAGTCAGGTCGATGCTAAGGAACAGTACCTGCACCCGGATGATTGTGCTGACCATTTCTTCGGGCGCATAACTCCCCCCAAACATCTCGGCGTCGCCAGTTACCTCGCAGGTATCCGCGAACATGCTCTGTAGAACCCGGGCGTTGAAAATCATGGTGCTGCTGGCTTCACCCTCCGTTTTGCTCAGCAGCCGGGCCAACTCCTGGTGGGCATCGCGGACTTCGGCCTCCGGGTCTTCATGAAATAACCACCACACCGCGGCGGAAAGCAGAACCAAAATAACGAGCACATTCCTAAAACTCACCGGACTGGCACTCCTCTAGCGCGCTTGGTGAATAGCGACCCAAACTGATGAATATGGCTGGGCATGTTGCGCTTGTATCGAACTGACCAAACATGGGTAAACAACTGCGGCAAGTATGACACTACGGCGCCGAATATGATGTTCGCATTGGGCCGCCTGCTGCCCGTCATATTAGGCTGCAACAGGGCAGTTAAACAGGCGGCTCGCGGCCAATACCGGCAATCAAGGGTACTGTCCCTACAAACATATCTACTCGCGACACGCTGCGGGCAAATGCTGCCCAGCAATGTCACCGTCCGTATGGCATTCCCAGGTAATGCCCTCTTCCTCCAATCTCGGGCTCAAAAAGATCGAACCCTTCATTAACTCAGGCTTGACGGTGAAGTGAATCCGGATCACACCATCATCTTCGAGTTCGTAATAGCCGCCGTCGGGGTATTGTCCTTTAGTGGCGACCCCCAGCTCACTTTCGTTTGTCGGCCAACGTGTGTACTCCGCGTAGAATAACTCTTCCGCAATTTTCAACCCGGTGACTTCCCCCAGCGCATAGCCTATCCGATAGCGCAACTCCATGTCGTATCTCACTTGGGCAAAGCCATACAAAATAAAAACCGGAATTCCCAACACAACAGCGGAAATTAACAGGTCGCCGACGATGCTGATTACCGACGGCCTCCGCTGCTTGCGTGTAACGGCATCGTTGCCCGATGCAAGCTCGTACAGATATCTTCGAAGTTCCGGCGACTTCAATGCGTTCGCACGAACGACGAGCGAATGAACAAGCAAATCGTGCCCTGCCTGGCGGTTGGGCGTCAGCACCGCAAGAAACAAAAGCGCGTAACCCACTAGCGCAACAACACCAAGATAAGGGGTAGACGGTGTTTTGAATAACATCATTGCCGCGATCATTATTCCGATCAATAACAGGCTCCGTACGACTGCGCGGCTCAAACTGAGCCTCTCACCCATCTCGTCGACGACGCGCATACCAAACAGTAACTGTGCCGGTGTCGCTCGCAATGGGCCTGACCAGAACACAGAGAAATACAGCAATAAGAAGGCGAGAATGATCGGGCGACGATCAGTAACGGTCAGGCCGATTGCCTCGATTACGTAGACTTCCACACCGATTGCAATAAACACCGCGATATTCAAGTCGAGGGCAACCCCGGCCATCCGCCGTCCGAATCCCACAAAGAGTGAATTCGCGTCTGAACTCAGTGGTGTCGTCGTATTTACCGTTTGTTGCTCGCCATCACCTGCTGCTGACATCAATCGTCTCCCGACACGATCTCATGGCCGAACCAAGCCGTGCTCCGTGAACTTAACACAAGAATATCAAGCGCTTAATGTCGCCAATTCACAGATTTAGGATTGACGAAAGAGTGTTTTGCAGCTGCATTGTACAAATATGGCAGTTAGCTCCTTTCGCGGATATTGTGATTGCGGAATGTTGATCCATGTTCTTTGCGCTGACGTTAGCGCTCAGCCGCATCTGGAGCACTTCTAAATAGAAAGAGCCACCGTCAGTGATCCTTTCTATCTTGTGGCGCGCCCGGAGAGGTTGGAAGTCCCGACCACCTGGTTCGAAGAAGTAACGGCTGAAAAACGACTCGACAAAGTCAGAAGGTTATTCGGAATGCCCTCCGCCCGCGTGCGTTGTCGCCAGGTCGGGCGCCGATCAGGAACAGGAACCTCTGATGTGATTTAATACGCCCGCCTGCTATCGAGATCATTGATGAAGCCGCGCCATCGCCCGCCATCAAACTGGACTATGCCGATTTTCTGGATCTTGGCGCTGCATGTTTCGAGCGCCAATGCCGACAAAGACAAGCAGGCCGACGTACTGGTGCTGGCGCTGCCCGCGAGCGCGTACTTGTTGACCTTGAATAAACAGGACAGACACGGAGCGTGGGCGCTAACGAAATCGTTGGGTCTGGCGGCGGCCGGCACGCTCGTGCTGAACTCGCTCATCGACAAAGATGCACCAAACGGCAGCAGCAACGACGCGTTTCCGTCCGGACACGCGGCAATCGCGTTTGGTTCGGCCGCGTTTATACAGAGACGGTATGGCTGGCACCCGGGAATACCGGCATACCTCGTCGCCGCTTACGTCGGTTGGCTGCGCATCGAGACCGATGATCATGATGCCGCCGATGTTATCGGCGGCACGGCGGTCGGCATCATCTCGTCGTATCTGCTGACCAAGCCGTTCACCGATAACGTCCGTGCATCGGCGTGGACCGACGGCAAGTCAGCGGGACTGCAGATTCAGGTTCGCTGGTGAAAACGCCCACGCCCCGATGGCCGGCGGCGCCGATTTCAGCGGGGCAGTGGCTTATACCTGAAGTCTGCCGCCTGGACTTCCCCCGGTCTGGTCATCGAACGGGTCTCGGTCGATGCCGCATCGTTTTACGCACAAACCGTTGACCGCAAGCTTATCAATCTCGATATCGAACTGGGACGCGAGCCGTTGCACGTGTCGCTCGTGACAAACCTGGCACTGGCGCACAGCCTGCCGCCATGCTGATTAGCGGGTGTCGCCAATCAGCTGGTTAGAGAAGTCGCTTTCCTGGCCCCGGTCGTTCACAGACGTCATGGCGAAGTACCAGGTGTTGGGGGTCAGCGCTTCGACGACGTAGCTTGTCAGACCGGGATTCGACAACTCGATGAGACCGCTCAAATCGGCCGGGTCAACGCCGTAGTAGATGCGATAGCCCGCAAGGTCGGTAAGCGGGGTGCCATCGGTATTTTCCGTGGGAGGCTGCCATTGGAGCGTCACTGAGGCCAGAGTTGTCGACGTCACATCGATGTCGAAAGGCGACAGCTCGGCAGTAGCCAGACCGTCGCTTACCGCGATCTGTATGGCGCTGTAGCGGCCCACGTCCGCCGCACTTGGCGTGCCATAGAGCGCACCTGTGGTGGGATCAAAGTCGGCCCAGCCGGGCCTGTTATTGATCGCAAAGGTCAAGGTATCGCCGTCCGGATCCGAAGCGCTGGGCACGAATTCGTAGAACGAATTCTCGAGCACCACCCCATCGGGTGTCCCGGAGAGAGACGGCGGAGAGTTTTCCCTGTTCTTTTTGAGCTTCCCCAAAGCTTTGCCGTTCCCGGAACCCACGTCTTTTTTAGGTTTTGCCGATATCTCCGGGCTAATGGCGAAGTTGACAACACACACCAGCACAGCGAGGAGGCACAAAAGCTTGAGTCGAGATCGGCCGGTCATAAGGTCGCTCCGTCGAGATTCCTGGGAAAGCCCTTCAGCTAATGTCGGGCAATACGACCAGAACTCTCGACCGGCGATCACACCGGATCTGCCGAACATACAGATATGTTCAGCGTTGGTTTTGGCAGCCCCGCTGTCCTAGGCTTGCGCCCTTAGACCGGTGGCTTTGCGTCCCTGTCTTTCGACAGGTTTGCCCTTGTCAGCGCGGATTAGGTTACCAAATGGACGGAAGGGTGGCGCCACGGCTTAACGTAATTCCCCATAAGAATTCGGAACTGTGACCGGGTTCACAGTTTGCCGGTGAACAAGATCAGCCGGAACAGGACACTCAATAGTCTGCTTTCGCCAAAAACAGACATCATCAATCTCCGCCGGATTGTGTGTCCCGCGCTCCACGGCTACGCTTTGGGGCTAGCGTTGGCAGTAACGCGGTGCCACACTTCTCGGAAACCGACAGGAAAACCGGACCGTAGGATGGGCTTTCTCAAGAAGTTTCTCTATTCGATTGGCGCGCTGATTTTGGGGCTCGCCGTGATCGGCATTTTTCTTCCGTCACGGGCTCAAATTGAACGAAGTATCACCATCGATGCGAGCCGGGCGACCGTGTTCGCGCTGTTGAACGACTTCCATCAGGTCAATAAATGGTCACCTTGGATCGAGGCAGATGCGAACGCCAAAATCGATTTTTTTGGTCCCAGACGTGGCGTGGGCGCCACCGTCATATGGGACGGCAACATCGTCGGCCAGGGCAGCCAGTTGATCACCGAGAGCGTGCCGTTCGAGCGGGTAGTCACTGCACTGGACTTCCGCGATCGGGGCAAGGCCAACGCGGTTTTTGATCTGAGCGAGGCAGATGACGGCATAGAAGTCGTTTGGACTTTCGGCATGGAATTCGGTTTCAATCTGGTCGGTCGCTATATCGGGCTCATGCTCGGCAGCATTGTCGGCGAGGATTATGAGAAGGGTCTGGCGAGTCTCAAATCGATGGCCGAGGGCCTGCCCCGGGCAGACTTCAGCGACGTGGATATGGAGCATGTTGTCGTCGAGGCCCTCGATATTGCCTACCTACCGACCGCCAGCATCCTGGAAGCGGCGGCGATATCGGATGCGATAGGTAAAGCCTATTTCAATATACTTAACTTCATCGATGAGAATGATCTGCAGGAAGCCGGTGCGCCGATATCCATAAGCCGGGCATTCAGCGGCTCTGAAATAAGGTTCGATGCCGCGATCCCTGTTCGCGGGATTATGGACAGCACACCGCGAAGCGGGCTCTCCGTCAAACTCGGGAAGACCTATGAGGGACCCGTCGTCCGCGCCAAACACATCGGCCCATACCGAGAGCTCGGCCAGACCCACGACAAGATAGCCGCCTATCTCGCGGCCCTCGGAATCGAGAGGAATGGCGATGCCTGGGAGTCATATGTCAGCGATCCGACCCGCACCGATGCAGACGAGCTTTTGACGTATGTCTATTACCCGATCGTGCCGGGGGATTTCTAGGGGGAGAAAAACGCTTGGATCGGGGTTGAAAGCCGACTTCCTGGCTAGTTTGTCTTGACCAGTAAGGTGGGGACTGAACGCCGTTCATCGAACTGCAGAGGCAGCGCTGTCTGGCCGCTGTCGCTGTAGCGAATCATGTCACCGTACAGATCGACCATGAGTTGCGCACATTGATTTGCCTCGTCAACAGACATTTTGCGCACGGAGGCGCAAATCGGCCCTTCGCCATTCAGCGGTGTCACGCGGTGCATCAGGTCTGTAAGATCGGCGAAAGTCTGCTTCACCGCAACCGGCAGGTCGTCATCTCTGATAGACGTCAGGTTGTCTTCGTAGGCTGATATAAGTCTTTGTTTTATGTGGCCGTGTCCGGACAGCACCGAAACGGCGGCGAAAAACTTATCAACGTGGTAGTACATGTCTACTCCAGCGTTATTATTAGAGGCCGCTTTTTTCACGTCTCGGCGGCTTTATTTACGCTTCCAGAGTCAACTACTTCTTGTAGTCCGCGGCCGGGGGCCGCGTCGTGTCATCCTGACTGTACTCTTGGTCTGTTAAACAACTGCGTTGCATTCTTATATCAAATCTAGGCAGCCGGGCGCAAGCGCTAAATCCGATCGGGCGATCGGGATTGGGTCGAAGCCGCCTTACAGGCGGAGAAAAAACGAGGTCATCGAGCCGCGTTTTCCTCAGCCTGCCATGCTGATTTCGATAAACCAGCGTTCATCACCGAGTTCCTTGTGACACGTAAAAAGCGAATCCGGCTGCCCAATTTGCCACTTTGTTGCCAGGGTTTCTGACATCAGATAGTCGCGATACGCTTCAAGGGACGACTCCACGCCCCCGGTTCCCGAGACGCCCAGAACGATCCTGTCGGA
>SMUY01223345.1_pt1 | contig 13959 bp, 15 predicted proteins | sample 2456441 | NCBI WGS metagenome assembly SMUY01 (sample SAMN11095931, study PRJNA526329) | marine sediment metagenome | biome: Marine sediment; feature: Surficial sediment; material: Deep marine sediment; isolation source: Hadal surficial sediment | place: Pacific Ocean | collected 2014-11 | depth...
CCTGCCTCCACCGCTTTTCTCATAGCAGAAGCCATCAATACCGGATTTTCCGCAGCGGCAATGGCGGTATTCATTAACACTCCATCGCAACCAAGCTCCATGGCAATGGTTGCATCGGAAGCCGTACCCACACCAGCATCAACTATTACTGGAACCTTCGCATTGTTAATAATGATTTGTAAGTTCCATGGGTTTAAGATACCCATACCGGTGCCAATTAGTGATGCTAACGGCATTATCGCAACACAGCCAATTTCCTCCAGTTGCTTGGCGATTATAGGATCATCCGAGGTATACACCATTAAATGAAATCCTTCCTTCACTAGAATTTTTGCAGCCTTAATCGTCTCCAATATATTGGGATAAAGTGTTTTTAGGTCACCTAGCACTTCCAGTTTTACCAGGTTGTGACCATCAAGCAATTCACGGGCAAGGTGGAGAGTACGTACCGCATCATCGGCCGTAAAACAGCCAGCAGTATTGGGAAGCAGTGTGTATTGTGAGGGCGGCAGCAGGTCTAACAAGTTTGGCTCATCGGGGCTCTGACCAATGTTGGTGCGGCGGACTGCAATAGTGATGATTTGTGCGCCGCTAGCATCAATCGCTTCACGGGTCTGGGTGAAATCTTTGTATTTTCCTGTACCCACCAGAAGCCGTGAGGAATATGATTTATCGGAGATAATAAGAGTGTCCATAAGATCCTATGAGTTTTTTTGCAATGAGCGGTAGCCCTCCGCAGTGAGGAAACTTATCCTCCTCCTACCGCAATCACAATTTCAAGTTGGTCTCCATTTACCAACGTTTGCTCACCAAATTCGCTACGAGGAACGATTTGGCCGTTACGCTCAATGGCAATACGTTTGTTTTTTAGTGTCATACTCTCCAGTAATTGAGCCACACTCAATGTGGCATCAAAGTGTTGTAGCTGACCGTTGATGATGAGTTGTATCATTTTAAAAAGTGTTTGGGATCGGTTAAAATCAAGAACCTAATGCAGTGTTTATTTTAGCACGCGGGTGTAGCTCAATGGTAGAGTAGAAGCTTCCCAAGCTTACGACGAGGGTTCGATTCCCTTCACCCGCTCCACTTATTCCGATTATGGATAGGTACTTTAAACATACGCTAGCCCACTTGAATTTTACGAACTGTAGGGTTGCTCCTAAATTTTGTTTAACGTGCAACATTTAAACTTTTCTGTCCAGCTGATTCGTTGGCAAAGAGCCCACGGCCGACACCAACTTCCTTGGCAGAATACGCATGATCCGTATGCCATCTGGCTATCTGAGATCATGTTACAGCAAACTAGGGTAGCTACTGTCATTCCATACTACTTACGGTTTCTGCGATGCTTTCCTGACCTAAAAAGTCTTTCGCTGGCATCCCTTGACGAGGTATTAGCTTTATGGAGTGGCCTAGGCTACTACTCGCGCGGAAGAAATTTGTACAAAACGGCACGCTTAATCGTTAGCGATCATCACGGTATATTTCCACAAAAAATCGAGGTGATTCAACAATTTCCTGGTATAGGTCGCTCTACCGCTGCTGCAATAGAAGTTTTTGCTTATGGAAAACGATGCGCAATACTTGATGGTAATGTCAAGCGTGTTCTTGTTCGCTACTTTGGTATGGAGGGTTATCCTGGGGAGAAGAAGACGGAGGTTTTGCTATGGAAGAAAGCTGAAGAGTTATTGCCAAAAAATAATGTCAGGGGCAATATCGAAGCGTACTCTCAGGCCTTGATGGACCTTGGCGCCACCCTCTGTACCCGTACCAAACCAAAATGTATTGTATGCCCGATACAGCGAGAATGTGTTGCATTTCGGGAACATCGAGAAGATAAACTTCCTATTCCTAGGCCTTGCAAGCCATTGTTAGTAAAAGAGACAGTGATGCTGATGATAATGAGGCGCAGTGAGATTTTGTTGGAGCGACGTCCACTGACAGGTATCTGGGGCGGACTCTGGTGTTTGCCAGAAATGCCGGCGAATGAGAATGTTTTCCTATATTGCACTCAACGCTTTGGAATAAAAATAAAACTACTGGCTCATATGCCATCAATAGATCATGCTTTTACGCATTTCAAGTTGCGGATCTATCCACGATCCTTACAGGTTGTTTCACAAATCTCTAAGATAAGTCAGAGTGGACAAATATGGATATCATTTACTGGCGCGCTAGAGGTGGCAATTCCTACGCCAGTAAGAAATCTTTTAAACTCAAGCTGTTCCCTCAAATAAGTAAGTTCATAAAATGGATACATGGCAAGAATGGAGAAAGAAACGGCGTTTCGAGTTGCTAGCGCGCAGGGAAGCAGTTACCGAAGATGAGCGGTTTCACTGGAGTATGGAGATTACTACCTCATTGGAGCGCGGATTTCCAATACTATGGAAGAATACGGTTGGGTTTTACTGGCCCAATCGTGGAGAATATGATCCTCGTCCAGCGATGAATATTATCCAGGAACGTGGCGCGACACTGGCTTTACCAGAAGTGGAGGATAAAAACAAACTGCTACGTTTTCGTAGATGGTGGCAAGAAGCCCCAATGAAAATAGACGCTTACAATATTCCTATTCCTGACAATACTGAATTGGTAATGGTGGGCGCGATAATAGTGCCGATGCTTGGCTTTGATGAGCAAGGTTATCGACTTGGCTATGGTGGTGGTTATTATGATCGTACACTTGCCGCGATCAATCCACGTCCTCTGGCAATCGGTGTGGCGTTTGAAATTCTACGGCTAGACAACATCTATCACAGACCACATGATATTACAGTGGATTTTATTGTGACCGAGGCGGGAATTTATCGGATAACTACTAGGGGAATGGTGATAATTTCTACCGAGAAGTGTGCATCAGAGAATATTTTGAATCAGCATGGGGCACCTTTCTAGACCAAGAAGACATGCTATTGGCATGGATCGAAGCTTTACAAATTTTCCACTCCCCAGCGCGGCACAAGGAAATGTGCCACACCTAGATGATCGAGTATTCTCGCCACGACGAAATCTACCAGATCCTGCACACTCTTAGGATGATGGTAGAAACCCGGGTTGGCGGGCAGTATTACTGCGCCACAACGCACCAGCTTTTGCATATTTTCCAGGTGGATGGCAGAGAATGGCATTTCACGAGGCACCAGTATGAGCTTATGATTTTCCTTTAGCATCACGTCTGCCGCGCGTTCAATCAGTTTCTGTCCCAGTCCAGCGGCTATGGCAGCCAGAGTCCCCATTGTACAGGGGCAGATCACCATTGAGTCTGCCGGATTAGAGCCAGAGGCCACTGGCGCAAACCATTCTTCTCGACCAAATACGCGCAATTGACCTTCTGCGGTCTTAAAACGTTGACTGAAAAATCCTTCTGTTTCTTTGGCGCGAGATGATAGCGTTAATTTCATTTCCTGTTGTGCAACGATCTGTGCCGCTTGCGAGTACAGTAGATAAACGTGATTACCGTTAGCCAGAAGCATTTCTAGGAGGCGTATACCATAAGGCATACCAGATGCGCCGGTAAATGCAAGCGTAATAGTTCGTGGTGTATTCATCATTAGTGCAACAATCGACTACTCATTTTGAAGTATAACACCATGATTTGAAGAGTCCTCTAGAGGGCCCCTTTCTTTTGGCGAGACAGGCGATGCTGATTAAAAATAAACGGTTCTGATTAAAAGTTCAATTCTCGGTGCCGCACTAGAACTTGATTCTTTTTAGTAAAATACTCCGCTAGACGTACAGCAAAATATACCGAGCGGTGACGTCCACCAGTGCAGCCGATAGCTACAGTTAGGTAATTTCTGTTATCACGAATGAAACAAGGCAACCAGTCATCTATGAACCGTCTTATATCCTCGAACATACGGTTAACATCGACGTGTCCAGAGAGATATTCAATTACTGCATCATCAACTCCAGTAAGCGATTTCAACTGTTCTTCATAGTATGGGTTGGGTAGGCAGCGTACATCGAACACTATGTCAGCATCTAGTGGAATGCCATGCTTGAAGCCAAACGACTGGAATAGGAGTGTCAGGCGCGAACGATCGAGGTCAATGAAGTCTCTAACCCAGGTGCGAAATGAGTTAGCACTCAAGTCGCTAGTATCAATGCAGTGTGCAAGATCCTTGACCTCTGCCAGTTTTTCTCTTTCTAACTGTATACATTCAAGCAGTGTAAGGTGGTCATCGCTTAAAGGATGGCGGCGGCGGGTTTCTGAAAAACGCTTAACCAGCGTATCGGTTTTGGCCTCTAGGAATAACAAGCGTATGTCAATTTCTTGTTGTTTCAAATCAGCTAACTGCTGTGGAAACAGGGGCAGCGTTTTACGACTTCGGGCATCGATACTGACTGCGACGTGTAGATAGTCAGATTTTTTAAAGTAAAGGGTAACTTCTCGCAACAGGTTGGCCGGGAGGTTATCGACACAATAATATCCGCTGTCTTCCAGTACAGTGAGCGCGATGCTCTTCCCGGAGCCTGCGAGACCGCTAATGACGATTAGTTGCATTTTCTTTTAGAGCGCGGAGGAGTTAGAGTATAGCAATGCGTAGATTCATAGTTCTGCAAATTTGTAGTAACTTTTGTGTCTTTATTTAGTCTTTTTGTTCTCCATCTCTTGTTCATGCCGCTCGAGAAAATTCTTAGTACTATCCATGCCACGTAATTGTAGGACATAGTTACGTACTGCTGCTTCAACCAGCACCGCTAGGTTGCGCCCTGCAGCAACCTGGATAATAATTTTGCGGATGCTTATGCCCATAATATCTTCATTGACATGGTTGATCGGAAGTCGTTCAAGCGCATTAAACTCAGCACTACTAGATTTTTGTAGATGCACGATCAGTTTCAGATTTTTTCGGCGGCGTACCGCTGTTTCGCCAAAAATAGTACGAATGTCAAGCATCCCAAGTCCGCGGACCTCAAGAAAGTCACGCAACATTGCTGGGCAGTGTCCTTCTAGAGTCTCTGGAGAGATACGGTGGAACTCCACCACGTCGTCTGCCACTAGACCGTGGCCACGACTTACCAATTCCAGTGCTAATTCGCTTTTTCCAACACCACTTTCTCCGGTAATCATTACACCCATACCCAGCACATCAAGAAGAACACCGTGCATGGTGTCTGAAGGAGCCAAGACGCGCCACAGATAGGGACGTAACAGCCACATTATTTCCAAGCTGGAGCGTTCTGAACATAGTATGGGAGTATGAGTGGAATCGGCCAATGCACTTAGCGAATCTGGTATAGGGACATTTCCCGCAGCAATGATGCATGACATGTCGCTCTGGGCAAGTCGCTGCATATTATGCTGCAATGATATGGGATCAAGTTGGTTGAGATAGTCAGCTTCATCTCTGCTCAATACTTGTATCCAATTGGGATGGACGAAATTGAGATGTCCAATTACACCCTGATTAGTCTGAGAAACAGTTTCATCGAAAACTTGCCTATCACCATCATCTCTACCTGCCTTCCAGGTCAATCCCAGTCTTTCTCGATTTTCCTCAAATAGTTGCGTGATGCTGATTTGGGACATTTGGCATCCAATTTGAAATGAGCTGATGGGTCTCTGTCGCATCTTTGCTTATTAGTAAGCTTTCCCTAAAACTTTTATCACTGAACATTTGTGCCAATTCACTCAATATCTGTAAGTGCTGATCAGTTGCTTTTTCCGGTACCAGTAAGATGCAGATCAGGTCTACTGGCTTACCGTCTGGCGCATCAAATAAAATTGACTCCTTCATTTTGACAAACGCTGCAGTGGCTTTATATAGACCCTTGATTCTTCCGTGTGGAATTGCTACGCCCTGACCAAGACCTGTTGAGCCCAGTTTCTCTCGGGCAAATAAACTATCAAATACTTTGTTGCGTGCAATATGTAAAGTATTTTCGAATAACATTCCAACCTCTTCGAATACCCGTTTCTTACTGGTTGCTTCCAAATCCACAATAACATTTGATAGCGGTAATAATTGTGTAATAAGATTCATAAAATATTAATTGTAGTGTGCTTATTTTTTAGAATTCGTTTTATGGTAGTTATAGATCGGATTCTTAAGTTAAACGATAGATATGAAGATGCCTAATCCAGTTTTTATGCTATGTTTTTTATAGCCTAGAATTAATTTCCGTTTAATCTGGCTGTTCTGATTCCTGGGTCTTAAGTGTGCTGTTATTGCGATGATCCACATTTTTTTCCTTGTGTTTGAGGATCTTTCGATCAAGTTTATCCGCCAGGTTGTCTATGGAGGCATACATGTTAGCACTGTTGGTCTCGACAAAAATATTCTTGCCGCGCACGCGAACATTGGCTTCAGCATTCTGTTTTAGTTTCTCGACTGATAGAGTTACGTTGATATCAATAACGTTGTCAAAATGACGCTTTATCTTGGACATCTTAGCAGTAACATAGTCACGCATGGCGGGAGTAATTTCCACATGGTGACCGGTAAGGTTAAGATTCATCATGACTCCTTTATTGGGGCTAAAATGATTTACGAAGGTTGACCGAGGGGATTTGCATGAACTCTCGGTATTTTGCAACAGTACGGCGGGCGATCACAACACCTTGTTGCCCAAGAATCTCTGAAATATGCTGATCACTGAGTGGTTTCGTTGTATTTTCTGCATTTACCAATTGTTTTATCAGGGCACGAATTGCAGTGGCAGAACAGGCGCCACCTGTATCGGTTGCTACATGGCTGCCAAAGAAATACTTTAGCTCAAAAGTACCGCGTGGTGTACGCATAAATTTCTGCGTAGTTATACGCGATACTGTTGATTCGTGTAAATCCAGAGTGTCTGCAATTTCTCGTAGCACTAATGGACGCATAGCAACTGCACCGTGCTCAAAGAATTGTCGTTGGCGTTCGACAATGGCACGTGACACTTTCAGAATGGTATCGAAGCGCTGACGCACATTCTTGATGAGCCACTTTGCTTCGTCTAATTGGCTGAAAAGTTGCTGTGCTGGGTCGGTATGACTGCGTTTCAGAATACTAGCATAGAAGTGATTAATTCTGAGGCGCGGCATTGCTTCCGGATTAAGGTTAGTCACCCAGGTGGAGCTAGTTTTTGTAACAATCACGTCAGGTATGATGTAGTGAGCTACTGCGTAGCTGAATTCAGCACCTGGCCTGGGATTTAGGTGGGTAATGAGTGACTGAACAATGCGAAGACCGTTATCATCGCAGTGCAGCAGCTTTTTGATTCCATTGAAATCTCGTGACGCCAGACTTTCCAGGTGATCATTTACTATCAGCAATGCTTGGTCGCGGCAGGGCGTGTCTTTCGGTAGAGCTTGTAATTGCATAACCAAGCATTCCTTTAAGTTGCAGGCGCCGACACCAGATGGGTCTAGATGTTGCAAACGTTCTAGCGCTATGTTTAGGTCGTCGATATCTATTTCGAGCTCTGGTGGAAGAAGACTAACAAGCTCATCAAGATCCTGAGCAAGATAGCCGTCATCATTTAGGCTGTCGATTAGCAGACCAGTGATTTTTTTATCGCGCTCTGTGATTTGACTAAGACTAAGCTGAAAATTAAGGTGTTCACGTAAACTGAGAGACTTAGATGACCGTTGCAGAAAATCATGTTCATCATTGTAATCACGCATGCTGCGAAAATATTCGTCGCTGCCAGACCAGTCAGGCTCGTTTGTCAGATTTGTTTTCACTTCAGTATCGGCCCCAGTAGCAGACATTTCCTCAACAGACTCTTCCTGGGGTTCTGACAAATTAGATGGTAGTGATTTCAACTGGCCCTCAAACGGAATATCCCGGTATTCGGTTCCGCTTTGGTCTGCTACCTCATCCATCTCCAACAAGGGGTTTTCCTGGACTATGCGTTCAATTTCTTGATTTAGTTCAAGTGTAGACAGTTGCAACAATCTTATTGATTGTTGCAACTGAGGTGTAAGTGTAAGATGCGGCGATAACTTAAGCTGGAGAGTTGGCTTCATAATTTTATGAGTTTCGGCAATCAGCCACAGATTCGCGCAAACTGAATCTTTGTTTCTACAGCCGGAAATGTTCTCCCAAATATACCTTCCTTACGTTTTCATTATAAATGATTTCATCAGGTATGCCGCTGGCTAATACACTACCTTCGCTAATAATATAGGCCCGGTCACAAATTCCTAATGTTTCCCTAACGTTATGGTCAGTAATAAGTACACCAATGTCACGTTCTTTGAGAATATGAATAATTTTTTGGATATCAAGTATAGCAATGGGATCTACCCCAGCGAATGGTTCGTCCAGCAAGATGAAGCGTGGTTGTGTCGCCAGCGCCCGGGCGATTTCTACGCGGCGACGCTCACCTCCAGATAGGCTCAATGCTGTGTTAGCTCTCAGATGACCGATACCAAGGTCATGCAACAAATTATCAAGATGCTGTTGTATTTCGTCTGGCTCGTAATTTTGTAGCTCTAGTATTGCACAAATATTGTCAGCCACAGAAAGATGCCTGAAAATTGAGGCCTCCTGAGGCAAATAGCCCAATCCAAGAAGAGCACGCTGATGAATTGGCATCTGACTCAAATTAAGCTCATCTAGGTATATGCTGCCGCCATCAAGTGGTAGCAATCCTACCATCATGTAAAAGCAAGTAGTCTTGCCTGCACCGTTAGGTCCTAGCAGACCAACTACTTCCCCACTGGAGACAGAAAGCGATATCTCTTGCACCACGGTACGAGATTTATAGCATTTCTTTAATTTGTTGGCTTTGAATTCACTCATTTTTTCAGGATTCTAAGGTGGCATTGAGATGCTACTGGCTTAGGATTTTCAATTTTTTTTCTTGTTCTTTGTCTGGATTATTACATGCACCCTACTATTAGGTTTGATTTTAGTTTTTGCTCCATTATTTACCTGAAAAAATTCTGTAGTTGCTTCGTAAGAAATATAATCTCCACGTACTTCATACAACCCACGTTTTAGCCGTGCTTGCTTGAAGAGTTCAACTTTTTCAGTCTTACTGTCATATTCCATGCGTTCACTCCAGCCCTCAATATATTCATTCATGCCATCACGTTTTTGTCGGAAACTAACGAGATTCCCGTAGGCAGTAACATTATGGAATCCGTCAGCATCCTCTTTTACTACCATTTTGTCAGAGCGGATAACTAGGGTTCCCTGGGTGAGCACCACGTTTCCGGTGAACACGCTGATTCGATCTTCCGAGTTAGACCGGCTGGTATTTTCAACAGTAGCACGATCGGATTCCAGATAAATTGGCTTATCGCGATCAGCGCGTTCTGCCAGGACAGATCCTGCAAAAAGCATGCCCAAGAAAAAAATAACAAAGACAGATCTCATAATTTACAGCTGTGTTTATATGTCATAAAAAGCTTAGCGTGTTTTGTCATGGACGAATTTTACCTTTGACAATAGCCGAATGATTTGAGTATCATCATCATATTCCATGCCAACTGCATTAATAATGGTGTTGGCTTCGGTAATGGTTACAGGTTTATCAGTTTTTGCGATGTTATCGTCAGGAACAATATGCAAGAAGCTGGTAACCATGGTCATTTTTCCTTCGCCTTTGTTATGGCGCAGCACTTTAACATTGCCCCTTAGATAAACGTCGTTATTGCTAGACAGATTGGCTCGGTCTGCCCTTACTCGAATAATAGGCATACCTGGTCTGGCATTGATAAGACGGGGTTGTTCCAGGTAAGTAGTGTCGTTGTCCAGATAATGCAGCATTTTTTCTGCAGAAAGTGTTTGGTGCACCCCGTTACTATGATTTACGATAAGAGCTGAGAAGTTTTCTATCACATAATCAGGATCACGGCGCGGATCACCATCTTGTCCTGTAGATGGTGGCCGTACTGTCTTATCCAGCCAAAATGTGAACACCGCAAGTAAGATGATTAGAACCATAGGAAACTTAGTCGGCAGGCTATTGATCATATAAGGTATGTCTCTAATTGGGTATCGAGTGTACCTTGCGCATGCATCACCATTTCGCAAACCTCGCGCACTGCACCATGCCCACCTTCTAAACGTGTAACGTAATGCGCTTGTTTTTTTACCAGCGCAGGAGCTGAAGGAACACAAATAGAAAGGCCGCAACGTATCATCACTGGTAGATCTATTAAGTCGTCGCCAACGTAAGCGCAGGCGGAAACATCAAGCCTTAGCTTTGTCAGAAGCACCTCGAATACTTGTAGCTTGTTTTCTGTGCCCTGGTAGATGAGCGGTATACCTAAATCTTTTGCCCGTAATTCCACACAACGAGATTTTCTGGAAGTGATAATAGCAAGGCCAACCCCGCTTGCTTTAAGCATTTTCATGCCGTGGCCATCGTGGTTATTAAATGCTTTAAACTCCTCGCCATCATCTGTAAGATAGAATGTGCCGTCAGTAAGCACCCCATCCACGTCGAAAACTACAACCTGGATTTTTTTAGCCTTCTCCAACACTTCTTGCATCGATACCCCAGCAAAAATATTCGCTCAGGATTGTTCTCATAATTAATCAAATTAAACCAAAGCATTACTCGCACATATGGGTGAGCGGCCCCATGCTGGAACCATCTCTGGAATGAAAGCGGTGCATATGTCCAGCATTAAAATATTTTTCCCAAGCACTATCATGGCATTGCTGGGCATTTGCCTGGCCGTAGTTTGGGAAAGGCTCAAATTAAAATTATACCAGAATTTTCCAGTGGGTCTTCCAACATGAGCGAAATTAAAATTGAAGCCGTTCGCAATGGGATATAAATAGTCTACATGATCTAGCTGTCCATGTTTACCCTACTATGGTCAGTTCTATCTTTTTCATTAATACCATAGCATTTTTTGAGATGCAGTTACTGCAGAAGCAATGCTGGTATAAATAAAATAAATTTGTTCGGTCTCTTTTTAGCAACAAATAAGTATTGTTCAGAAGGCCTTTAGTATCGTGAGTTGAATCGGTATAATGCACATCCTGTGGGTCGTTAGCTCAGCTGGTAGAGCAGCGGACTTTTAATCCGTTGGTCGGGAGTTCGATCCTCCCACGGCCTACCAATATAATCAGTGAGTTCCATAAGCAACTTGTATTTACCCATAGCAAATAGCTAAAACAGTACCCGTTGTGTACCCGTTAAGGAATTAGTTTGTCTAAGGTAATATAACTTGCTCATACTGGAATAATCGCTCACAAAGCTCCTGAGCGCGCCTGGGGCAGATAAATGGACCTTCAATAGCTGTGATTATCGGAACGGAAATTACCTTACTTCATGTTATGGTGTGAGGTCCTAAAGACTCATCCATACATTACCCACATTAATCATTAATTGCCTACATTACACATGTATGTTTTAACTGGTAAATACTGGACGTTTACTTACGTTTACTTAAAGAATGGTTGAATAAAAATGGGTATACAGTGCAGCCCTCTACGCGCGTGAGGATGCTACTACCACCCCCACAAGCATGATGGACTGGTAGAAACTCTCTAGCAGTCTGCATCCCTGACAGTGTTACTGACTGCACCTAGCAGTATGCTATTTGGGCATCATTAAGGATCAATGCCTTGTAGATAAATCAATGTGATAGCTACTTATATCCACGCCACTCACTTTACATGACACAAAGGGCACTAGGCACACCCCCCACTGGGGCATTAGTGTTTACATAGCGCACATATACCGCAAAAACAAGAGGCCTCCACACTTTAGTACCTTTACACCACCTTTTAACGAATGTCTGCTTCTGGCACAAAGGAGACATTCACAAATAACTATTCTCAACCCTATGCGGCATCACTTTATACCATACTGAATCAGAAATTCATCGCGTGTCATAATTAGAGTATGAAACGCCTTCTCAAGCTTAATGCGGCGATCACCTTTAATAAATCCAGATATATCATTTGTAACGAAAATAGCTCTGTGTTCTCTCACATGGGCGCAAAAAATAATTGCGTCTCTAAATTGACGCCGTGCGCCCCTTGTTAGCTTGTCGCGCTTACCGAGTGGAGGAAAACTACCACCACTAATAATCTTCAAACAGAATTCCAGGCAACTAGCAGATTCTGAATCATCCCAAACAGCTTCGTCAAAACGACTTTCATTCCAGACCATAGTCTCTGGAATATTGGAAATATTAACTTGTGTTGCCGATCCTCCCATCTCGCGGTCTGTCACAGAGACAATAGCGAACTCAAAAAGTCCGGGTAGTACAGATGCAATGAGATCATCTGCTGGCAGGATGTTTGTATCGAGAGTAACTTTCATATGGCGCCCCCTAGGAGAACCTACTATATAACTCTGTGTCAAAATTGATCTTGAGCAACTTGTTAAATATAATCAGTCCCAAGCATCAATGTAGTACCTACTCATCTTATTGAAAAAGAATGCATAGGACACTACACCGACGAGTTACCTAATTGCCACCCCTTCCTTCCTTAAGCACCCTCCACCCCACCGACTCATTCGAAAGTAACAATTAAGTCTCGTGCAGAGATACTTATGTGTTTTTTATCACATAAACTATTTACCGATTAGAGTATTGTAGCTGGTGATTACTCGAGAAAGGCATTTGTAGCATCGCCTTTTATATGTCGTATTTATTAGTGAGGCCACTAGGAAGAAGTTTTTTAACCAAACCTAGCATTAAATTTTAGCTACTCAGGCAAAAAATATCGAAAGCATAAAGGCTGAAGAGAAGAACTTCTCTATGAAAAACCCATTTACCAGAGTATGATTTAAAAAGAGGAGGAAATAGGCTGATTGCTGGGGTCGATTAACAACGAATACATGGTGACTGACGGAATCGGTCTTACGACTACCATACTCCCACTACTGAGTGGATGCCGGTTGTGCCAGGGCATAATAGTATTACCGAAATTTACTGGAAAATAGCTTGCTGGAAAGAGGTAACAAAATGAAAATATTAATTACAATTATGTTGGCTTTATTTCTGAGTCCAGTAGCGGCTCAAGCGGCCGATGGTTATGAAAAATCTGGCGGTTATGAAAAATCTGGCGGCTATGGAAAATCTGGTGGTTATGAAAGATCTGGCGGCTATGAAACATCTGGTGGTTATGAAAGATCTGGTGGTTATGAAACATCCGACAGTTTCTTATATGGAAAATCCAGAGGTTATGCATCTTTTAAGTTCCAACACGACCAAAGACCGTCCGGCACTCATCGTAAATTCACTCGCATGTACGATGTTCAGGAAGCCAAGGAAAAGCTAAAAGAGGGTGCTTGGTAAAAAGGACAAATGGACGCTACCGACAGATATCAGTGGCTACGTAATAATGAAAGATACATTAATCGAGAGCAGAGACGGGGTGGTGGCGTGTGGGGCCGGCAGGGTACTGGATACGGTCTCCGATGAGACGGCTATACCGATGCTGGCTTTCTTTCCTCATTCCAAGTAGCAACTCTACACTTTGAATTTTCTCTAGCTAAAAGAAAGTGATCTGTTGCATCATCCGTCTCTTCAATTCACCCCATCGATAGGCAGAGAAATAAATCAAAAAAAACGTGTAAGAAAATCTTTAATATCTACTTGTTAGTTAGTCGTGCAACTTATTGAATTACCTATAGTGTAACAATTTGTTGTTCTCGATCGATTGAGACTATTTATAAGCGCTTGGTTATTAGCCCACCGCTGAAATATTTCCGCCGCCCTTTGTCGTTGCGCTACTTGCTGATTATGTGAATATTCCAGATTAGATGAAATGCGCTGCATAATATCAGAAAATTTTTGCTCTGCTCTATTTATCCTGTCAATTATTCTCTGATTTTGCTCGCCAATAGTTAATTTCTTATTTAACAAGTTAACTAGATCGGCGTCCGCGTCAGCAAAAACAACAGCAAATAACAAAGCAAAGTCTTGATGCGCTTTTCCATATTCGTCTATTGCTTTTTTTCGACATGGGTTTATTGCTACCGAATACGCGATACCATCCATTGCTTCCTGTTTCGTGAGATACCTATTCATAGTTAATTTTGCGA
>SMUY01435068.1_pt1 | contig 13953 bp, 9 predicted proteins | sample 2456441 | NCBI WGS metagenome assembly SMUY01 (sample SAMN11095931, study PRJNA526329) | marine sediment metagenome | biome: Marine sediment; feature: Surficial sediment; material: Deep marine sediment; isolation source: Hadal surficial sediment | place: Pacific Ocean | collected 2014-11 | depth 0-1...
GACCGAGATGAAGGAGAAGAAGGCGCGTGTCGAGGATGCCATGCACGCGACCAAGGCGGCGGTCGAGGAAGGCATCGTGCCCGGCGGCGGTGTCGCCCTGCTACGCGCCCAGACGATCCTCGACGAACTCAAACTCGACGGCGACCAGCAGGTCGGCGTGAACATCCTCAGGCGCGCGCTCGAAGACCCGATGCGCTGGATCGCCACGAACGCGGGTCACGAAGGCTCGATCGTCGTCCAGAGGGTGCGCGATCTGAAGAACGCCGACGATGGCTTCAACGCCGAGACCGAGGTCTACGAGAACCTGGTCGAGGCGGGGGTCGTCGATCCGACCAAGGTGGTCCGCGCGGCGCTGCAGAATGCCGCCTCGATCGCCGCGTTGCTGCTGACGACCGAAGCGCTGGTCAGCGAGCTCCCGGAAGAGAAGAAGGATGGCGGAATGCCCGGTGGTGGTGGCGGCGGCATGGGCGGCATGGGCGGCATGGGCGGGATGTACTAAGTCCTGGCCAGGGCTCGGGAGCCGCCGCGGCTCCCGGCCCCTCGCCAGTGTTCAGGAGGCAGGAGGCAGACGAATAACCGGTGGGGCTTCGCCAGCTTCTTGCAAAGATACGAAAGGGACGCGCACCGTTGGGTGCGCGTCCCTTCTTGTTTGTCCGAACACGTGGGGCTAGCGAAGCGTGAACGTGAGCTCGATCGTGACGAGCACGGCGACCGGCTCGCCGAAACGGGTGCCGGGAATGAACCGCCACTGCTTCGCGGCCTTGACCGCCTCGTCGTCGAGCCCGAAGTTCCGATCGAGCGACCGGATGATCCTCACATCACCGACCGAGCCATCCGGCAGGACGACGGCCTCGAGCCAGACGGCCCCCTGCACCTTGGCGCGCATCGCTTCGGCTGTGTATCTGGGCTTGATCTCCCGTATTGGCTGTGGCGTCTCGACCCCATTGCCCGGTCGGTAGGGACCGCCGCCGGAGCCGCCACCCTGACCGGGTCCTAACCCGTCACCTTGCCCCGGACCAATTCCGGCGCCGTTGCCCGCACCGGCGCCGCCGCCGGCGCCGCTCCCCGCCGAATCGAGCGACCGGGCTAACAACCGTTCGAGCAATCCGGCTCGCGTCTGCTGCGCGGCCGCCATCGGCAACACGGTAAGTCGCATGTTTTGCGACTCGAGCGGCTGCTGCTCCGGCTCGGGCTCCACGTCCGGCGGCGCCTCAACCTCGTCGGGCACCTCGATCGGCACGCTCAGATCGTCTTCGCCGGCCACTTCGGCCAGCCGCGGCATCTCGAGCGACTCGTTGCCGCCGCCACCGCCACCCCCGCCCGGCCCGGCCTGGGGAATCCAGACGAGCTGGTAGTTGGTCCGGTTGACTTCGAAGAACGCCTCGGTCGCTGGCGCGGCCCGGATCACCAGCAACAGCAGGACGATCCCGACCACATGGCTGGCGACCGAGGCGCCAAGCGCCCCGCGAATCCGCTCGCGCTGCACCCCGAGGAACGGAACATAGTTGGTCCCACCGTCCGGATTGATCGACAGCCAGTGTCCCGCACCGGCCTTGGCAACCGTGCCGCCTGGGCTCCCGACCACGCCACGGCGGGCCCGGGCGCCACGCGTCGCCCGCTGCGCGGCCGCGCGGCGCTTCCGCCCGCGCCGTTCAGGTGGCGTGTAGGGCTTGTATCCCGGTGGAAACGGAATCTGACCGAGGCCCAGGCCGTTCACGCGATGCGCTCCCTCCAGGCTCTCTCGTTGTCTGCCACGGTCATACACTCCAGAGTGCAAAGCCGGTACCGGGACGCCGCACGGCTCGCGCACACTGCCAGGGCACACATAACCATCATGGCACCAGGTACTTACGTCATGCCCACAGCCGTGACGCTGATCGCCAGGCCCTCATCCCCCGCGGCCACTCCAGGTGGCACCGCTGCCCGCATCTTTAGACGCCGCGGCCGTGCGCTTGGGCGGCCCGTTGGAGAAGGGCGCCGGCAATCGGCCGCCGATGCATCCCGCCAGAACCGGCGCTGTGTCGCGGGTGCCTGCGTGGCTTCTCGGTCGCATCCCGCCGACCGGCGCCTTCGTCGCGTCTTGCCGGAGCCGGACGCCACGTCTCTCGAGACGGGTCTCGGTGCGACGCGGACATATCGCCACGCACTGCTAGACGCGCCCCGCCCAGGCGCCGATGGCGGCGTTGCCGCCACCATACGCAAACATCACCGCCAGCGCGTCAGCGGCGCGCGGCTCGCTGTGTACCCCCACCATCACGCCGCCTCGCGCGGTCAGCGTTTCATAGATGAACCCGTCGTGCACCTGAAACCCGGCGCGTCGCATGGTGGCAGCCACCCCGGACCGGTCCAGATCCCGCGCCGGCCCCTGCAGCACCCCCACCAGCGGCCCGTGCGCCACCACCGGCCCAATTCTCACGATGTCCAGCCTGCCGCCTTCGACACCGAAGGTACGCTGCAAGAGCGCCGCCGCCTCCGGAGTCTCCTTGCTGATCAGCGACAAGGACTCTGCCGCAAGTCCTTCTTTCGTGAGCGCCTCCAGCCCGCGCTCCGCCGACTCGACATCCTGAAACACACCCACCGTGAAACACTGGCGATCTACGTTGTCCATGCCACTCCTCACGCATCGATCTGCTGCGTCGCCGTCGCCACTCGGCTCACCGGGCATGATACACACACGCCCGGCGTCGATTCTAGTTTACAGTATAGTTGTCCGTGGGGTGCCCAAGCCCACAGCCTGCACGCCCAACCGACGGCGAACGACGGGGCAGAGGGGACGGCCTCGACGCCATCTGGTCCTCCTGCTCTCCCGCGTCCGCCCTCTGCGTCAGGGTCCGGTCACGAATACGTTCGCCTTCTCGTGGGCGTCGTCCGCATGCCGCGCTCGGCCAGTGCAGGGCGCGAGAAGGGAGCCTACAGACAGTATTCGACCGACGCGCAACGCCGCCAGACGGGATGGACCGACGGCCAGACCTGTGACGCTCTTCTCGACCGGGCCCTCTGGAGGCGCTCACAACACGATGCGCTGCTGTCCAACTCGCCGGGTCACCCGCTCCCGGTCCAAGTACTCGAGCAGTGGGATCGCGAACTTGCGGCTGATCCCATAGCGCTGCTTGAAGGTGCCGACGTCGATCGTTTCCGTCCCGGCTGAGGTCTTGAGGCGCAACACGTCCTGCTTGAGCGTCTCCAGCGCCGCGCTGTCGAACACCAGCGCCCCGACCCGCACCACGCGCTGTTGACGCGCCAACAGCTTCAGCACCCGGTCGAGCACCGCCGTGTCGCACCCGAGTTGTTCGCAGATCACCGCTGGCACGGGTGGACGCAACCCGGCATCGCCCAGTAACGCCTGTACGGCCTCACTGGCGCGCGTCTCCTCCGGCGACAGCGTCACCTGATGGCGTGTCAGCGCCAGATGATCACGTGCCAGCAGGCGGCCGTCTCCGACCAGTTGCTCGAGCACCGCCTCGAACACCGCCGGTGCGCCGTGTCGAAACAGACGCTCGCGCGCCTCCTCCCGCGGCAGCCCCTCACTCAGCGGGTGGGATGCATGAAACGTCGTCACCATATCGATCAACCGATCGCTGACCGCCGCCAACGCCGCAGCATCGACGATCAGGTCCCCGATGCGACGCACGGTGGCGGACGCCACGAGTCGGCCCGCAACAGCATCAACCGACTCCGGGGACACGCCGGCTCGTGTCACGAGCGCCGCCAGCGGCAGCCCGGCGATTCCACGCTCTCTGACCAGGACGCCAAAGGCCAGATCTCGTGCGCCCGCCACCTCCCCCACGACCCCATCCAGCAGCCGCTCGAGCCGCCGACGCGCTGCGGCCGTTCGGATTCCCCCACGCGGCGGCTGTGGGTCGAGCACCTGCCCCCCCGCGATGGTGAGGGACGGCGAGTACGCCCGCAAGATGAACCGGTCCCCTCGGGTCAACACCGCGGGTTGCTCCAGCCGCAGCCGCACGAACCCGCGCCCCCCGGGCAGGAGCTCTCCCGGGGCATCACCGGCGGCGCCCGTCTCCCCGAGTCCGGGCCCCAGGACGACCCGGCCGAGCACCTCACTGGTGCCCTGATGAAACCGCACCCGGGCGCCGTGCCGCAGCCGGCGGGCGGACCTCAGCAGGTCGAGCACCGCGTCGACCCGCCGCGTCGCCTCGAAGCACCCGGGGGTCACGACCGTGTCGCCCCGCGCGATCTCCGACACGTCCACACCGGACAGGTTGGCCGCCACACGCTGCCCGGCCACCGCCACCGGCTGCGCGGCACCGTGCACCTGCAAGCCCCGCACCTTGACATCGCGACCAGAGGGCAGCACCGTCAACATCGCATCCACCGCAACCCGACCGGAGACCAGCGTCCCGGTCACGACGGTGCCGAACCCCTTGACCGAGAAAGCGCGGTCGATCGGCAACCGGATCGCCCCGCGCGGCGAGCGGGTGCGGGCCTGGCCGGCCATCTCCAGCAGCGCACTCCGGACCTCGGCCAGCCCCTCACCCGTCCGGGCAGACACCGGTACGACCGCAGCATCCTCGAGAAACGACCCCGCGACGAGCTCTGCCGTCTCGAGTTGGACCAACTCCACCGTGTCGGCATCGACCAGATCCGCCTTGGTCAACGCCACGACGCCGGTCGACACGCCAAGCAGACGACAGATGTCGAAGTGCTCGCGTGTCTGCGGCATGACCGATTCGTCGGCCGCGATGACCAGCAGCACCCCGTCGATACCGCTCGCGCCCGCGAGCATGTTCTTGACGAATCGCTCGTGACCGGGCACGTCCACGAACGCAAGCTGCGTCTCGCCCTCGTTCAGATGCGCGAACCCGAGGTCGATCGTGATGCCGCGCAACTTCTCTTCCTTCAGTCGGTCCGGATCAGTGCCGGTCAGGGCCTTCACGAGTGCGCTCTTGCCATGGTCGATGTGCCCGGCCGTGCCGACGACGACATACCGCGTCACGCTGGCCTCCGATGGTGGCAGGCTGCCGAAGAACAGCAGCCTGCCGGGTTCGCGGACCGGGGATCGGCAATCGACGGCATCTCACACACCGAGCGCGCCCGGTCTCTGCCAGAGACCCGTCCCCGGCCTGACACTGAAACGCAGGTGGCGAAGCCCTCCCGCCTTCGCCAAGGCTTCGGCGGACAGGCCGGCTGTCTCCTGACGCCTGACGCCTTGGGCATCCGCTATGACGTTTACCGCCGTGTCCGACCGCGTCGCACACGGCGCCCACCGCCGCCGAGTGGACGCCCCCGCCCCGTGACACGGCGCCGGCGCGATCCACGGTTCCGCTCCGATGCCCTCACCGCGTCGAGGATCTCGACGAGCCCGAGGTCGATCTGACGACGCTCGATGTCCACGCGCACGACCTTCACCGTCACCATGTCACCCAACCGGTAGGTCTTCCCGGTGTTCTCCCCGAACAACGCGTGGTCGGCATCCAGAAACCGGTAGTAGTCGTCCGCCATGCTCGAGATGTGCACCAGGCCTTCCACGAAATGCTCGATCAGCTCCACGAACAGCCCGAACCCGGTCACGCCGGTCACATAGCCGGTGAACTCGTCGCCGACCTTGTCCGCCATGAACCGGACTTTCTTCCACTGGACGATCTCCCGCTCAGCCTCTTCGCCCCTACGCTCCATGGCCGACGTGTGCCGCCCGATCTCCGGCAGCGCGTCCCTCAGCTCCTCGATGCGCGCTGGCGACGGACCCTCCCCCCGGGACTCTCGCAACAGCCGGTGCACGACGAGATCCGGGTATCGGCGAATGGGCGACGTGAAGTGCGTGTAGGTCTCAGACGCTAGACCGAAGTGACCGGCGTTGACCGCGTCGTACTGCGCCTTCTGCATGGTGCGGAGCATCAACAGCGCCACCGGCCGCTCCTCGGGTTGTCCGTGCAGCCGCTGCAGCAGTTGCTGAAAGTGCCTCGGCCGCACGCGGTCCGGCGGCGCCCCCAACCCGCAACCGAGCGTGCTCGTGAAGGCCTCGAAGTCCGCGACCTTGGCCGGGTCCGGCGGCGCGTGGACGCGAAAGAGCCCCGGCACGTCGCTGTCCCGCAAATGCCGGGCGACCGTCTCGTTGGCCACCAGCATGAACTCCTCGATGATGCGATGCGCCACGTTCCGGTCGGCCGCCACGACGTCCTCGACCAGTCCCGCCTCGTCGAGCACCAGCTGCGTCGCCTTCAGGTCGAAGTCGATCGACCCTCGTCGCACGCGTCGCGCGTGGAGCCGCCGATACACCGTCTCCATCCGCTCGAACAGCGGAACCAGTGCCGCGTGGTGCTGTCGTGTCTCTGGATCGCGTCGCGTCAGAATGGCCTCGACCACCGTGTAGGTCATCCGCGCGTCGGATCGAATCACCCCGTCGTGCACTTCGTAACGGACCACCGCACCACGGCGATCGATCTCCATCAGACAGGACTGCACAAGCCGGTCGACACCCGGGTTCAGACTGCACAGCCCGGTCGCGAGCGGTGCCGGGAACATGTGCAGCGCGCGTTCTGGAAAATAGACCGATGTGCCGCGCGTGTACGCTGCCGCGTCGAGCGCGCCGCCCTCCTTCACGTAGTACGCCACATCGGCAATGTGCACCCCGAGCCAGTGATGGCCGTTGGGCAGCGTGTCGAGGGTGATGGCATCGTCAAAATCTCGCGCCGTCTCCCCGTCGATGGTCACGGTCAACACCGGCCGAAAATCGGTCCGGCCCCGTAAATCCCGCCGCGTGACTACGGTGCCAAGCCGGTCGGCCTCCGCCACGGCGGCGGGTTCGTGCGCGTCCGGGATCCGGTGTTTTCGGATGATGAGCGCGGTGTCCACACCCGGGTCGGCCAGCCTCCCGATCACCTCGACGATACGACCGATCGGGTTGCGCGACGGTGTGGGCCAACGATCGATCTCGACCACGACCATCTGCCCTGAGCGCGCCCCACCGGTCGCTCCCGCCGGGATCTGGATGTCCATGATCACACGCTGATCGAACGGCAACACAAACCCGACGCCGGTGTCGTCCACATCGTAGCGACCGACGAGGTCGTCGTTGGCACGCTCGATCACCCGTACGATTCGCCCCTCGGGCCGACCCCCTATGTGTTCCAGCCGTATCGCAACCCGATCGCCGTGCATCGCCTGATGCAGATGTACCCCGGGCACGAAGATATCCGGGCGCGCGCCCTCGGCCGCATGCTCCGGCGTGACGAACCCGAACCCGCGCGGGTTGACCTGTAGCTGCCCTACCACCAGGTGCATCCGGTCGGCCAGACCGTATCGGTTCCCCCGGATCCGAATCAGCTCGCCGGCTTCGACGAGTTGCATGATCCGGCGCCGGAACCGATGTCGGTCCTCCGACGGAATCGTCAGGACCCGCATCAGCTCCCGGATGGTGGCCGGATGACCGACGCGCGCGCGAATTCGCTCGACGACCTCGCCGGCGGTCCACACGGTGGGAGAATGGACAACGGCGGTCACAGGGTTACATCTCGCTGAACATCGTGCGAGGACGACATCGTCACGTCTGACGCAGGTGCTGGTCGCCTAGACAAGATATGTAGCCCCCGCGTCGCGGAGCCATGAGAAACGCGCTGCTCGCAAGACTGCGCCGACCGGTCGGCGCGGCGCTGCACGGCGCAGCGTCACTCGCTCCCGGCGGTCACCACCACCTGCAGGTCGCCGACGTTCGTGCCGGTCGGCCCGGTCCGGATCAGGTCGCCGAGCCGGTCGAAATAGGTATACGCGTCATTCTCCGCCAGGTAGGTGGCCGCCGGCGCCAACGCCAGTGCCTCGGCGCGCGCCGGTGTGCTCGAGTCCACCAGCGCGCCGGCGGCATCCGTGGGACCGTCCACGCCGTCGGTGCCAACACTGGCGAGCACAGCCGCGGTGCCAAGCCGGCTCATCTCGGACGCGGCCGCCAGGGCCAGCTCCTGATTTCGGCCGCCCCGACCACGACCAGAGACCGTGACGGTCGTCTCTCCAGACGACACCACGCACACCGGTCCGGCCACCTGCCGTGTCGCCGCAGCGACCCGCCGCGGATGGTCGGCGCCGGCGACGCGTGCCACCCCGACAACCGGGCTCTCGAGCAGCGTCACCTCGTAGCCCAGACCGCGCGCGGCCGACATCGCTCCCTCCATCGCCTGCCGTCGGCTCCCGATCACACGATACATCGTGCCGGACACCCCGTTCTGCTCGAGCGTCTCCGGCAGATGCCCGTCGCGGCCACGCTCCAGGATGTCCAGTACCCCGGCAGGGATCAGATCGCGGACCTCGGGCCGGCTGACAATCGCTGTGGCCTCCGCGAACGTGGTCTGGTCGACGACCGTGGGGCCTGAGCCGATCACGGCCGGGTCGTCCTCCACCGGCCAAACGACATCGGAGATCGCCAGCGTCAGCACGCGCCCAGCAGCCGCACGTGCCAACCCGCCGCCTTTGATCGCCGAGAGATGCTTCCGCACGCAGTTGAGCTCGTGAATCGGCACACCCGCGGCGAGCAACATACGGGTGGCGCCAACCTTCTCGGCGAGGGTCACGCCCTCGAGCGGTACGGTCAGCAGCGCCGAGGCCCCACCCGAGAGCAGCACCACGAGACACCCCGATGGCGACATCTCGGCGGCGCACCGCAACGCCTCGTGTCCCGCGGCGAGGCTGCCGCGGTCGGGCAACGGATGCCCGCCGGTGTGAAACGCGATCGGCGGCGGCACCAGCGTGCGAGGACCCGGCCCGACGACAACGCCTCGTTCGATGGGACCAATCGACGTGGCCAGGAGCCCCCGCAGCATCCCTTCGGCCGCCTTGCCTGCGGCGATGAGGGTCACCGGTCCCCCGCCGATGAACTGCCGGACCACGGAATCCTCGAGCGCCGCCTGCACCAGTCGTGACGGCCTGACGGCGTCGATTGCAGCCTGAACAATCTCGAACGTCTGTCGGCGAAGGAGCGAAAGGGAACGGGGCAGGATAACAGCAGCAGGTCAGTTCGTGTTTGTGGGCTCCGACCAGGCGGAAAGTTTCGTCACGCCATCGAACGTACGTAGTAGACGGCTGACCACCAGATCGACATCGGCGTCGCCCCGCACGCACAGCTCATCGACACGGGCCATCACGCGGCACAGCGCTGCCTCCATCTCGGCGATCGTGCACTCCGAGTAGCACTCGCGCTGCCGCTGGAGACACTCCTGATGCTTGAGGAACTCTTCCCGGTAGAAGTTCGTACGAATGCTGTCCGCTACGGTTAGGGACCGACGCGCATCGACCAGCAGACCGGCGACGTTGCGATGTGTCCGCGACATGGACATTGAGAGTCTTCAGTCTACGTGGGTGGCTTCGCCGTTGTCAACGACCGATAGTCTTCGCTGTCAGGTCTTGGGGTCCGGTCAAGCATCGGTTCGCATTGTTGGGCGTCGAGGCGCCCGGCTGGCACGGCGCGAGGCGGGAGCATACCGGCAGTATGCGACCGACGAGTCACGCCGCCCGATGGGATGCATCGGCGGCCAACACTGTGAAGGTGTTCTCGACCGAGCCCTGGGTCTCATGGCTCTCCCGAGATCTCTACCCCGCTGCGGGTGCTGCGCGCCGCGACCAGCCCGCCACACACCCGACCGCCATCCCACCCAAGACCAGGAGGAGTCCTATGGCGGGTGGCAAGAACCGCACGGCGTCTACACCAAGCAGCTGGGCGGCGGTGTCCCCGTACCACGACTGACCGACCGCGAACCCGATGCCCAGCAGCAGCAGCGCTGCGAGTGCGCCGAGACCGCCCTGCAACATCCCCTCGAGCACGAAGGGCCCCCGCACGTAGGTCAGCAGTGCGCCGACCAACTGCATGATCTCGATCTCGTCCCGCCGCGCGAAACACGCGAGCCGAACCACGTTCGTGACGGTCAACGCTGCGGCCACGACCAGCACCAGCACGACCACCAACCCGACACCGCGCAAGAGCACGACCGCCGAGGTCACCCGCTCGATCCAGGTCTGGTCGAACCGCACCTCCTCGACACCGCTCGCACCCTGCAGCACGTTGGCGAGACGCTCCACGGCGGCCGCGTCACCGACGTCCGGATCCAGACGCACCTCGAACGACGCCGGAAACGGGTACGCCGTCACCTGTGCGGTGACACCAGCCAGATCGGCGAAATCCCGCCGGAAACGGGACAGCGCCTCTGCCTTGGACACGAACTCGTGGTCGCTGACCAGTTCACTCTCGCGCAACATCTGCACGACCGCCGCTCGTGCCTCCGGTGTGACGTCGTCGTGCAGGTAGACCGACATCTCGGCCGCTGCGGCCCACCGGGCCAGCAACCGCTCGACGTTCGAGCTCACCAGCAACAGCGCTCCGAGGACGACCAGCGCCGCGGCGATCGTCGCCACCGACGCCGCGCTGGACCGCCGCCCCCGCCACAGGCTTGCAACGGCCTCCTCGACGCTGTAGCGCAGCACCCTCACACCGTCATCCCGTCTCGTCGCGGTTCGCGTCACGGAGCGGCGCCGTGATCTCGTCATCGTCCGCCGCGTCGTCGCCCTCCGTCACGGCGTCGTCGATGCCCGCGAACATGCTGTCGGTGACGAACCGGCTGTCGGGCGACCCCGAGGCATCGTGGCGCTCGATCTCGTCAGGCTCCACCCGCGCCGGCTCCGACGCCGCCGCCACAGACGGCCCACCGTCCGGATGGAGGGCGACGGTCTCGCCAGGTGCCACGGAGGTGGTCTCCGTCACCGCCGGTTCGGACAACGTCAGGTCGTTCAGGTCCAGACCAGAAATCGGGCCGAGATCTGCCTCGGACGCCGTCCCCCCGGCGCGAGACGCGACGGCCTCGCTGTCCGGATCGCCCTCCGGCGCCATCGGGCGTCCGGACCCCAATCCGACATCCGCTACTGAACCGACCCCGGGCTCGATCTCGACCACCGACTCGGCCTGAGCCCGGTCCTTCATCCTGAAATACGACTCGTCTCCGATTGCCGGTGACTCCTCCGTGATCACACCGTGCTCGAGCATGATCGCCCGCCGGCCCACCTGTCGGATCAGCTCGCGATCGTGGGTCGCCACGACGACCGTCGTGCCGCGGGCGTTGATCTCCCTGAACAGGTTCATGATCTCCAGTGCCAGATCGGGATCGAGGTTGCCGGTTGGCTCGTCGGCCAGCACGATCATCGGGTCGTTGATGAGCGCGCGCGCAATTGCAACACGTTGCTGCTCGCCCCCGGACAGCTGGGACGGGTAGGCCTCCAGACGATACTCGAGCCCGACCCACCTCAACACCTGCTCCGCCTTGCGACGCTGCACGGTCCGAGCGACGCCCATCACCCGTGGAACGAACGTGGTGTTCTCGAAGACCGTCATCCGCTCGATGAGCTTGAAGTCCTGGAAGACGAACCCGACATGCCGTCGACACGCCTTGGTCACGCTGGCGCCCATTAACGACAGGTCCTCACCGTCGACGATCAGTCGCCCCTCCGACAGGCGCTCCTGGCACAGCAGCAGCCTGAGCAGCGTCGACTTGCCAGCGCCGCTCGGACCGGTCAGGAAGACGAATTCACCTTTGTCGATGACGAGAGACAGGTCACGCAGTGCGTAAACGCCACGACCGTAGGCCTTCGAAAGATGCTGAGCCTCTATCACTCTTGCAGCTCGCGGTGAAATTCAGCCGCATACGTCTGGCCGGGGATCCCACGTGTCGGCGCCGGCCGCCGCACGTCCAAGCGAGCACACACTATTTGTACAAGCATAACATGCCGCGCGCTCGCGAGGCTGCGCACCGTTTTCACTCGTCGGTACGAGGCGCAGCTGCGCGAGCCGTCAGCGCACGCCGCAGCAACTCGTTCGTCTTCTTGGGGTTCGCCCGGCCCCGGGTCGCCCGCATCACCTGTCCGACCAGAAACCCGAGCGACCCCTCATTGCCGCCCCGAAACCGGGCGACGGCATCCTCGTGTTCCGCGATGACACGGGTCACGACCTCGGTCAGCTCGCCTGCGTCCCCGATCTGCGAGAGCCCTTCCGCGCGGACGATGTCCTCGGCCTCACGGCCCGACCCGTACATGCGCGCGAAGACCGCCTTGGCCGCGCTCCCGTTGACGACCCCGGTGTCGACCAGACGAATCAACCGGCCGAGCGCCGCGGGGGTGACACCAACCACCTCGATGCCGGCGCCCGCTGCCTTGAGCCGTCGCGTCACCTCCCCCATCACCCAGTTGCTCGCCGCTTTCGGGTTACCCGCAGACGCGGCCGTATCCTCGAAGAACCGCGCCCGCCTCTCGGTGTCCGCTAGGTGTGCCGCGTCAGCCGCCGGCAGTCCGTAATCGCGGATGAAGCGCTGCTTGCGGGCCTCCGGCAACTCGGGGAGCGCTGCGCGCACTTCGGCGATCCACGTCTCGGACACCTCCAGCGGCGGCAGGTCGGGTTCCGGAAAATACCGGTAGTCGTGCGCCTCTTCCTTGCTGCGCATCGACACCGTGCGGCCGTTCGCCTCGTCCCACAGACGGGTCTCCTGCACCACGTGACCGCCCGCACGAAGCAGCTCCGTCTGGCGGACCAGCTCGTGCTCGAGTGCCCGTTGGAGAAAGCGGAACGAGTTGATGTTCTTCACTTCGACCTTCACGCCAAGCGCCGACTCCCCCGCAGGGCGGACCGAGACATTGGCGTCGCACCGCAAGCTCCCCTCTTCCATGTTGCCGTCGTTGACACCGATCGCGAGCAGGATGGCGCGCAACCGAGCGAAGAAATCGGCTGCCGCGCGCGGCGCACGGAGATCCGGGTGGGTGACGATCTCGATCAGCGGCACGCCGCTGCGATTGAAATCCAGATACGTGTACCGATCGCGGTCGCCGATCGCGGTATGTAGCGACTTCCCGGCGTCCTCTTCGAGATGCACCCGTGTGATCCGCACGACGTGCGGCCCGTCGTCGGCCACATAGGCCAGCTCGCCATCGGTCGCAAGCGGGTGCTCGTACTGCGAGATCTGGTAGCCCTTCGGCAGATCGGGATAGAAGTAGTTCTTGCGCGCGAAGATCGAGTGGCGCTGGATCGTGCAACCCAGCGCCAGACCGGCACGCATCGCCAACTCGACGGCACGACGATTCAGCACCGGCAGGGCGCCGGGCAGCCCGAGACAGACCGGGCAGACGTTCATGTTCGGGGCGGCACCGAAGCGGGTGCCGCACCCGCAGAAGATCTTCGTGTTGGTCAGGAGCTGGGCGTGGATCTCGAGCCCGATGACCGGTTCGATCCCCGCAGCGCTCGCATCGGATACAACCTCGTCAGACATCTCCTCTAGGATGAGATGTTTAGGCCGACGCAACTGCTCGAGGTCCCGCCGCCACGACGTCCGCCGTCGCAGACCCGGCGAACGCCTCGAAGTTCCGCGCAAACATGGCCGCCAGCTTCGCTGCCTGCGCGTCGTAGTCGGCCGCGTTCGCCCACGTCTGCCGGGGCCGCAACACCTCCGCGGGGACCCCGGGACAGCTGACCGGCACGTCCACGTTGAAGACCGGGTCGGTCTCGTACGCCACGTCGTCCAGAACGCCGCCCAGCGCCGCGGCAATCAGTGCGCGCGTGTGTGCGATCGGCATGCGATGCCCCACACCGAACGGGCCACCGGTCCAGCCGGTGTTGACGAGCCATGCCGTCGTCCCGTGGGCGGCGATCCGCTCACCGAGCAGCGATGCGTAGGTCATGGGCGGCCAGACCATGAACGGCGCGCCGAAGCAGGTACTGAACGTCGCCGTCGGTGTGGTGACGCCACGCTCCGTGCCGGCAACCTTGGCCGTATACCCGGACAGAAAGTGATACATCGCACCCGCCGGGGTCAGCCGCGCAATCGGTGGGAGCACGCCGAAGGCGTCCGCGGTCAGCATGATGACATGCGGTGGATGGCCGCCCTGGCCCGACGGCACGAAGGAGTCGATCGCCGAGAGCGGGTACGCGCCCCGGGTGTTCTCCGTCACCGAATCATCGTCGAGATCGAGCTGGCGGGTGAC
>SMUY01385381.1_pt1 | contig 13937 bp, 8 predicted proteins | sample 2456441 | NCBI WGS metagenome assembly SMUY01 (sample SAMN11095931, study PRJNA526329) | marine sediment metagenome | biome: Marine sediment; feature: Surficial sediment; material: Deep marine sediment; isolation source: Hadal surficial sediment | place: Pacific Ocean | collected 2014-11 | depth 0-1...
AAAGAGGCATTGATGCGTGGAGATTGGGCTGAGGTGTCTCGCTTAGCACGAAAAAAGCATCCTTCGACGAGCTCAGGATGAACGGTGGGGCCTGGGCCATTTGGCCCTTCGATAAACTCAGGACTCACGGCTCAGGACGAATGGTGGGGTGTGAACCGTTTTCAAAGCTCAAGGCTCAGGATGGGGAACTGTTGGAAAAAAGCCGTTCTCACTGAGCAAAGTCGAAGTGTGTGTCATTATTAGCAAATTAGAAATACTAGTCGCCCTTTGACCAGGCTCAGGACGAATGGTGGGGTGTGGTCCGTTTTCAAAGCTCAAGGTTCAGGATGGAAGTGTTAGAAAAATGCCGTCCACACTGAGCATGTCGAAGTGTTTATCCACGCTGAATTATGCTTAACCAACACGCACTTCGAGAGCCTCAGTGCGTTTTATTTATTGGCGAAAATAACAAAAGCTAAACCGTATGGGGATCATACTCTAAAGGACAACCGCTGCAAACTGGGGATTTTTTCTTGCAGTGTTCTTTACCTGCCTTTACTAAGAGGGCGTGGTATTCGTTAAACATTTCAGTATCATCCGGGAGTGAATCCATAAATAGCTCCTGCATTTCCTGATAGCTTGAATCTTCCGCTATCAGACCATGCCTGCTGAGAATTCTATATGTGTAAGCATCGATTACAAAGACAGGTTTTTTAGCCGCATAGAGGGCTATGCTGTCTGCAGTTTCGGGTCCAATACCTTTTATACTGAGCAATTTTTCCCGCAGGGTATATAACTCTTCGCTTAACATTTCCTCGAGGCTGCCCGCGTAATTTACATTTACAAAACTTACAAAATTCTTAAGTTTCTTAGCTTTTTGATTAAAATATCCCGATGATCTGATAATTTGTGCTAAGTTGACTGTAGAGATATTGTTAAGCCGTTCAATAGATATTAACCCCTGCTGTTTTAACTGATTAATCGCTTTTTCTACGTTTTTCCAACTGGTGTTTTGGGTCAGAATTGTTCCTATAATACATTCGAGTTCACTCTCTGCCGGCCACCAGTTTTGCGGGCCGTAACGGGAGTATAGAGCAGCGTAAATGTCATTAATCCTCTGTTTACTTTCCATTTTTTTGAAATTGATTATAACATCAATTATGATCATAGAATTAAAATAATTGCTCCAAAATTTAAATAATGAAAAAAACAGCCCTTTATGAAAATCACAAAAATAGCGGCGCAAAGATAGTAGAATTTGCGGGCTGGATGATGCCTGTGGAATATGAAGGGTTAAGACAAGAACACCTGGCTGTGAGATCGTCTGTAGGGATATTTGATGTTAGCCACATGGGAGAAGTAGAGATAGTTGGGAAAGACGCCCGGGAGTTTTCTCAGAAATTAAGTTCAAATAATATTAATAAAATTGTTTCCAACCAGGCTCAATATGGCCTGCTTTGCAACCACGGGGGCGGGGTTGTGGATGATGTAATTTTCTATATGTTATCTGATGATCATTTCCTTATATGCGTAAATGCTGCAAACACCGATAAAGACTATGAATGGATAATCAAAATAAAAAAAGAGTTTGGTTTTGAAAGTGAAGTGATAAACAGGAGCAATGAATATTCTCAAATTGCAGTTCAAGGGCCAAACGCAGTAAGTCTTCTTGTAAAAATGATGGGTAATGAAATTTCTTCAATCAAGAGATTTCGTTTTGAAAAAATAGACTGGAACGGAGTTGGTATAATTATTGCAAGAACAGGATATACCGGTGAAGACGGTTATGAGGTTTTTTTGCCGTGGGACGGCGGGCCTGTTTTTTGGGAAGAATTGATCAAGCAAGGAGAGGTACTTGGATTAAAGGAATGTGGTCTTGGATGCAGGGATACCCTAAGGCTGGAAATGGGCTATCCATTATACGGCAACGAACTAAATGACATCACTAACCCGGTTGAGTCGGGGCTTGCTTATTTTGTGAAATCTAATGATAAGGATAATGAATTTGTTGGCAAAGAGGAGATAGTAAAACAATTAAAATACGGTTTAGAAAAAAAACTTATTGGATTTACAATGGTTGATCCCGGTATTGCAAGGAAGGGATATAAATTAACTGAAGATGAAAAAGTAATAGGAATTGTTAGCAGTGGAACGCATTCGCCGAGCTTAAACAGGTCTATCGGGATGGGGTTAGTTAATATTAATTGTGATGAAAAAAATTTATCTGTTGACATTAGGAATAAATATAGAAAAATTGAAATAGTAGATATTCCATTTTATAAAAAACAATAAATTAAAGGAGAATTTACGGTGTTAATACCAGAAGATCTTAAATATACCATTGAGCATGAATGGGTAAGGGAAGAGGGCGAAAATATTGTGGTCGGGATAACCGATTATGCTCAGGATGCTTTAGGAGAGTTGGTGTATATAGAACTTCCAAGTGAGGGGGACGAGATCAATAAAGGTGATACATTTGGAGCTGTAGAATCTACAAAGTCAGTTTCTGATCTCTTTGCTCCACTAAGCGGCGAAGTAGTAGAAGTAAACGAAGCATTGCTTGATTCACCAGAACTGATAAACCAAGATCCCTATGGTGAGGGCTGGTTGATAAAGGTAAAACCTTTTGAAGCAGATGAGCTTTCTGGCTGTATAGATTTCGAGGAATATACTGATATTGTAGAACAAGAGCTGGAAAAATAGCAGTTTTACCGAACAATTTACAGCTTTGAGTTGTATTTAAGTTTAAGATTATTATAAACTCGCTTCTTTTACATAAACCCTTTATTAGTTTTATATTTCTAGAGAATTATGAACTACCCTAACGATAGTTTTATAAGCCGTCATATCGGTCCTAATGAAGCTGAAATTGCGCAGATGCTTCATGCTATTGGATGCAGTTCATTGGACGGGCTTATAGATGAAACAATTCCAGAAGCAATAAGAAATAATAAACAGTTAAAAATATCTGAGGCTCAGTCCGAGTTTGATTATTTAAGCAATCTTAAAACAATTTCACTTAAGAATAAAGTCTATAAGTCTTATATTGGGCTTGGTTATTACGACACTATTACCCCGGGGGTTATATTAAGAAATATTTTTGAAAACCCCGGTTGGTATACCCAATACACGCCATATCAATCCGAAATAGCACAGGGAAGGCTGGAGGCTCTAATCAACTTCCAGACTATGGTTATAGATTTGACAGGGCTTGAGATTGCCAATGCCTCTCTTTTGGATGAGGCGACAGCGGCTGCCGAGGCAATGTCTATGGCTGCACGTCTGAGGGATAGAAAATCTACTGAGAGGGGGCAAAACAGGTTCTTTGTTTCTGATGGATGTTTTCCGCAGACAATAGAGGTACTCAAAACCCGCGCTGAGCCGCTTGGAATAAAGCTTGTTATATCAAGTACTGGTGAAATAGATTTAAATGAAAAATATTTTGGAATGATTTTGCAGTATCCTGATCAGTTTGGGCAAATAAATGATTATTCAAATATAATAAGTGACGGCCATAATTTAGGTATTAAAACAATAATCGCTGCAGATCTACTGAGCCTTACACTACTAAAACCACCCGGCGAAATGGGTGCAGACGTAGTTATTGGATCGACCCAGAGGTTTGGCGTGCCGATGGGGTTTGGCGGGCCACATGCGGCTTTCTTTGCAACAAGGGATGAATTTAAAAGGAATGTTCCGGGAAGAATAATTGGGCTCTCTATTGATTCAAATGGCAATAGCGCGTACAGAATGGCGCTTCAGACAAGAGAGCAGCATATTAGAAGGGATAAGGCAACATCTAACATATGCACGGCTCAGTCGCTTCCTGCAATTATGGCCGGTATGTATGCCGTATATCACGGTCCGGATGGCCTTAAGAAGGTTGCAAGTAAAATACATGGTTTAACCAGGCTGCTAAATAGTTATTTGTCAGCCTTGGGCGTAAAGCAGGTAAACAAAAATTATTTTGACACATTAAGACTAGATTTATCTAACTACCCCGGTTCTACTTTGGAAACTATAACAAATCAGTGCATTAAAAATAAGATTAATCTAAGGTATATAGACGGCAACAATATTGGAGTTTCTATAGATGAAACTAAAAGCGTAAAAGATGTTAAGAAGTTGATTGAGATTTTTTCTACTTCACTCGATAAACAAATTGATATAAAAATAATTGATTCTGAATTAACTAATATTGAGCTTGATTTACCAAGTGCTCTCAGTAGAAAAAGCAGTTTTTTAACCCACCCTGTTTTTAATAAAAACCACTCTGAAACTCAGATGCTTCGGTACATTAAGAAACTAGAAAACAGAGATTTATCACTGAATACATCGATGATTCCTCTTGGCTCCTGCACTATGAAGCTAAATGCCACCTCTGAGATGATTCCTGTAACATGGCAAGAGTTTTCCAGGATACATCCTTTTGCACCCGCACAACAGGTCAGAGGCTATGGTGAATTGATTAAAGAACTGGAAAAAGATCTTATTGAAATCACAGGATTTAAGGGTGTATCACTACAGCCTAATTCAGGCGCTCAGGGTGAATATGCAGGGCTTATGGTAATCAGGGCTTATCATAATGATAATGATCAGGCTCAAAGGAATATAGTTCTCGTACCAAGTTCTGCTCATGGTACAAACCCGGCGAGCGCTGTTATGTGTGGTATGGATGTTGTAGTGGTTAAGTGTGACGGGGATGGAAACATAGATTTAGATGATCTTAGCAAAAAGGCTGCAGATAATAGCAATAAGCTTGCCGCAATAATGGTTACTTATCCATCGACCCACGGGGTATTTGAAGAATCGATAAAGCAGGTTTGTGAGTTAGTTCACAGCAGTGGAGGGCTCGTTTATATGGACGGCGCAAATATGAACGCCCAGGTAGGACTCACAAGCCCTGGGGTAATAGGCGCAGATGTTTGTCATCTAAACCTTCATAAAACATTTAGTATTCCACATGGAGGAGGAGGGCCTGGAATGGGCCCAATATGTGTTGGGAAAAGTCTGGTTAAATATCTTCCAAATCATGTATACGCTGATGTAGGGGGCAAAAAAGCAATTAGTGCTGTAAGCGCAACTCCCTGGGGAAGCGGGAGTATTCTCATAATTTCTTATGGATATATAAAAATGCTTGGAGGGGGTGGCGTTACTAAGGCAACAAAGGTAGCAATTCTAAATGCAAACTATATAAAATTCAGGCTGGAGAAATATTATAAAGTTTTATACAAAGGAAAAAAAGGAAGGGTCGCCCATGAATTAATTATAGACCTTAGGGAATTTAAAAGATCGGCAGATATAGAGGTAGAGGATATAGCTAAAAGGCTTATGGATTATGGCTTTCATGCACCAACGGTTTCATGGCCGGTACCTGGTACTATGATGATAGAACCAACTGAGAGTGAACCAAAAGAAGAACTTGATAGGTTTTGTGAAGCGCTTATATCTATTCGTAAAGAGGTAGATGAAATAGCAAGCGGCAATTTTGAAAAAGAAAATAATGTACTGAAGAATGCTCCTCATACAGCTGAGCATATTTGTTGCAGTGAATGGAATCATCCTTACAGCAGAGAATTTGCAGCTTATCCTTTGCAATTTTTAAAAGAAAACAAATTCTGGCCGCCTGTTGGAAGAATAAATAACCCTTATGGGGATAAAAATTTGGTTTGCACCTGTATACCTACTGAGGATTATGAGTAGTATCTTTTTGCTGGCTTTTAAAGATCAGAGTTTGATCTCTATGTAAGCGTTTTCTCTTATGCCGGCAATATATTTTTCTAATTCTTCAGTTACTTTTTGTTTGTAAATTTCTTGTCTTAGCTGTTCTCTGTACTGGTCTAAAGAGCTCTCATCGAGTGTGTTTCTGTCTAACACTTTAATTATATGAAAACCTGAAATTGTTTTTACCGGCCCCGATGTCTTTCCTACTTCAGTAACCGATACAACATCTTCAAGTTCAGAAACAAGCTCTCCCTTATTAAAATATCCAAGCACTCCCTCTTTATCTTTTGAAAATGTATCGTCAGAATATTCAGAAACCAGTTTGCTGAAATTCGATCCTGACTTTGCAAGTTCAGCCACTTTGTTTGCTTTTTGTAGCGCTTGCTGTTCCTCAGAAGCATCAAATGATATCAGAATATGGGCTATCTCTACTTCATCAGCATTTTCTATTTCACCGTAATATTGTTTATAAAGATCTTTTATCTCCTCATCTGTAACTGCAATCCTGCCTTTAACTAATGTACTAACTAACTTGCCGCTTAGGATTTGCAAGCGCCACTGATTTCTAAATTGTTCGGTGGTCAGATTTTGTTTATTTAACATTTCATTCATTTGTTCATCTGACATATCCAATCTGCCCTTTACATTTTCTATTGATCTGTCGATTTCAGCATCTGTGACTGTAATTCCGAGTTTAGCAGCCTCCTGGGTTAAAATCATCTGTTCAACTAAATCATTTAAAGCCTGATCCTTATTAATTTCAACTGTTTGCTTAGGCAGTGAAACTATATATTTATTAAAATCTGAAAGTGTAATTATGTCATCATTTACTATTGCTACTATTCTGTCTATGACCTCAGTTGCATAGGACAACCCAGAAAATAGTGTTAAAAGCGCCATAAGCATAGTCATTCTAATTTTGAGCATTTTGATTTATCTCCTTTTAAATATTATCAATATAAATCTCTATTCCGGCTAAGTCCTTAAGGTTATTTAAGTAATTGTTAAAATTATTATTTCTAATAGCAAATTTTATATTATTTTTCGCGTTTTTAAATGGTATATAACCCGGGCCGTTTAAAAATTTAAATATAACATAAGAGTTATTTAGTTTGACTGGCTCAGAAACTTCCCCAATCTTCATATTAAATACGGTATCAGCTAAGATTTTGTTGTATTTGTCTTTATTAATCTCAAAAGATTCCCTGATTTTTACTGAATATAAATTGCTTTTGGTAAATTCCTCTAAGCTGCTGTCTTTTTCTAATTGCGCTCTTATATTATTTAACACGCTTTCCAGATCCCTGGGATTATCATTTTCTTTATCTCTTGGAGTTACAGATACCTGAGTGACTAAAGCGGTTTTATATTTTTCTCTGTTTGCCCCGTAGTATTGCTCTATTTCTTTGTCCGAAATTTCTCGTTTTAATATCTCATCCGTTAAGCTTTTGATAAGAACTTTCTTTCTATATTCTTCTATAGACTTCTTTATGTTTTCTCTTTCGCTAAAACCCCTTGTTAGCGCTTCTCTATAAAGAACTTCCTTGTTTATATAAGATTCAATATACTTATTCATTTTTTTAGGAGAGGACTGAATAAGTATTTTTTGTTTTAGTGGTAGTTTAGAAATAGAATCCAGGAGTTGCTGCCGAGTGATGTAATCAGATCCAATTTTAACTACAATTTTATCATTCGGGCTTTTTTCTGATTTCTCATTTTTCTGATTTTCTAAATGATTAAAATCATTACAAGCTGACAGTAAAATTATCATTGATGCTAATATAATAGATTTCAACATGATGTCCTTTAGTGTAGAGATGGCTCTTTTATTTGATTCATGTATGGCGGTTTGCCTGCAGTGAATGAAGACATAATTTTCTTTATAGATTTTAAGTCAAAGTCCTTACTGTCATGAAGCTTATATATTCCAGATGGTCTGAAATAATCAAATAGTGGTGAATTTTCTAAAAACTCCATAGCTACACTTTTTTGTTTAAGATCAAGTTTCTTAATAAAAAACTTTTTCATATAAATTTTTATTTCTATTAAACTAAACAAATTATTTACAGCTTCGGGAACTTTTCCAAACCTGTCTGAAATATCACTGTAGATTTCTCTCAGTTCTTTAAACGTTTTAACAGATGAAAGTTTTTTGTATACCATAAGTCTCTCAGAATCATCTTCGATGTATTCATTTGGTATGAAGGTAGGATGCGATGATTTTATCTCGGGCTCAAAATCAAACTCCTTTTTTTGATGGCTTAGATCCTTTATAGCACTTTCAAGTATTTCCAGATACATCTCTAAGCCAATATTGCCAATATGGCCTGACTGTTCTGTCCCAAACAAGGTTCCGGCCCCTCTTATTTCCAGATCAGATAACGCAAGTTTAAACCCCGACCCTAGTTCCTTTAATTCCGATATTGCTTTCAGCCTTTTTTTCGATGCTTCAGTAAGCTGTTTTGATTGAGGGATTAAAAAATATGCATATGCTTTTTTGTCCGTCCTGCCCACCCTGCCTCTTAGCTGGTATAAATCAGCAAGCCCAAATGTGTGAGCATCGTTTATGATAATAGTGTTTGCTCTTGGAATATCCAGGCCTGATTCTACTATTGTTGTTGTTATTAATAAATTTATTTCCCCATTTATAAATTTGCCTATGCTTTTCTCCAGCATGGATTCGTTCATTCTTCCGTGGGTAATTTCATATTTTGCATCGGGCACAATCTTTGAGATTCTCTCTGCAACCCCATGTATGTTTTCAATTCTATTGTGAATAAAAAATACGGACCCTCCTCTTTTTAGTTCGTTTGAAATCGCATTTTTAATAGTATTTTCATTGTAGTGATAGACATATGTTTCAATTTGCTGTCTTCCTTCCGGCGGAGTATTTATAAGGCTTATATCTCTAATATTTACGAGGGATAGCTGAAGGGTTCTTGGAATTGGTGTTGCACTTAGTGCAAGCACATCAACTGAACTTTTCATTTTCCTTATATTTTCTTTTTGTTTTACACCAAACTTGTGCTCTTCATCTATGATTATAAGTCCCAGGTCTTTAAAATTAACTTTATTTCCAAGCAGTTTATGCGTGCCTATAATTATGTCGGTTTTACCTTCTGATAATGATTTTAAAATTTTAGTTGTTTGAGCAGAAGTCCTGAACCTGGAAATCATTTCTATGTTTACTGCAAAGTCTTTCAGCCGTGACCTAAAAGTTAGATAATGCTGAAAGCACAGCAGTGTAGTAGGTACAATAACTGCAACCTGTTTAGCATCCATAACGGCCTTAAAAGCTGCTCTTATAGCGACTTCTGTTTTTCCAAAGCCTACATCTCCACAGATCAAACGATCCATGGAGTTTTGAGATTCCATATCGGTCATTACGTCATTTATAGCGCTTATTTGGTGAGAAGTTTCATCATGTTCAAACGATGATTCGAGCTCATTGTAGAGCTCGTCGTTTTTAGAAAATCTAAAGCCCTTTTCGGCTTTTCGTCTGGCGTATAGTTGCAGTAAGTCTTTTGCAATAAGCTCTATTGATTTTTTAACTTTTCTTAGGGTTTTAGACCAGGTTTCTTTGCCCAGTTTCTCAATTACTGGAGATTTTCCATCACCTATATATCTTTGAACTATATTGAGTTTATCAACGGGTACATATATTTTATCACCGTCTCTGTATTCACACACCAAAAAGTCAGCTTTTTTATTTTTTATATCCAGTTGTAAAAGACCCTTATACAAGCCTATTCCAAATTCTTTGTGTACTACGTAATCACCTGGTTTAAGTTCACTGAAAGAGGTTATAAAAGCAGATGGCGTGTCATCACTCTTTATATCTTTTTTAATCTTCCTTTCTTTATATATCTCATTTTCAGTAATAAGCACAATCTTCGATTTGTCCGATATAAAGCCACTTCCAATATCACCCATATCAAATTGGATGTTCCTTAAGTTCCTGGATTGGGTAATTTCTTTAAGTTTATTGATCTCATTTGTTGTTTTTAAAACAAAAAAGATGAGATAATCTTCAGCTAAAAGTTGTTTTAAATTGTTTAGCAGTTCATCATAGGGGGAATCCTGATTTCCTGTGTTATTTTCCGGGCGGTTTTCTATTAGGTTTTCTGCATGTTTACTAAAATTTATATTTTTAAACTCCAGATTAAAGGTATTTTTTTTATTTAGAGGTAAATCGGCTATATAAATTTTTCTAAATCTTAAAAGTTTCTTATTTAATTCAGGCCTGTTTAAATATAGCGAATCGGTATCGGGGATTATCTTGAATTTTTTTCTAAGTAACTCGAGCTTATATGAAATATTTTCTAAGCACCTCTCAAAATACTGATCATCCTCACTATTATAAAAGATCAAAATAGTATTTTGGGCTATATAGTCAAAAATACAATCTAGGGATTTGCAGCAAAATGGCATAAGCCAGTTTGCATAATCAGGTCTTTTGCCACTCTCCAGTTGTTGTAATAGCGAATTTCTATATGAAGCTGAAACGCCGTTTTCATTAGAGAATCTTTTTACAGAGGATTTTATGAAATCAATGTTACCAGAGTTAATTATTAATTCAGTTGTTGGAATTATTGTGATTTCATCCGTTTTGCTTATTGTCTTTTGATTTGCTGTACTAAAAAATCTTATTGACTGGACACTGTCACCAAAAAATTCGATTCTGAGCGGCAGGCTGTAAGATGGTGAAAAGATATCAACAATTGATCCCCTGCGGCTATATTCTCCTGTTTTTTGTACAAAATCTGTTTTTATAAACCCAAAACGGATAAGATTGTTTTGTAATAAACTTCTTTCTAAATTGTCTTTGACTTTAATTTTAACCCTATTTTGTTTATAAAAATCATTGGGTATAAATCTTTCAATTAAAGTCTGCGCATCGCATATAAGCATATTGCTGTTTTCTGCTTGATGGAGCCAATTGCTTCTCTGACTAAAAACATCTGATTTTGATGAAAACAAAGGCTTATCAGCATCCGGCTGTTTTCTGGGTAGATAAGGAACCTCAGCATCTATGAAATAAGAAATTTCTTTTTGGGCCTTCTCTGCTTCTTTTTCATCTTTGGTTATTATGAGAGTTTTTTCTTTGCTTTTATAACTAAAAAAGGAGGAGAAAAAATTTTTAGAAGAGCTTTCTAAGCCGTTTATATGAACTATGCTGTCATTATTTAGTTTATAAGTTATGTCTTCTACAATCTGTGATAGGTCTGTTTTAGAGTATAGTTGCTTCAGTATAATAGCTTCAGTTTTTGACACTTCTTCAGTATTAGTAATTAGTTTTTAAATCTTCTAAGATTAGATTTCCCATCTCCGTACAACCCACTTTTTTTGTTCCTTCTTCGTAGATATCGGCGGTTCTATAACCACTCTGTAAAACGTTATCTACAGATTTATTTATTTTATTTGCAAGCGAATCCATTTTTAGTGAGTATTTAAGCATCATTGCTGTACTAAGTATTGAAGCAATAGGGTTTGCCAGGTTTTGCCCTGCAATATCGGGAGCGCTTCCGTGCACTGGCTCATAAATAGCCCCATGGGTTCCAATACTTGCCGAGGGCAGCATCCCCAGTGATCCTGTAAGCTGAGCGGCTTCATCACTTATTATGTCTCCAAACATGTTTCCTGCTAAAATTACATCAAAGCTTTTTGGTCTTCTTATAAGCTGCATCGCTGCGTTATCAACATAAAGATGTTCTAATTCAATTTCAGGAAATTCGCTTTCTTTAACTTCAGTAACGGTATCTCTCCACAGCTGCATTACTTCTAACACATTGGCTTTATCCACAGAAGTTACTTTTTTGCCCCTTTTCGATGAGATTTCAAACGCAACTTTTGCAATCCTCTTAATCTCGTTTGTAGTGTAGCTAAGAGTGTTTGTGCCTTTTTTTTCACCTCCTCCTATGTTTTCAATACCGCGTGGTGTTCCAAAGTATATTCCGCCTGTAAGCTCCCTCACAACCATTATATCTACCCCTTCTACAACCTCGTTTTTAAGAGTCGAAGCATTTTTTAAAGGCCCAAAAACAACCGCCGGGCGCAGGTTAGCAAAGGCATCAAGCTCTTTTCTTATTCTTAAAAGTCCTCTCTCAGGCCTTATTTCGTGAGGCAGTTTGTCCCATTTCGGTCCGCCAACTGCTCCCATAAGCACTGCATCTGATCCTTTTGCAATTTCAATAGTTTCATCTGTTATTGGGATATTGTTTGCGTCTAAACATGCTCCGCCAAACAGAGCCTCCTCGAATTCTAATCCCAGATTCTCCCTCTCATTTAAAAAATTCAAAATTCTGATGCTTTCATTTGTAACCTCGCTTCCTATACCGTCTCCTGGTAGCAGTAGAATATTGGGCATTTGTTTTTCTCCTATTTATTGGTAATTAGAACTGCGTATTCTACCTGAAATTAAAAATTAGATGGAATTGTTAGTCCTAATATGGTTAAAATATATGCCAAATCTGAAATTCAATTCAAAACTTAGAAAAAATTGGGAAAGAAAAAAAGAGTAAGAAGCACTAATAAAAAATCTGATACTGTAAATAACTTGCAGGTTAATTCAGATGTCGAACCAAATGGAAAATTGACTCTAAACTTGCCAATATGGCTTAAAAGCGAGTTGTTTATTTCCATATTGTTTTTCCTGCTCGGCTTTTTGCTCTACTCGCTGTCACTTGGCAATGAGTTTGTTTGGGACGATGTAGAGGTTATAAAAAAAAGCTATTTTAATTTTGAAAATGCTAATTTAAAATCAATATTTATTCCGGCCGTAAAAGAAACAAAAAAACTGCTTTATTACAGGCCTACGATTGCCATATCATATATAGCTGACTGGAATAATTGGAAGCTAAACCCTTTTGGCTACCATCTGAGTAACTCTATTTTTTATTCATTTACTATTGTTGCGATGTTTTTCTTAAGCAACAGGCTTGCAGGGCTTTTCAGCATCAGGCGGGCGCTTACATTTTCAGTTCTTGCCACACTGCTCTTTACCCTACATCCAATGCATGTTGAGTCAGTATCGTGGATTGCCGGAAGAACTGATGTACTTTGTACTCTGTTTTTCCTTTTTGCTCTCGGTTTTCATATCTTATCCTATAAAAAGTTATATTTTATTCCTATCGTATGTTTTTTCTATCTGTTTTCACTTTTTTCTAAAGAGGTAGCGGTTGCTTTCCCTATTTTAGTTGTATGTCTGGATTTCTTAATAAAAAGGCCTTTAAACAAACGGGATATATTTAAATATTTTATTTATTTTGGAATTTTAGCCCTATATATGTATGTGCGTTCCAGATCATTTGTAAATGTCCCTGGGGTCTATAATCCGGATATAATAAGTAGTTCTGGAAGCTCGAATCAATTTCTATACTATTTAGGAATCCTAAAAGTATTTATTGCCTCATATGCTTATTATTTAAAACAACTGTTTTTTCCATACTCATTTAATTCATTTGTAACATATTTGCCAACTAATACATTATATTTATCAGTATCGGCAATATTAGTATCTATTCTGGTCGTATTTTTCTTTTATTCGTACAGAATAAAGAAAAACTTTATAACACTGAATATTTTCTGGATATTCTTAACACTCGGCCCGTCGGTTCTTATTGCAATATTTGCTTTTATTGCAACCCCTGTTTCAGAACGATATCTCTTTTTACCCTCGGTGGGTTATTGTATGTTAATTGGCTATTTGCTTGTAGGTCTTATTGATAAGCGGGGCAGCAAAAAACTTTCATTAGCAGTTACAACCGTACTTGTCTGTAGCTATTTGTATTTTACAATTGACAGGCAGAATGTCTGGAAAAACAGAATTAATTTTTGGGAAGATGCCTCGAGTAAATCAGATCATCATGCAATACCTCATATAAATTACGGGATGGCTCTTTTGGATGCAGGAAGGACTGAGGAAGCAATTTCGGAGTTTAACATAAGCTTAAGATCTGATATCGTTAATACCCCTACAGGCAGAGCGATTGCCGCTAACAATCTAGGAGTTGCTTATATAAATCAGAAAAACTATAAAGGCGCAGCGAAGTCTTTATTGATTGCTATGAAAAGTGATCCTACTTTCTATAAAACATACTATCACTTTGGTTTGTTGTATTATATAAAAGCCGGCACATCCAAACTCAAAGAAGATTATTTGTATAGTGAAAGATACCTGGTTCAGGCTACGCAAATACATCCCAGATACGGAAAGGCATTTCTGCTTCTTGCTA
>SMUY01152337.1_pt1 | contig 13923 bp, 12 predicted proteins | sample 2456441 | NCBI WGS metagenome assembly SMUY01 (sample SAMN11095931, study PRJNA526329) | marine sediment metagenome | biome: Marine sediment; feature: Surficial sediment; material: Deep marine sediment; isolation source: Hadal surficial sediment | place: Pacific Ocean | collected 2014-11 | depth...
AGTTTGGTAAATTGTTCGAAAAATCATAGCGATAGCTATGGGTTGAGAAGAATTTGCCGACATGTGAAGCCAGATGCCGTGCAAAACCGGATAGGACAAACTGTAAATGAGGAAATCGCTCAATTGTCCTGTAAAGCCGTGCATTAAAACGATAACTGTCACTTTACTGTCCGCCTTGGTGAAATATGCAGGCTAGTCTTGCAGTTGCTGAAACACCAGCGTGCCGTTGGTACCGCCAAAGCCGAACGAGTTGGACATGGCGGTGCGTACCCGGGTTTCACGCGCTGTATGCGGTGTAAAGTCGAGGTCGCAACCTTCCCCGGGCTGATCGAGGTTGATGGTGGGTGGGATCACGTTATCGCGGATCGACAACAGGCTGAATATCGCCTCCACACCGCCGGCAGCGCCGAGCAGGTGCCCGGTCATGGACTTGGTGGAGCTGACCGCGACTTTGCAGGCCTGGGCGCCGAAGGCCGTTTTGATGGCATCGGATTCAGCCCGGTCGCCCAGTGGCGTCGAGGTGCCGTGTGCGTTGATGTAATCGATGTCTGCAGGGCTGAGTTGCGCGTCATTCATCGCAATTTTCATACAGCGTGCTGCGCCTTCGCCATCCGCTGGCGGCGCGGTAATGTGGTGCGCATCGCCACTCATACCGAAGCCGGTCATCTCGCCATAAATGTTCGCGCCCCTGGACCTGGCGTGTTCCAGTTCTTCCAACACCATGACGCCGGCGCCATTGGATAACACGAAGCCGTCGCGATCAACGTCCCAGGGTCGACTCGCCCGTTCCGGATCATCGTTGCGCGTCGACATTGCGCGCGCGGACGAGAAGCCGCCCATGGATGTTGGTGAGGTGGAATACTCCGCTCCACCCGCAACCATTACATCCGCTTCTCCGTACTGAATCATGCGCATCGCACATCCCATGTTATGGGTAGCGGTCGAACAGGCGGTGACGATCGCGATATTTGGGCCCTTGAAGCCGTAGCGAATCGAAATATTTCCGGCAATCATGTTAACGATGGTGCTGGGGATAAAAAACGGGCTGACTTTTCGCGGCCCACCTGAAAGGTAGGCTTCGGTGGTCTTTTCGATGGTTGCAATACCTCCGATACCGGACCCGAGGGCGCAACCCATCCGCTCCGGATCAAGGCCATCGTTTTCACTGTCCAGCCCCGCGTCGCACAGAGCTTGCACAGAAGCGGCTACGCCGTAGTGGATAAAGGTATCGGATTTGCGCGCATCTTTGGCGGACATGTAGTCCTGGACGTCGAAATCCCGGATTTCCCCGGCAATGCGGGTCTTGAAATCTTTGGCGTCAAATGCGCTTAAGGGAGCAATGCCGCTACGGCCGTTACAGATCGCATCCCAGGCGGATTCAATGGTATTTCCGACGGGAGAAATGATTCCCATACCGGTGACGACGACCCTGCGTTTGGACACTTTATCAACCTCTTTTCACCCGCTGGCGGTCACCGGTCTACAGGATTGGCCCGCGATTGAACGAATGACGGCCGGCATGGTGCCGGCCGCCGGGAAATTATCGAGAAAACACCCTGTTATTTGTTCGCATTGACGTAATCAATAGCCTGCTGAACGTTGGTGATCTTCTCCGCATCCTCGTCAGGGATTTCGCATTCGAACTCTTCTTCGAGGGCCATGACCAATTCAACGGTATCCAGGGAGTCCGCTCCCAGGTCATCAACAAAAGAAGCGTTGAGTGTCACTTCGTCTTCTTTGACATCCAGTTGGTCTACTACGATCTTCTGAACGCGTTCTTCAATGGTGCTCATATTCGTAAAATTCCTTAGCTGAGGAAAGAGGGCCGCAATTTTAGTGAAACTCGGCCCTGTGTTCCAGTATAAAACCATTCGCCACAGTATGCATTGCAGTGGCGAACCCGTAGTCTTTGTGCATGCAATCTCATTTCGTCCTGATATATTGCATTTCAGACCATGTACATGCCGCCGTTCACGTGCAGGGTCTGGCCGGTGATATAGCCCGCGGACGGCAGTGACAAAAAGCACACGGCCTCGGCAATATCCTTTACCTCTCCCAATCGCGCCAGCGGAATATCGCGCAGCAGCACTTCTCTCTGGCTGTCATCCAATGCGCGCGTCATGTCGGTGTCAATAAAACCCGGTGCGACGACATTGACCGTAATACCTCGCGATCCCACTTCCCGCGCCAGCGAACGGCTGAAACCCATCATACCGGCCTTGGCAGCCGCATAGTTCGTCTGCCCGGCATTGCCCGTTGCGCCAACGACCGACGCAATACTCACGATGCGGCCATAACGCGCCTTCATCATGCCGCGCAGGCAGGCCTTGCTCATGCGGTAAACGGAACGCAGGTTTGTTTCGATAACGGTGTTCCAGTCTTCTTCTTTCATGCGCATCAGCAGTTGGTCGCGCGTAACACCCGCATTGTTGACCAGGATGGTTGGTGCCCCGGCACTGGCGTTGATTTCCGCAAGCAACCCTGGAATGGCTTGCGCATCATTGACATCGAGTTCCCGGCCCGTGGAGTTTTTTTCAATTGCCGATAGCCGGGCTGAAATTGCAGTGGCGCCCGCTACGGTTGTTGCGGTGCCGATTACGGTTGCTCCCCGCCGTGCCAGCATGTCTGCGATGGCTGCTCCGATACCCCGGCTGGCGCCGGTGACCAGTGCGACCTGGCCTTCCAGTTTGTGGTTCATGTCAGTATCACCCTGAAGGAGTACTACTCCGTTCCAATGACGCGTTAATGGCCGCCGCATCGGCCAGTGCGGTAATTTCGGACCCGCGGCAGATTCTGCGGTTCAGGCCTGCCAATACCTTCCCGGGGCCGCATTCCACAAACTTCTCTACACCCTGACTGGTGAGCTGCTGAATGGTCTCACTCCAGCGCACCGGTTGCCATAATTGGCGTGTCAATGCATTGGCCACAGCCGCCGTGTTTCCATGCGCCTGTACGTCCACATTCTGAATGACCGGTATCCGCCCGGGGTGCAGTGTAATGCTGCTGAGCGCTTCTTCCAGCCGTTCTGCCGCCGGCTGCATCAATGCACAATGCGAGGGCACGCTGACCGGAAGCATTATCGCGCGGCGTGCGCCCGCTGCGCCGGCGGCCTCGCAAACCCGCTCTACAGCCTGACGGTGCCCGGCAATCACGACCTGTCCGGGTGAATTGAAATTGGCGCAGGACACCACCTGGTCACGGGCTTGTTCGGTGCAGATTTCTGCCACGCTGGCGTCATCCAGGCCAAGGATTGCGGCCATGGCGCCCACGCCTTCCGGTATGGCCTCCTGCATCACCCTGCCCCGCAGCGCTACGATGGCGATTGCATCGCCAAAGGAGATGACGCCGGCCGCGACCAGGGCGCTGTATTCGCCGAGGCTGTGTCCAGCCATCAGGTCCGGATCCGGGCCGCCGTTTTCAGTCCATACACGCCAGGTTGCGATGCCTGCCGCCAGCATCGCCGGCTGGGTGGTCTCGGTCCGGTTAAGTTGTTCTACGGGGCCATTTTGGCAGACATCCCAGAGCTCATAACCCAGCACCTCGGAAGCCTGCGCAAAAGTCTCGGCCACAACATGAAACTCCGCGGCAATGCTGGACAACATGCCCAGCGACTGGGATCCCTGTCCGGGAAAGAGAAACGCGGTCTTGCCCATTGATCAGTTCCTAGCCTGGATAATTCACCAAAGATCCGGAGTTTGTGCGGTAGCTGGCGAAATAGTTTGGTAAATCGTTTGAAAAATCATAGCGATAGCTATGGTTCGAGAAGGATTTGCCGAAATGTAAAGCCAGATACTGTGCAAAACCGGATAGGACAAACTGTAACTTCAGGAAATCGCTCAACTATCTTGTAAGGTTTTGAATTGAAGTGACAACTTTCATTTTGCCGTCTGCCTTGGTAAATTATGCAGGCTAGAACACGACCAGGGCGGAACCCCAGGTGAACCCGCCGCCAAAGGCCTCCAACAACAGCTTGTCGCCGCGCTTTATTCGGCCCGAGCGCACTGCCTCATCCAATGCCAGTGGCACCGAAGCCGCGGAGGTATTGCCGTGGCGATCCACCGTCACCACAACCTTGTCCATGGTCATTCCCAGCTTGCGGGCGGTCGCGGAAATAATGCGTAAATTTGCCTGGTGCGGAATTAACCAGTCCAGCTCGCTCTTATCCATGTTGTTGGCCTCGAGTGTCTCATCCACAATCCGGCCAAGCGTCCTGACTGCAACCTTGAATACCTCATTGCCCTTCATCTCGATCGTGATCCCTGCGCGCGGGGCATTCTCGATAAAGCCTTTGGAAATACCCACGGCAGTGCCGAGCAGCCCGGCATGCTCCCCGTTTGCATGTATGTGAGTGGATAAAATTCCCGGCGTTTCACTGGCCTCGATAACTACCGCACCCGCGCCGTCGCCAAACAGCACGGCGGTGCCACGATCACTCCAATCCAACATCCGCGTGAGAGTCTCAGAGCCGATGACGAGGGCCTTTTTGGCGTCGCCCAGCTTGATGAATTTGTCCGCCACACTGAGTGAATAAATAAAACCTGTGCAGGCTGCATTGATGTCCATCGCGCCGCATTCCGACAGCCCGAGGCGCTTTTGCAACAATGCAGCGGTGCTGGGGAATACCAGGTCAGGGGTGGTCGTGCCCAATACCAGCAAGTCAATCTCGCCCGGCTCCACGCCTGCAGCCTCCAAGGCCCGCTGTGCGGCGATGAAAGCCATATCTCCCGTGGTTTCATCAGGCGCAGCGACGTGCCGCTCCCTGATGCCGGTCCGTTCCACGATCCACTGGTCCGTGGTATCCACCATTTGTTCGAGGTCGGCATTGGTCAACACTTTTTCCGGCAGGTAGCTGCCCGTTCCGGTTATTTTTGAATATTTCACGATTCTGTTTCTGCCCTGTATTCTTCAATCAGCGTTTGAATCCGTTCCGGGACCTGCTTACGCGCTTCATCGCCTGCTTCAAGGATGGCTTGCAGCATGGCGGCACGCTCAGCCGAGCCATGGCTTTTGACCACCACACCTTTCAATCCCAGCAATGGCGCACCATTATGCTGTGCGGGGTCAAATCGCGCCAGTACACCGCTCAGGGCCGGCTTTAACAGTTTCGCACCCAGACTGGAACGCCAGTTGAGTTCCAGGCCTTTACCGAGGGCTCCAAGCAACATCGTGGCAAGCCCTTCACTCGACTTGATGATCAGGTTTCCGGAAAAGCCATCGCAAACCGCCACATCGACCGCGCCCGAGAATATGTCGTTACCCTCGATGAACCCCGCGTAGTTTATTGGCAGTGCTTTCAGTCGCTCGTGTGCATCACGAACGACCGCGTGGCCCTTGCTGTCCTCGTGCCCGACATTGAGCAGCCCGACGCTTGGCCTGTCCTGTCCGTCCCTGCGGTGGGCCACGATACCCATGATGGCGAACTGCACCAGTTGTAAGGCGTCCACTTTAAGGTTTGCGCCGAGGTCGAGCAAACTGGTGAAGCCGCTCGCCGAAGGAATGCGCGACATCAGCGCAGGACGTTTCAAGCCGTTCAGCATGCCCAGTTTACGCACGCCCAGAGCCATCAATGCCGTTGTGCTGCCCGCGCTGACACAGGCATCCGCCCGTGATTCGGCCACCAGGGCCAGGCAACGGCCCATGCTGCTCTTTGAGCCCTGGCGGATTGCGGTAACCGGCCCGACACCACTTTCCAGCACAGTCTGCGTAGCAATGAACTTCAGCCTGGATTTTTGTGCCTTGTTCAGCCCGGAAATCAGATTGCGCTGATCTTCGGCGGGACCGACCAGTGTGATTTCCAGGTCCGGCCGCGCGCGTAGTGCATCACATGCCGCAGCGACCGTAACGCGGGGACCATGATCCCCGCCGTACATGTCCAGTGCCAGCGAGATGGTTTTGGATGCGCTCATGGGCTATTCAAATCCGGACGCGATGTTTGTGTGCTGTTCCAGTTCGGAAAATACAAAACCGCCGGCGGGGTTGCCAGCGGTTCCGAATCGTGCAAACACAACACCCTTTGACGGTTATTCTTCGTCGTCGAATTCCACCACCGGCGTGTCAATGACCTTGCGCCCCTTGTAGTAACCATCGGGGGTCATATTGTGACGAAGATGTGTCTCGCCCGTTGAAGGATCAATCGATAGCGTAGGCGCCTTCAGTGCATCATGCGAGCGGCGCATTCCGCGCCTCGAAGGTGTTTTGCGACTTTTTTGTACGGCCATTTCGGCAACTCCTAATCAGTATCAGTTTCTTTGCGTTCATCGGGCAACAGTGCGCCCAATTCTGCAAACGGCATTCCAGCACGACCCGCGCTTGAATTGTCTTCATCGTCCGGGTCAGTCGAATAGCGAACACGTTTCAACCCGGGTTTGCGCGGCACTTGTGGAACCTCCAGGATCAATTCATCCTGCACCACATCCAGAAACACCAGTTGGCCAGATTCTATCCCGGTTGTTTCGTAATCCCCGGCTGTATCCGGTCCTGCCTCATCCTCCACCACCGCCAGAAAACTCTTTCTGTTTACCGGGTGCAGGTATTGTTCCAGGCTTGCTTCGCATCGCAGTGGCAGATCAGCATCAACACGCAATTCCAGGGTTACAAGTCCTTTTCCATGCCGGGTGAAAGCGGCTTCAAATTTCGCCTCGCCCTCGGCCACTGCCAGCAGGGGTTTTAGCCTGGACATGCTCCCCAGCGCGATGCTGCCGCGGTATACGCGGTTTCCTTCCGCAGCCTTCCAGGGGTTGACCCAATCTGGAATTTCGCGTGACATGTTTCGGGTATCCCGGTCCAAAATTCCGGCCTGATCAATCCCGGCCGGTGAAGGCGCGCAATTTTACACCACAAACAATTGATGTGCCACGGTTTTCATGGCCTCAAGCTAGCCCCGGACACTGTCCATAATCGAGCCGGTATTTTGTGCCTCACCTGCTTTGTAGCATTGCTATAATCTGTATCTCACACCAAGCTCCCCGACTGGGGGAATGCATCTTTGGAGTTTTTGAATGAATGGATCGTCCTACAGGCACTGGCGCCTTGATTTTGACATTGACAATGTTTGCTGGCTGACGCTGGACCGGGAAGGTGAAAGCGTCAACAGCCTGTCCCGGGAGGTATTGGATGAACTGAGGCAGGTCATGGATGGTTTTGAGACTGACCCGCCGCGGGCAATGGTCCTGCAGTCGGGCAAGCCCGGCTCGTTTATCGTCGGCGCGGATATCCGTGAATTTGAACAAGCCACTGATCCCGAGATAAACGCTGATTACCTCAGGCAGGGGCACAAGTTACTGAACCGGATCGAGACCCTGCCCTTTCCAACGGCTGTGACGATTGAGGGATTCTGTCTCGGCGGCGGGCTGGAACTGGCGCTGGCATGCGACTACCGCATCGTAAAGGATACTGAAAGCACGCGGCTTGGCTTCCCGGAGGTTCGTCTGGGTATCTACCCCGGACTGGGCGGTAGTGTCCGCAGCGTCAGGCAATGCGGAGCCCTCAAGGCCATGCCGTTGATGTTATCGGCGCGTATGCTCCGGGCGCGGGCGGCTCGCGCCATTGGCCTGGTTGACGAAGTGGTCGGACAACATGGAGAACTCCGCTGGGCAGCCCGCAGGGCTGTGTTGGAAGGCCGTAAAAGCCGCGGCGCCGGAACGCTGGCGAAACTGCAAAACCTCCCGCCGGCACGAAAATTCCTCGCCGGTCAGATGCGCAAACAAACCACAGCGAAAGCCAACCGGGACCATTATCCTGCGCCCTTCGAGTTGATTGACGCCTGGGAACTGCACGGCGACGACCCCCAGCAGATGTTCGAACAAGAGGCCAGGCGGGTTGGCCACCTGGTCACCACCGACACCTCGCGCAACCTCAGAAGAGTATTCAGTCTCACTGAACGCTTGAAAGCCTATGGTAAGGAAAGCACGTTTCGCGCGCGCCGGGTGCATGTCATCGGCGCAGGCGTGATGGGCGGCGATATCGCGGCCTGGTGTGTGCTGCAGGGCCTGGAGGTCACGCTGCAGGACCGCGAAATGAAATACATTGAACCCGCACTCAAGCGCGCCAGGAAGTTGTTTGCCAGGCGGCTCAAATCTCCGGACCGCATCGCCGGCGCGGTCTCCAGGTTGATTCCGGATGTTGCAGGGACCGGCGTGTCGCGCGCGGATGTGGTCATCGAGGCCATTTTCGAGGATGCACAGGCCAAGCAGGCGTTATTTACCAAGCTTGAACCCGATTTGCAGGCCCATGCATTACTGGCCACCAACACATCGGCTATACCGCTGGAAGACTTGTCGGGATGTCTTAAAAAGCCGTCACGTCTGATCGGGCTGCATTTTTTTAACCCGGTGGCGAAAATGCCGCTGGTTGAAGTGGTCCACGGCGAAGATACCGCGCCCACCCAGCTTCAAAAAGGCAGCGCATTTTGCAACCAGATCAACCGCTTTCCGCTGCCGGTCAGGAGCAGTCCCGGGTTCCTGGTGAACCGCGTACTGTCCCCGTATATGCTCAAGGCGTTCCAAATGAACATGCAGCGCAAGATTCCCATTGAAGCCATCGACAAGGCGGCCACCGATTTTGGCATGCCCATGGGGCCGGTTGAACTCGCCGATGTGGTGGGACTGGATATCGGTCTCCAGGTCGTCGGTACCCTGGGTGGCAAGGCGGCTGAAAAGGAACGTAAAGCATTACAGGCTTACGTAGATGCCGGCAAGTTGGGAAAGAAAAGCGGACAGGGTTTTTATAAGTGGGTAAAAGGCAAAGCCCGGAAAAACAACAACGCCATTGCAGGCCATGACCTCACCGCCATCGGTGATGAATTAATGGAAGCATACTTCGCGGAATGCCACGCTTGCCTCGGCGACCAGATCGTCGATGACGCCGACGTGCTTGACGCCGGCATGATATTCGGCACCGGTTTCGCACCATTCCGTGGCGGGCCGCTTCACTACCTGCGTGAGCGTGACGCAGCGCAAGCCACCAAAGCAACCGCCGAAGAACCACAGGAACGTGCGGAAACAGCAACGGAGGAGAGCGGCAATGAGTGATCAACTGCGACGCGTCGCCGTCATCGGCGGCAGCCGGATACCGTTTTGCCGCTCCAATACCATGTATGCCGAAAAGACCAACATGGATATGCTTTCCGCCGCAATCCAGGGTGTTGTGGATCGATTTGAACTTGATGGAGAACACCTCGATGAGGTCGTTGCGGGTGCTGTCACCACGCATTCCCGCGATTGGAACCTGGCAAGGGAGGCCGTGCTGTCCACAACGCTCAGTCCGCTGACACCCGGCATTACCGTGCAACAGGCGTGTGGCACCAGCCTGCAGGCAGCGCTTGGAATTGGCGCCAAGATAGCCAGCGGCGAAATTGAATGCGGTATCGCAGCGGGTTCCGACACAACCTCGGATGCGCCCATCGTGTACCCCAGGAAGTTTGCCCGCCGCCTGATACGCCTCAGCCAGGCGCGCTCCCTGCCCGCCCGCCTCAAAACCCTGAAGGGGTTTGGCCTGGGTGAGTTGAAACCGCAGTCACCGGCCAATGGCGAGCCCCGCACCTGGCTGTCCATGGGCCAGCACTGTGAACGCATGGCCCGGGAATGGCAAATCAGCAGAGAAGATCAGGACCATCTCACTGTAGCCAGCCATCACAAGGCTGCTGCGGCCTATGACGAAGGCTTTTTTGACCCGCTGTTGCAAAGCTGGAATGGGGTGGCCCGCGATAACAACATGAGGCCGGAAACCAGCGTGGAACAACTCGCCAAGCTGCGAACGGTGTTTGGCAAGGATGAAACTGCGACCCTGACCGCCGGCAACAGCACGCCGCTGACCGACGGCGCAGCGGGAGTACTGCTTGCCTCGGAGGAGTGGGCTGCATTGCGCGGCCTGCCGGTCCAGGCCTATCTGACCGCTGGGCGATCTGCTGCGGTAGATTTCGTCAACGATGAGGGGCTGTTGATGGCGCCGACCGTGGCGGTGTCTGAATTGTTGCACCGAACCGGACAGAGCTTGCAGGATTTTGATTATTACGAGATTCACGAAGCTTTTGCGGCCCAGGTATTGTGTACGCTGGCTGCCTGGGAATCGCAATCTTACTGCCGTGACCGCCTGGGACTGGAAAATGCATTGGGCCTTATCGACCGCGAGCGGATAAACGTCAAGGGCAGCAGCCTCGCGCTCGGTCATCCCTTTGCGGCCACGGGCGCCAGGATCATGGGCACCCTGGGCCAGTTACTTGCCGAGCACGACGGACCCGCCAAGGGGTTGATTTCAATCTGCACTGCAGGCGGGATGGGCGTAGCCGCAATACTAGAACGCAGCGAATGAAGCCTTTTGAAGGCGAGGTGCCCCGCTGCGTAAAGATTGACAGCCCATGGCTTGCACCCTTCGATGGCAGCTTGAAGGCCACAGGACTCAACAACACCTCACCGCACGAAAACATGGACAGCCGGGTCCACCTTAAAAAGCTTCGCAAGCAGATTGGCCCACTTCAGGAATTGCTGTTCGCCGCGAAGCAATATTCAGTGTTGTGCATTTTCCAGGCCCTGGATGCGGCCGGCAAGGACGGCACCATCCGTGAAGTCTTTTCCGAACTCGATCCGGCCGGGGTTCGTGTTGCCGCCTTCAAACGCCCTACCCGCGTTGAACTCGCCCATGATTTTCTCTGGCGTACCACACTGCAACTGCCCCGGCGCGGTGAGTTGTGTATTTTTAACCGCAGTTATTACGAGGAGGTCCTGTCGGTGAAGGTACATCCCGAATATCTCGGCGCCCAGTATCCGGGTGGCATACCGGACCTGCAAGCACTGTGGCCTGCGCGTTACCAGGCGATCAGGGAACATGAACGGCACCTGGCAACCGCAAACACCCTGATACTCAAATTCTGGCTGCACGTGTCGCCACAAGAGCAGGCACAGCGTTTCCTGGACCGTATCAACGAAGAAGATAAACGCTGGAAATTCTCATCGCGTGACGTCGTGGAAGCGAGCTTCAGGCCCGCTTACGACGAGGCGGTCCTGCAAATGCTGAATGAAACATCCCGGCCCTGGGCGCCCTGGTTCGTCATTCCGGCCGATCACAAGTCTTTCATGCGTCACCAGGTTGCAAAAATTGTCCACCAGGCTTTGGACGCATTGCCTATGGAATATCCTCAGTCGGACTTCAGAGATAGTGCGAAGATGGCGGAAATCTCAAAACAGCTTGAACAGGAAATCAAAAAAGGTACTAACTGACGGTTGATTCAGTTTCTTCAATCTATACACGTTTTGCGCTGTCAAGGGTATTACACAATTGGAACTGCCCAGCCTGCTTCTGTGCATACTGCTATCCTGGATTGAAGTCAGTTATCGAGGACAGCCCCTGACAAGGTAAATCTGGAGCACATCATATGAGCAAAATTGACGAATTTGTTACAAACAACGAAGCCTACGCTGGTAAATTTACCAAGGGACATCTTCCTATGCCGCCCGCAAAGCAGATTGCCGCCGTGGTCTGCATGGATGCGCGGTTGGAAACAGGCGCTCTGCTCGGACTTGAAGAGGGCGACGCACATGTAATCAGAAACGCTGGTGGGGTGGTGACTGATGACGTAATCCGTTCGCTGACCATTTCACAGAGGCTCTTGGGTACGCGCGAGATCATGCTTATTCACCATACTGACTGCGGTATGTTGACCTTCAAAGATGATGATCTAAAGCAACAAATCCTGGACGATACGGGAATAAAGCCACCGTTCGCAATGGAGGCATTCACAGACATTGATGCAGACGTTCGCCAATCCATGGCGCGGATAAGGGCTAGCCTGCATAATTCACCAAAGATCCGGAGTTTGCGCGGTAGCTGGCGAAACAGTTTGGTAAATCGTTTGAAAAATCATAGCGATAGCTATGGTTTGAGGAGGATTTTCCGAAATGTAAAGCCAGATACTGTGCAAAACCGGATAGGACAAACTGTAACTTCAGAAAATCACTCAAATATCTTGTAAGGTTTTGAATTGAAGTGACAATTTTCATTTTGCCGTCTGCCTTGGTGAATTATGCAGGCTAGCTCACATATTCCATACAAGGATCAGGTTCGTGGCTTCGTGTACGACGTGGAATCCGGGCAGTTACGCGAAGTGACATAGTTCACCGGGCACTGCGAACTGGAAAAACAGGCAATCGGAGTAACATACCGGAGTAAACGGGCAGATAGCCCAATGGCTCGACCTGGCCAACATACCGCTATGGCCGGATCTTTAGTTCAACACTTGGTAGCCACGACCGCGCAAACAGTTTTTGACGGCGCGCACCTTTTCACGCTGTCCAACACTGAGCCCCATGGTATTTTTTCCTGATTCTGATTAAGCATAGCGATCAACCCCGATTGCGCTATGCTCTCTGTGCTCCATGATGTTTTGTTTCCGCTAAGCGGGTGGAATATCGAAGTGCAAAAAATTTCATCACTGTTATTCGTGCTGGCATTTTTTCCAGCAGCAGTTTTCGCAACCGACCCGTCAACAGCCCGGGTTGTTACCTACAAATCCAACGTCGCAAAATGCCTGGCACCGGTAGCAATCAAGGCGATTGACGGCAAATGGCGTCAACTTCCCGCCTTGGGATTTGACCTTGACCCCGGCGAGCACTCTTTACAAGGGTTTGCCACGGCAGAACTCACAAATTGCCCCACGGTAAAAAAACGATCCAGAAAACCTGATTATGCCCCCTATTTGGATTGGTTTTTCGAACCCGGTAAAGTTTATTACGTCGCGCTTGATCAAAGTTCACCCCATCGCGAAAACTGGCGTCTGGTGGTTTGGAAAGTAGAGAGCATGGATGGCGAATTGATATTTGACATCAGCAAAAAAGGGCAAAATCAAATTGATTGAATATCTGCTATTGGCCGTAGGCGAAAGTTACCGAGAGTGTCAAAATCACCCGATCTCAGGCAGTTTCAAAATGGTCGTTTTAAGGCCAGGAGCGAACATTCAGTTTGCAACAATTACCGGGCGATAACCTAAGTCGACTGGAGGACGGCTATCACTGAAGTTTCCTGTGTAATCCGGGAGATTCTACCCGGCTTCACGTAGTGGTTTCCTACGCCAGCCTATGGCTCGGCTTCGATCTTTTCGCCCAGCAGGTGCTCCCGGAAGAACATCATGGTGGCCTGTTGGTAGATATCGCGGTTCTCCTTCTTGCGGTAGCCATGGCCTTCGTTGAGGGCGTTCATGTACCATACCAACTGCCCGTTACCGCGCAGCGCTTCGACCATCTGCACCGCCTCAGTGACCGGCACACGCGGGTCGTTCTCGCCTTGTACGATTAACAGGGGCACCTGAATCTTCTCTACATTATTGGCCGGGCTGATGGCCTCCAGGTGGGCGCGCATCTCCGGATCACGCTCGTCGCCGTATTCCGGCCTGCGGAGGTCACGACGGTAGTCCTGAGTGTTCTCCAGGAAGGTCACGAAGTTGCTAATGCCGACGATGTCCACCGCCGCTTTGAGGCGGTCGCTGTAGTGCACCGCGCTGGCCAACACCATGTACCCGCCATAGCTGCCACCGATAACTGCGACGCGGTGTTTATCCAGTTCAGGCTGGGTGGCGATCCAGTCTAGCAGCGCGCCAATATCCTTTACCGAATCCTCGCGTTTGAAGCCGTTGTCCAGGGTCATGTAGGTCTTGCCATAACCGTTGGAGCCGCGCACGTTTGGCCGGATCACGGCGGCGCCCAGCTTCTGAAGCCACATCTGGTAGGAGCTACTGAAAGATGGCCGGGCCTGCCCTTCAGGGCCGCCGTGGATAGCGATGATGACCGGGTGCGGCCCTTCACCTTCGGGCTTGTAAAGCCAGGCCGGGATGGATTCCGGGCCGTCGCTTTCGCTGTCGAAGGTCGGGTAGCGCACCAGTTCCGGCTGGATGAAGCTGTCGGTGTCCAGGCCGCCGACCTCGCTGTAGGTCCAGCG
>SMUY01301216.1_pt1 | contig 13917 bp, 13 predicted proteins | sample 2456441 | NCBI WGS metagenome assembly SMUY01 (sample SAMN11095931, study PRJNA526329) | marine sediment metagenome | biome: Marine sediment; feature: Surficial sediment; material: Deep marine sediment; isolation source: Hadal surficial sediment | place: Pacific Ocean | collected 2014-11 | depth...
AACGCCGAATTGCCACCTTCCGCAAGTCCGCCTGCGAGGTACACCGGTCCGACAAAGGTATCCGCCCCAAGAAACAGGGAACCCGCAAACAGCGAATTACTGAATTTCACTTCGCTCGAGTTCTGCCAGGCGTTGCCCAGTTCCACCGAACCGCCAAAGTAGAGCGACGCATCCAGCAGACCCCGGATAGGGTTGGATCTGAACCGACGGTAGTAAATTACGCGGCCGACTGCCGTATGCCGGCCGCTCAGCTCGTCGCGCTGGAAGCCGGACAAATTGAACAAGCCACCTGTCGATAACAGGTTTTCAACACCCGTTACCTCTTTGAGCTGGGTCTGAAACTTCATAGAGCCGATCAGCGTGTTTATACCCCAGGACTTTACGGTGCCAATCGATCCTGTGACGATGTCAATGTCGGTGGTGGCGCCCATCGAATCTCGCAGTCCGGTCCAGGCTACAGAAGCCGAGGAACCGCTATTGGGAAAGTAGACGTTATCCAGCGTATCGTAGCTGGCCGATGCGGTAACGCCGCCAATGTCGAATGTCGTAGACGGAATAGCGCTACCGATATTCGACCGGGTCGTACCGAATCCGTATACCGTACCCACGCGGATTTCACCAGAATTACCGAACACCCGGCCCACCGCAAGCTGACCCAGGACCCGCCGAACCCTGAACTGGTCGATAATGGCGCCGTTTTCGAAACTGTTGGTATTCTCTTCATCGAATGACGCGAGTGCAGAAACAAAATAGCGCCCCAATTTATCGACAGGCTGGTAAAACTCTGTCGCAAGCTGCTGGATTTCACCAATACGCAAAACGTTTCGCCATTCGGCACCGAGCCGGTTGATTTGTGTCCAGGTGAAGCTCGCTGAACCCGTGTAGGCGCTATTGCCTTCGAAGTCGTCCTGCAGCGATATGCCAAATCGCCAGAATTTATTTCCCGCACGGCTTTCGATCGTCCGCAATGCCAGGACTGTGTTTTCTCCTTGTTGGCGCAGACTAAAATCGACTGTCGAAAATGCACCTATGCCGTATATCTTGCGCAAGTCGGCATCCAGCTGCTCTTTATCCAGTGGCGCGTTCAGCGGCTGGCTGAGTTGTGCGAGAATCAACGCATCATCGACGCTGGATTCGTTCGTCAGAACGATCTCGGAAATGACCGGATCCGTGGTACGTCTGCTTTGCCGAGCAGCCAGGAAGTCCCGGTAGTCGCTGTCGCTCACCCGGATCGCAGCGAATTTATCGGCGACGGCGATTACTGCCTCCGCTCCCTTGGCCAATCGTTGCTCGAGAGATGAGAAGTCCGTTTCCATGGCGGGGCCAATTGTTGGCCGGACTACGACATCCGATTCATGCAGCGTCGCCAGGCTGGCGGCGCTGTTTTGCCGCTGCAAAATATTGCTCACCTGACCGACGATGCCGAACACGGAGTTTATTTCATCGGCGGTGCGCAGGTACGGACCCAGGTCAACCACAATGATTACATCCGCACCCAGTTGCCGGGCAACATCTATTGGCAGGTTGTTCAGGAGACTTCCGGTCACCAGGTACCTGCCGTCGATTTGAACCGGTGGCAAGGTGCCGGGCGCCGTGAGCGTCGCAAGCATTGCCCGATCGAGTGACCCGGAATCCAGGATCACCTCCTCTCCCGTGAGCAGATCCATCGCTACCGTGCGATATGCCAGAGGCAGATCGTCGAAATACTCTATACCCTTGGTGTGCGCTACGGCAGACTGGAACAGGCGGGCCAGCTTGTCGTTCGGAATCAACGCCGCAGGCAACTGCGCCTGTCCGTTCTTGATGCCAACCCGGTATTTGATCAGGAAATCCCCATCATCCTGCTTACGGCGAAATGAGAGATCCTCACGCCGCGTATCGGGATTGAAAATATCCTTCCAGTCCGTGAGCAGGAAGAAGTCCCTGATTTCGGCAGTCGTCATCCCGGAGGCGTATAAACCTCCAATCACGCCACCGATACCAGTGCCGACAATCAGGTCGATTTGCACCTGTTGGCGTTCGAGTTCCTCGAGAACCCCAAGGTGCGCAATGGCGTGAGCCCCGCCACCTCCAAGCACCACCGCAACGCTCGGACGATCTTCTTCAAATACGACCTGAGCAAAAGCTGTGACAGGATGAAATGCAGCCCACAGAATCAGCAACAAAGTTGCCGGTCGAATCGTCATTCATAGACTCCTAAATCGGACCAGGGTGGTGTGGAGATTATTCGACAGCGCCCGGAGCGACGCAAGCAAATGCTCAAAATGTCGTGGTTGGACCTACTCCAGGATGATAGTAGTATGCCGGCCGGTTCGACTGGAATCGAAAACAATTTGCGGAGTCAAAAAATGCGTTCTCTACAAAAATCAGGAATTCCCGGCAGTCTGATACTGATCCTGGGATTCATTGTTTTTCGCAGGTTACCCGTTCGTCGCCGGTAGCGCCGCCCTCGTGACAGGAGGCAGCTAGGCAGTGCCAGAAAAAACCGGCACCGTTGACAAAACCGGCGCCGGTTTTTTTGAATCGTCCTATTTCTTCGGCTCTACCTTGAATTTCTGTCCACCGACCGAAGCCTCGTACATCAGGCCGCCCTTCGCCTGGGTGAAAATAGCCATACCGCCATTGAATTCGGCATCTGCGGAAACTCCGGCTGTGATTGCAACTGCGGAAGCCTGGGCACCCAGTTCGTAATTGCCACGCTTGAAGTTAGTAAGAGTAGCCTCGTCTTCAAAGAAGATGAACTCGCTATAGGCCTGTCCGCCCCACTGAAAACCGAAGCTCAGTTGCGTTAACGTCACGTTGGCAGTCACTTCTCCGTTTTCGTAAAGCACACCCTTGCCACGGGCGCCGCCAATACCGAAGCCGGCTTTGCCCACCGTAGGAATGACGACATAGCCGACAGCACTATCAAAGAATCTTTGAATGCTCGGATCTTTCTCCAAAAAGGCCGCGATTGCCTCCTGGGCCTTGGCGTCATATTCATCTGCTTCACCCGGGTCCCAGGCCCAGCTTGTAGCCGCCAACGCCAATGACGAAAGCGCCAAACCGGCAATAATTATTTTACGCATAGTTTCTCCCTATTTTCATTATATTCCCCGGTTCCATTAACGAACCGAATTTGAAATCCATGTATCAGGATTTTTGTTCATAGATGTGTACATCTCGCTGCGGGAACGGTATCGAAATGCCTTCTTTATCAAATCTTTGTTTCACGGTTTTGGTGAGATCCCAGTAGGTATCCCAGTAATCTTCTGTTTTGACCCACGGGCGAACGATAAAGTTGACGGACGAATCGCCCAGTTCATGTACCTTGATCAGCGGTTTCGGATTGTCCAGCACCGCATCATGATCCTCGACTATTTCGTGCAAAACCGCTTCGGCCTTGTCGATATCGTCACCGTAGGAGATACCAAAAACCAGGTCTACCCGCCTCGTCCGCTGCGCCGTGACATTGGTAATCACGGATCCCCAGATCATGTTGTTCGGCACCACCAGTTTCTGATTATCGAACGTCATAAAAGTCGTGCTAACCAGGCTCATGTGACTGACTTTGCCCCGTACGCCGCCGGCTTCCACCGTATCCCCGACATCAAACGGCCGGTAGAGGAGGATCAGGATTCCGGATGCAAAATTTGACAGTGCGTCCTGTAACGCAAAGGCAATAATGAAACCGGCAATACCGAGTCCCGCCAGTAACGGACCGAGTGAAATGCCTAATTGCGAAATCGCAATCAATATGCCGAATGCGAATACGAGATTTCGAACAGTGGCCACTATCATGCGGCGCAGCAAGTGCGACAGTTGCAGCCCCGAGGCACTCAGTGCGCGCTCTAGGCCCTTTTGCACCAGTTTGGAGAACTGGAAAAATACAAACAGGATAAACATCACCAGCAGCAACCGGATTATCAACTTTGGCCCTTCGCTGCCTACCGCCCCGACAATTGTCGCAGTCCATCCGCTTACCAAATCGGCCATGATGCCGACGTCGAGTACGTCTGTAGTGATCTCTCCCGTAACCGTCAGTACCTGCTGCCGGTACAGGCGTGTGTTGAGATCCAGTGCGCTCATCAACCTGATGATTTCCTGCATGGCCCTGGCAGTCATTTGGACCCTGGTTTCAACAGCACTTAGGCGATCGGCAAGGCTGGTATTGTTCGGCAATGTCGCCACGGCCGCTCGCAATATTGCAACGTCATTAATCGCCAGTTCCAGAAAAGTGGAACGATTTGCAGCGGTGTCGGTCAGCGTACCCGTCATAAAATCTCTTGCCGGTGATGCATCGAGATCAAATCTTTCGGCTATTTCCACGTACTGCATTAGCGCACGATACAGATTGTCAACCGCACGTACCTGCTTGAAGAGAATCTGATCGTCCACTACGAACTCTTCCGGAGGCAATTTTTGCGTTGGAAAAATCACCCTGCTGCGCATCCGTTGAATTGCCACGATCGCCTCTGGCAACAACGTGGACGATTGAACAGCCAGCCGCTCCAGGTACTCTGATACATCCTGTCCATCATCCCGTCGATCAGCGACATCTTTCGCCAGCGCCAGGGTGTTTTGAAACATCGACGTCCAGAGGCGGTCCCGGCGCACTGCGAGAATCTGTGCCGCCATTCCCTCATTCGAATCGATTCGAGCCTCTAATTGCTGAATATCCGCATCCTGCAACGCAATCTCGGACAGCCTTTGATCAAAATCGGCCGCGACCTGCTCCGTCAGTGCCGCCAGCTCGATTTGTTCGTCCGCCTCTTGCGCGTTCACCAGGCCGGGCGCAATGAAACTGGATGCCAGAGCGCCCACGAACACAAGGATCGCATGGAGAAAAATTACGCGAAGTTTCTTATTATCGAATCTCATCACACTATTCTAATGCATCGGCCACTGGGGCAATCCGCCGCCATTTTAAGATGTATAGAATTATTTGGTGCGAACTGACCTCTAGCATAAAAGATCAATTAGCACCGATCGGGTACCGTGGGCTCTGGCCCACTGCTGCACAACTACTTCGTCGTTACCGGGTTCGGGTCTCCGGCAACGAACGGGTAGAGCGCGAAGAATCTCGGCACGCCCTCCATTACCTTTTGTCGGAGGTTTTCACGAGTATCGTCCGTGATGCGGCCAACACCCACCGCCTCCCACACCAGCTGATGCTGGTTCGCATCGACGAGATCGATATTGAACGTGCCTTCCGTATATTGCGACACGCGGGTCTCCGTGCCATAGCCGTAGCCGCCCCACGAATTGTAGTAACCGCCCCGATAGCCATAGTAACCACCACGCATTGGCGGTGACGCGGGCATCGTCGTGACTTTCGTCTTGTCCTGAATGTAGGCATTGAAATTAACGAGTAGGTCGGGGTTCTCTGACTTCATGTAGCCACGCGCATTCATTTCAATGGTGATCGCCTCAAGCATGTATTGAGTAAACAGACTCTCATAGCCCTGATAGTCCGGGCCTGCATCCTCGATAAAGTCCCAGGTCTTGTAGGCGCCGAAGTCTGCGCCATGATCATAGTCCGAACGGAGCTTTCCACTGGAAGAACATCCTGCCAGGCTCGCGAAAAATAGTACAACTATAAAAATTCGAAATGACTTATGCTGGTGTTTCCCCATGGTGGCGCCTCGTTGCAAGTTCTCTTTTAATTGTCGGCGCATGTTACTACTTCAGGGCGCGGCCCGCCAAGTCTAACAGCGATGCCGCTCATGCCAAGCAGCGATCGCGCCAGGTGGGCTCCTGCCGGTGCAATGCCAGTATCATCGTGGGAGCGGCTCTTGTACAAGGATGAACTTATGTCGGGTCACGCCTACCGAGGCACGAAAGATTGTTACACTCTGGCGGGACGCGAAAAAATGAAACCAAATATCATCTTATTGATAGCTCTGCTATGGGCAGCCACTTCAAACGCCGATACCCTGCGTTGTGGCAGCAAGATCGTGGACACGGGCATGTCGATGGCAGAGGTGAAGAAGTACTGCGGCAATCCGTCGTCGACCTCCATAGAAGAGCAGGACGTTCGTGCCGGCCCACGCGTCGTGGGTAAAACGCAGGTTCACACCTGGCGATACAACCGTGCGTCGGGACAAAGAACCGCCGTGCTCGAGTTCGACCGGGAAAAACTGATGTCCATTACGTACGAAAGCAAGTAATTCGCGGCTGGGCTCTCCTCTGGCCGCCTCGCATCCCAGATCTGGTATTGCTTCCCGTAATCGCCAGGCCTGCCGCGCAACGTGATCTTCTCTCCTTTCGCGTGACGATGGCGCCAGCGATTAGAAAAGTGCTCGCCCGCACCCTTCCAGCCGCCTGTCAGTCATGATGATCGAAACGGACACCTCGAATTCCTCCCCGCTCATTACGTCGGTGCAGCGTTGTCCCCTGATTTCCACGGTGACGCCGTCGCTTTCGAGCACGAACTGCGTGCGGCGCTCCTGCTGGTATACGACTGGCTCAACGTAGGGATACCTCCTTCGGTTCTGACCGTAGTCGGTGACGAGCAGGATTTCTGTACCGTTCGTAATCTCCAGTAACCAGCCGGGTTCCTGGCCGATTGCCCGAAACGCGACACCGCGCAGTTTGGCCCGGTGCCAGACACTATCGATCGACCATTCATAGAATCTCGGTTCACCCGGTTCAGGATCTCTCTGATCACCGCAGGCGAAAGCCACCAGGGGCAGGGTCAATATCAAAAAGACACGGATCATAATATCCGCACATTCCGCGATACGATTCCGGCGAATCGAGCGGTTGTGGGCTCTGTTAGCGCAATTTAGCATTGTGGATCGGAAATCGGGATAATGTGTGTCATCTCTTATTCTACAAGTTTGATATCGACAGGCATTTCAGTTTGTGACACGAAGTTTGCGTGGTACGTCGTTTCTCGTCTTGATTGGCACACTGTTCGTGTGCGAGTCCGCTCTTGCACAAGGCTTTCTCGACTATATCCGCAACTACGACCTGAATGATTACGCATTGGGACTCTCTTTGTCCGGCAGCCAGAGCCCGTATGCCGGTGGCGAGAATTCCGTGATCGGCTATCCCGTTTTGACCAGCTTTCGTGATTCTGCATTCACCGATGACTGGCTGCTCATTCGCGACGGCGACCTGGGTATCCGCTGGGTCAGTAAGAACCAGTGGGAATTGGGGCTGGTCGGACGCATCCAGACGCTGGGACTCGGCACCAGCGATTCGCCGGAACTGGAAGGCCTCGATGATCGACAGTGGGGGCTGGAGCTTGCGCCCATTGTTGGCTACCGCGGCTGGCCGGTGCACATCAACTTCAAGACCTATACTGAAATATTGGGACGCCACGACGGCTGGATAAGTCAACTTGCATTTTCGCTGCCGCGTGAACGGGACTGGGGTTACCTGGTGCCGAGTGTGGAATTTATTCATCAGACCAAGGACTACGCCAACTACTACTTTGGCGTCTCCCCGTCCGAATCTACCCCATCGCGGCCGGCCTACCAGGCCGGTGACGCCCTGAACACCGCGCTGAAGTTGCGCTGGGGATATCGGATAACAGACGATTGGCTGCTGTACGGCAGCGTTGGACTGGAATTTCTCGATTCTGAGATTACAAACAGTCCGATCGTCGATAAGGACGAGATTTGGTCTGCGAGTATTTCGCTCGCGTACAACAATGATATCTTTCAGCCGAGAGTATCCGAACGCCCTGCTCCCGAGCAGGCGAAATTCGAATTTCGAATCGGGGCATTCAACGATTCAATCGATAGCAAAATAGTTCGGGACTCATCTTCAGGCATCATCGGCATCGAAATCGATCTCGAGAGACTGCTCGGCCTGCCGGATGAACAGACCATCCTGCAATTTGACGCTATCTATCGAATCGCCCGCTACCACCGGCTTGAAATCGGTTACCTGTCGACATCGAGAAGCGGACAGATCACCCTGCAAGACTCGATCGATTATGGCGATCTGCATGTTCCGGCTGGAACCTTTATAAACAGTCACTTTGAAACCGAAATATTTCGTGTCGGCTACGCCTATTCGTTGATGAACGATGCACAGAAAGAACTCGGCATAATGGGCGGGCTGCATTATTCGAAAGTCAATACCGTGATTACCGCGGTCGGTACGGGCGAGAGTGAAAGTACAAAAGCGGCCACACCGCTACCGGTTATCGGCTTGCACGGATTCGTGGCGCTGGGCGAAAAATCTTCTCTGCATGCCAGAATCCAGATCTTCCGTATGGATTTTGACCGCTACGAAGGTTCTTTGAATTACGCCACGCTTGATTGGCGACGGCGCTTCGGTGATACATTCAGTGTCGGACTTGCCTACAATTATTACGCATTGAATCTCGATTCACGCGACAGCGATGTCAGAGGGTCACTGGAAGTACGCCACCACGGGCCGGAATTATTCGTCAGTGCAGGATTTTGAAATTCTCAGAATATTGCTACGTTGATAGACCTTTTATACTTCATTCGGTCTCCCCATTTTTTCTCCTCCCCCAAAAAAATGGGCCTGGCGGCAGAAGGGGGCGGCCACCAGGCCCAGATCACGCCATTGACTCAGCCTGTATAGAGGATGATCGCCGGCGTACATAGAACGCGCAGCAAAGGCACATGGATGCGCGCTTTCTAATGTGTTCAAGTTCGTGCATTAGCTGTGACACCTGATGCATCGAACTCAATAAATCCCTGAAGATAAATTACACGATTACCAGATGTGTAAGGTTGCGATGGATCACACTTCTTGGTGGTCTGAAAGGAACTTATGTATTTCCTGGAGGCTACATTCTCCCGCAATAAACGGGCCTGGTGGGCCTATTTGATGGTGGCGGAGAGGGCGGGATTCGAACCCGCGGTACGGGGTTACCGTACACTTGCTTTCCAAGCAAGCGCCTTAAACCGCTCGGCCACCTCTCCTTAATCAGTTGTCTTCCGATTCACTCGTCTTCAAAGTTGGCGGCCTATCCATGCAACCCGCACTCAGGTCTCTCGGCGGTCTGGGGGATGCTTCTGGGATGACCATTTCCTTGTACTGATCGAGGCCATCGAGATCTTCCGGCGCCTCTATGCGTTTGCCGCCCTCGGCGGATTCGTAGAATGCAAGCTCATCACAGGTCGGCGCGCTGTTGCAGCCAGTGACCATGACGGCAACCGTAAATGCAAGCAGCACCCCCGCCCTGTTCATAACTGATTTCCGATTGTGATGCCTGCTGTTTGCATTGCGTCCTTCATTTGTACGTGAAACTCATCTGCATAAGCTGTTAATGGTAAGCGAATTACTGCAGAAATCAGACCCATTTCGTGGAGCGCCCATTTGACGGGTATGGGGTTTGACTCGATAAATAACGCCTTGTTCAGTGGTTGAAGACTCTCGTCAATCTCTGCAGCCTTTTCGATACTGCCATCTGCAACGGCCCTGCACATATCAGACACTTGCCCTGGTGCGACATTGCCGCTTACGGTGACAACGCCGTGGCCGCCCAGATTCAGAAATTCCAATGTTGTGAAATCATCCCCACTGTAGTACCTGAAATCATCAGGCAACAATTCCTGGTGCCGCCTCATTCGTTCCATGTCGCCGGTCGCGTCCTTTACGCCGAAGATATTCGGGTGATCTGCCAGTCTTGCCAAAGTCTCAGGGAGGATGTCTGCAACCGTCCGTCCCGGCACGTTGTACAGCATTACCGGCTTGTCCAGCGCATCCGCGATGGTCCGAAAATGCTGATACAGACCTTCCTGCACAGGCTTGTTGTAATAAGGCACAACCAGCAGGTAGCCATCGATAGCCGTGTCGGCCACCTCCAGCGACAAATCCACCGTTTGCCGGGTCGAATTGGATCCGGTGCCGGCAATAACAGGAATGCGGCCTTCAACCATTTCCGCCGCGCGCCTGATCAGTTCGACATGCTCTCCTTTCTCAAGCGTCGCGGATTCACCGGTGGTACCGGCAATCACGAGTCCATTCGTGCCTTCGCTGATATGGAATTCGATCAGCCGCCGCAAGGCACCATAATCAATCCGGTACTGCTCATCGAACGGCGTGACCAGGGCCACAATGCTGCCGTGCAACACGGTAATTCCTCGCCCAAACAAGGCACGCGATGTTACTGTTCTGACCGATAACTGGCAAGACCTGACGGGGAACGGCATGATCGCAGGATCGTGCGCCATCCGGCCTCAATAAGCCGTGAAATCTAAAACAAGGTGATTTCGAGTTAAATGACACAACTCATTGTTTTATCAGCAGTTGGTGCTGATCGACCCGGCGTAGTCAAGGATATCAGCAAGGCGATTCTGGATTGCGGCGGAAATATTGAAGAGAGCCGAATGGCCGCGCTTGGCTCTGAATTTGCGGTGTTACTGCTGATTTCCGGCAACTGGCACACGCTCACCAAACTCGAGAAGGCACTCAACGACCTCACCGAAAAAGACGGCCTTACCATTACGATCAAGAAAACCGGCGAACGCAGCGGCCAGGAAGACTGCATCCCCTACGGCGTCGATGTCGTCTGCCTCGACCAGCCAGGCATCGTTTTTAACTTGTCAGAGTTTTTCGCGGCAAGGAACATTGAGATCGCTGACCTCGCGACACGGCGTTATGCCGCTGCCCATACGGGCGCGCCCATGTTCTCGGTGCAAATGACGATCAATATCCCGGGGTCGACGCCGATTGCACAGTTGCGAGATGAGTTCCTGGATCTCTGTGAGCAGCTCAATCTCGATTCGATCCTCGAGCCGGTAAAAGCATAGCTGGCCATATATAAGGAGACAGGGAATTGGCGGGGCCCGCATTGAATCGCGTCGTCGCGGACTTTAAGTGTGCAGCTACGGGCGACCGGACGGTGCAATTCAAGGCGCTGCGTGGCCAAAAATTCATGAGCGTTGAACGCAGCACTTTTCTGATTGATGAAAATGGCAGGCTTCGTGAGGAATGGCGCAAAGTGAAGGTCAAGGGCCAAGCCGCAGCGGTGTTGGACGCCGTCAAGAAATGTTAAGTGCTGAAATTCTTTGTTTTCAATGACTTATGTAAAGCAGGCGTCGACCATACAGGAAAAATCAGCGTTCACACCACACGACAACGGGTATGATTGGGAACAGACGTGGATGGCCCCGGTCGGACATCTAAGACAACCTCAGCGAGCGTACCCGTGACAGCAGGAATAATCAGAAAATGCACGCTGGTGCTTTTGGCAACGGGATTGACGTTTGCGGTCCTCGCCCCTGCCGCTGAGATCAATTTGCCCGATATCGGCAGTCCCGCCGATGCCACACTTTCCAAAAATGATGAGGCACAGCTTGGGCGCGCGATCATGCGGCAAATCCGTAAAAGTGGCCGGGTCGTAGAGGACCCGCTGGTTAACGAATACGTGAATGAAATCGGCCATCGCATCGCCGCACAGGCAAATAACGACGGCATTTATGATTTTTCTTTCTTCGTGATCGAAGACCCGGCAATCAACGCATTTGCATTGCCAGGCGGATTTATTGCTGTCCACACCGGATTGCTCGAGGCGACCAGGAGCGAGGATGAACTTGCCGGCGTGCTCGCGCATGAAATCTCACACGTGACACAGCGCCACATCGCCCGGGCTATTCATTCCGGTCGGCGTCAAAGTATTATGAGCATGGCGATTATGCTCGGCGCAATCCTGGCAGCAGTGGCAGGTGCCGATGGCGATGCAGTGCAGGGCGCGATTGCCATCGCGCAGGGAACCGCCGCTCAACAACAGATCAATTTCACGCGATCGAACGAGTACGAGGCAGATCGTGTCGGAATCTCGGCACTCGCCAACGCCGGATTTGATCCACAGGGCATGGCGTCGTTTTTCGAGGTTATATCCCGCAGTAACACGCCTTTGGAATTCCGTACGCCGGAATTCTTAAGGACTCACCCTGTCAGCAGCGCGAGAATTGCCGAGGCAAGAAGCAGGGCCCGCAACTATCCGCCGGTGCATACCAGCGACACAGTCAACTACGGGGTAGCGCGGGCGAGAATCCTGGTCACATCCAAATCAACCCCCGAAGAGGCGGTAAGATATTTTGAACGGGAACCGTACGAATATCAGTCGGACGTTGAACGATATGGCCGCGCCGTCGCCTACCTGAGGCACGGTCGCAATGCCGAAGCGAACAAGATTTTTGAAGAACTTGCGAATAAGGATCCCGAGGTCATCGCCTACCATATCGGCCTTGCCGATGCGCAACTCGCAATGGAGGCGATCGACGAATCGGTGGCTACTTTCGAGAGCGCTCGCGAATTGTTCCCGCGAAATGTGCCGCTTGTCATACACTATGCGGAGGCACTGCTGAAGCTGGGTCACGCGCAAGAGGCACACGAAATTTTGCTCGACCTGTTGAATAACGTGCCGCCAACACCTGAGCAGGTACGGCTCATTGCTCGTGCCGCGATTGCCGCCGGCGAAACTGCCGAGGCGCACTATTACATGGCCGAGTACCGTTTCATCATTGGTGATCTCATCGGTGGCGTGAATTTCCTGCGCCAGGCTTTAAAAGTACCCGAACTCGAAGAAATTCAGCGTATTCGCTTTGAAGCCAGGATCGACTTCATTCGTGAATTCATGACCGAGGAACAGCTGGTGCAGATGTCCCGGTCCCGTTCTATAGGATAACGGCCGCTGACAGATTCCGCAGACCGATCCATCTGCTAGGATTGGCCCGACAAATAATTAAAAACAGCAGGGTCCGATTATGTCTTCGCGCAGATTTCGTCAGTATTTTCTCGGATTTTTTATCGTCGCAATAACTGCGCTGTCGGCCTGTGCCGGAAATATCCCGGCAGCGCCGAAGGATCAACGGGCGGAATATGACCCCTGGGAACCCCTGAATCGCCGTATCAGTAACTTCAACGGAGGTTTTGACAAGGTTACCTTCAAACCCCTTGCGAAAGGCTATCAAACGATCATGCCTGGATTCGTGGAAAAGGGTGTACACAATTTCTCGATGAATCTCCTTAGTCCACTGTTCATCATTAACAATTTTCTGCAGGGTAAACCCGGTCGCGGCGGAAAAGAATTCGGGCGATTTCTGATCAACAGTACTATCGGTATCGCCGGCCTTATTGATGTTGCGACGTACAGCGGGATCGAATCCAGCCCCGAGACTTTCGGACAGACGTTTGCAGTCTGGGGCATCCCGGATGGCCCGTTCGTTGTGGTACCTGTATTAGGCCCTCGTACCTTGAGCGGCGCTTTCGCCATACCTTTGAACTTCGCGGCAGATCCGACCTTTTATCTCGATGACAGTACGGAAAAGTGGGTCATTTACGGGATCAGGACAATTGATCTTCGGATGCAATTATTCACGGCGGAAAAATTGATCGAAGACTCGTACGATCGTTATCTCGTGATTCGGGAATCGTTCCTGCAGAACAGGCGGTTCCGGATTTATGATGGTGACCCGCCCGAAGATGAGGACTTCTACGACGAATTCCTCGAAGAGGAGGAATAATTTTATTCTGCCGGTGCCTCGATAAACCCGGCCCAGCGCTCGCCCCGTACAAGTAGATGATCCACCTCGGTGGTCTTCGCGATTGCGTCGATCTTGACTGGCGTTTCAATGAAGCGTATTTCCCGAACCGTATGATTCGCCCAGGTGATCCACTCCAGTAGCAAAGCAAGGCCGGCAGAATCTGTGTGCGTTACTCCGGATAGATCTATTTCAATTCGTGTGTGCTCTTCGAACATTTCTTCACTCTGGTAAAGAATTTGTCCTGCCGTGTCAAATGCCATCCGCCCACTTAACGCGAATTTTCCACCACCATGATCCTCCAGCTTGAATTTGTTCATTGAGATGCGGACACTCCCGTTTGCTCGCCATTTAGTCGGTCGATCACCGAGCGCAGACCTTTTGCCTGGATTTCTGCGTTGAGTTCCGTGCGGAAATTTCGGATGTATGAAATGCCCTCGATCGTGACATCGAACAT
>SMUY01112418.1_pt1 | contig 13916 bp, 9 predicted proteins | sample 2456441 | NCBI WGS metagenome assembly SMUY01 (sample SAMN11095931, study PRJNA526329) | marine sediment metagenome | biome: Marine sediment; feature: Surficial sediment; material: Deep marine sediment; isolation source: Hadal surficial sediment | place: Pacific Ocean | collected 2014-11 | depth 0-1...
GAATGTTGCGGTGGCTGCTCATGGCACGTAGACAAGCCAAAAGACGTAAGCCGAAGTCGCAGCGGAGAATTCAGATGCCGAGGATACGCATCGGCAAAATTGTTGCTCCTCTAATGGCTTTCGGAATCGTTTTCGCGACCTATGAGCTCAGCCTGAAAATGCTCGATCGAGAGATTTCGTCGATCGAAATCAGCGGGCCATTTCAACGCGTAACGGCGTTGCACATCGAAGCAGCGATCAGCGACGAAATTGATGCCGGCTTTGTCGGTGCCGACATCGACAGCATTCGGGAACAAATTGTTGCCTTGCCATGGATCGATCAGGCACGCGTTGCCCGCCGCTGGCCGAGCCGGTTATCGATATCGGTTACCGAGCAGGTTCCGGCCGCCGTATGGGGTGACAGTGGATTGCTCAACACGCGGGGCGAACTGTTCGTAACCGAATTGCGGCACTTGCCCGCCGAATTGCCGCGGCTCAGTGGTCCTGATTCGCGATCCACTGAAGTGGCGGCCAGATACCTTGCCGTACGCGAGCAGCTGATACCGGTTGGGCTGGATATCCGCCGAGTACACCTCGATGCGCGTGGTTCCTGGGAGATGACGCTTGGCAATGGCATCGAAGTGCGACTCGGGCGTCGAGCGGTTGCGGATCGCACAGATCTGTTTCTCGAGATTGTCGTCAGCATTATCACTACACGTGCAATGGATATCGATTACGTCGACATGCGCTATGGCAACGGCTTCACGATTGGTTGGAAAAGTGGATCGCAAACCCCGATTAGCGACCCGCAACGGGCGGAGCAGGAGATGCTCGCGGCCAGAGGAACGAATTGAATGTCCAAACGACCTGACAGGAAGCTGATTGTCGGACTCGATATCGGCACTTCGAAAGTGGTGGCGATTGTTGGCGAGGTCAACGAAGAGGGCAACATAGAGATTGCCGGACTGGGCACGCATCCGTCGCGCGGCCTGAAAAAGGGTGTGGTCGTTAACATCGAATCGACTGTGCATTCAATTCAACGCGCCGTTGAAGAGGCGGAGCTGATGGCAGGCTGCGATATTCACTCGGTGTACACAGGCATTGCGGGCAGTCACGTTCGCAGCCTGAATTCTCATGGCATTGTGGCCATCCGGGATTCGGAAGTCAGTTCCAGCGATGTGGACCGGGTGATTGACGCGGCACGCGCGGTCGCAATTCCGGCCGACCAAAAAATTCTGCATATCCTGCCGCAGGAGTTTGTCATCGACAACCAGGGCGGTATTCGTGAACCGGTTGGCATGTCGGGCGTTCGCCTCGAAGCGAAGGTGCACATGGTGACGGGTGCTGAAAATGCCGCGCAGAACATCGTCAAGTGTGTGCAACGCTGTGGCCTTGAAGTTGATGACATTGTCCTGGAGCAGTTGGCTTCGAGCTACGCGGTCCTGACCGATGATGAAAAAGAACTTGGTTCCTGCATCGTTGATATTGGCGGCGGCACTACAGATATTGCTGTTTTTCTTGGCGGTGCGATTCAGCATACGGCTGTCATCCCGATTGCTGGTGATCAGGTTACGAACGATATCGCGGTGTCCATGCGTACACCGACTCAATACGCCGAAGAGATCAAGATCAAATACGCCTGCGCATTGTCGCAACTGGCAAACCCGGACGAAACCATCGAAGTGCCCAGCGTCGGCGACCGGCCACCGCGCCGGCTTGCACGGCAGACGCTGGCCGAAATCGTCGAACCTCGATATGAGGAATTGTTCGGTCTGGTTCACGATGAGTTACGCCGCAGCGGTTTCGAAGAGCTGATCGCCGCGGGCGTCATTATCACGGGCGGGAGCGCGAAGATGGAGGGGGCAGTGGAGCTGGCTGAAGAGGTTTTCCACATGCCAGTACGCCTCGGTTCGCCACAATACGTTGATGGGCTGATGGACATCATACGCAATCCGATTTACGCCACCGGCGTGGGCCTGCTGCTGTATGGCTGCGAAAATCTTTCACGCGGGTACCGGCGCAGTGCGCCGATCGGCGGCAATTTGGGAGCAGCCTGGGGGCGAATGAAATCGTGGTTCCAGGGACAGTTTTAGTTAGAGAAGTACTAACAAGTTTACAAAGCGGAGGAAGACTCAATGTTTGAATTAATGGATTCGCACAGCTCGAGCGCGGTCATCAAAGTCATCGGTGTCGGTGGCGGCGGTGGCAACGCCGTTTCGCACATGGTCGAAGCCGGCATTGAAGGTGTCGATTTCATCTGCGCGAACACGGACTCGCAGGCGCTCAAAGGAACTGACGTACGAACGTCACTGCAGATTGGCTGCAACATTACAAAAGGGCTCGGTGCCGGCGCCGATCCCGATATCGGCCGACAGGCTGCCATGGAAGACCGCGATCGTATTCACGAGGTGATCGAAGGCGCTGACATGTTATTCATTACTGCCGGCATGGGTGGTGGTACCGGTACGGGTGCAGCGCCGATCGTGGCGCAAGTCGCAAAGGAGCTTGGCATTCTGACGGTTGCGGTGGTCACGAAACCGTTCCAGATGGAAGGCAGCAAGCGCATGAAAATTGCCGAGCACGGTATAGCTGAACTGGGCAAGTACGTTGATTCCCTGATTACGATACCGAACGAAAAACTTCTGACGGTACTCGGCGGAGAAACAACGTTGCTCGATGCGTTCCGCGCAGCAAACCAGGTACTGCAAGGCGCTGTACAGGGAATTGCCGAACTGATCACGCGGCCCGGCCTGATCAACGTCGACTTTGCCGACGTCCGTACCGTCATGTCGGAAATGGGCATGGCGATGATGGGATCCGGCGTTGCGTCGGGCGAAGATCGTGCTCGCGAGGCCGCAGAATCGGCAGCGTCAAGCCCGCTCCTCGAGGACATCAATCTCGCTGGCGCGAAGGGCATACTGGTAAACGTCACGGCAGGTTCGGATCTTTCCATCGGCGAGTTCCAGGAAGTCGGTAACACGGTCAAGGAATACGCTTCCGAAGACGCGACAGTCGTGATTGGTACGGTAATCGATCCGGAGATGACCGATAGCATACGTGTCACCGTTGTTGCGACCGGTTTGGGACACCAAGCGAATGCCGAAGCGCCGATGCGTATCGTTCATCGGCCCGCGGCGCAGGCGCAACAACCCAACTACCAGAATCTGGACAAGCCAACTGTACAACGCCAGCGTGCCGTCGCAAATGGACTGCAAGGCACGGGATTGCAAGAGGAGTTGCTGGATATTCCAGCGTTCTTGCGCCGGCAAGCCGATTAGGCCATGGACGGCCTTATGCCGCGGAGCGCAGGGACGCGCGAGAGCGGCCTAGCGCTGGTTTAGACCGGGCAGTCTGACTGCCCGGGGCAGGTAACTCCGCTTGCCGGCCCGGACTTACGCGGGCCGGCTATCTTATCTACCCCGGGCTCAGACCGCTCGTTAGACACGGGACACCATTCGGCTAACAGATTGAATTCCGGATGTTTTTTGGTTCCCTGACGGTTTTGTGATATCTTTCGCGCGAAATGTTAAGACAACGAACACTCAAGACCGCCATTCGAGCGACTGGCGTGGGACTGCACAGTGGAGAAAAGGTCTACATGACCTTGCGACCCGCAGCAGAGAATGCAGGCATTACATTTCGGCGCGTCGATCTCGAGCATCCGGTCGATATACCGGCAGACCCGCGACTCGTGGGCGAAACGATGCTTGGAACAACGCTGATTAAGGATAATGTCAAGGTTGCGACCATAGAACATCTGATGTCGGCGATAGCGGGTCTCGGCATCGATAATTTGAATATCGATCTTTCAGCGCCCGAAGTCCCGATCATGGACGGCAGCGCAGGACCGTTTGTATTCTTGTTGCAGTCTGCGGGTATCGAAGAACAGAATGCTGCGAAGAAATTTATCCGCATCAAGAAAAAGATTCGCGTTGAGGACGGCGACAAATGGGCAGAACTGGTTCCATTTAACGGATTCAAAGTGACTTTCGAGGTGTATTTCAATCACCCTGTATTCAACAAGTTGAATCAGCGGGCAACGATCGATTTTTCGTCGACATCATTCCTGAAAGAAGTCAGCCGCGCGCGCACCTTCTGTTTCCTGCGCGATGTCGAAGCACTACGCGAGCGCAACCTGACGCTCGGCGGCAGCATGGACAATGCGATAGTCCTGGATGACTATCGAATTCTCAACGAAGACGGTCTTCGTTACTCGAACGAGTTTGTTATCCATAAAATTCTCGATGTCATCGGCGATGCCTACCTGCTGGGACACGGCCTGATCGGCGAACTGCGGGCGTACAAGTCCGGTCACGAACTGAACAACAAGCTGTTTCTGGCGATGCTCGACGATGAATCGGCTTGGGAAAAAGTGACTTTCAAAGACTCTAAGAAAGCACCGATTTCGTACGCGACTCCCTCGTACGCCTAAGAATTACACGCTGCTGCAATCGGGGTTCTATTGCTGCGACACGCGGACCCGGCAGGTGTGAGCAGAGACACCAGCGTCCTTGGCGGCCTGGAGAAGTCTGTCTGTCTCATAGCGAAGTCTCGACGCCCAGGCAGACGATGCGCAAATAATAACCAGTTCACCATCGTCCCGCACATTTGCGGCAACAATGGCAATTCTGTCGGATTCGGGCAAGGCGCTGCAAATTATATCTGTGAGCTCAGCCATTCGGCGCGCACGGCTTATGAGCGTGCCTAAATCCCCGTCACTATTAGGATTTAGTAGATCCTTGAGCTTGCTGGAAGTCATAGAAATGTGACGCAGTTAGCGCTTTTGCCCTCTTTGAAGTGACCCCAGTCACCGTTCCCGGGGAGTTACCTTGTAATGATTTCCGACATTATGCATATTGTCGCACACGACAAAGGCAAACCCACCGAAAGGCGAGGGCGCAAAACCACCGGTCTAAGGGATGATTCCTAGGACAGCGGGGCTACCGAAGTGAGCAGGGACAGCAAGTTGACAACAACGCGAATAAGCGGACGCGGGCAATTGATCCGCGCCTTCGCGGCTTGCATCAACAAGAAGCGATCAAAATCGACGCATCCGGGGCGTACAGAATGAACGTGGTAATTTTCGGCATGGGTCTTGGACGACCCAGGCAATTGAATCTGACTGGCGCAACCGCCGGTCTGTCGGCTGCCGTCATCGTTGGTTTAGTTATCAGCGCCGGGTTCGCGGTCGGCTCGTGGCACGCGTCACGAACCGGTTCCGGAGTCAGCACGGATGAACTTGCGAGGCTGACCAGCCAATTGCATGAACAGCGTGACAGCATTAATTCCATTCGTCAGGAGAATGAAGACACTCTCGACGCATTGTCGATTCGCATTGCCCGAATGAATGCTCGGGTGATTCGACTGGACGCGCTGGGTCGTCGCCTGACCGTTATGGCCGACATCGACGACAGTGAGTTCGACTTTGATTCCGTTCCTGCGGTTGGCGGACCGGAAGAGCCAATGGCGGCCGGGACCAACGTTGCGATGCCCGAAATGCTCGAGGCAATGAACACATTCGATGCGCAACTGAGCAATCGTGAAGTACAGCTTGATGTCCTTGAAAGTGTGCTGATGAACCAAAACCTCAGGGATCGCGTTTACCCGCAGGGCCGGCCCGTTGGCGCAGGCTGGATATCATCGTACTTCGGTAAACGCACCGACCCGTTCACAGGAAAAGCGGCTAACCACACCGGTATCGATTTTGCCGGCAAGGATGGCGCGGAAATAGTTGCCGTCGCCGCCGGAGTCGTAACCTGGTCAGCGTCCCGCTACGGCTACGGCATCATGGTCGAGATCAACCATGGCAGTGGTTACGCAACGCGCTACGCGCATAATTCAGAAAACCTCGTGTCTGTCGGAGAAGAGGTGAATAAAGGACAGGTTGTCGCTTTGATGGGCGACACCGGGCGCGCCACTGGGCCGAACCTGCACTTTGAAGTGTTGCACAATGGCAGCCGGGTCAATCCCGTGAAGTTTATTCGCGATTCGTCGAAGTAAGTAGCCACACCAACAAAACCCCGCACCTTGCTATCAACGGCACTGCCGGGGGTCCTTGTGATCGTATCTTTTGCCCTTAAATCCCGACATTACTTGGATAATTGTCAGTCCGCTTCTAGAATAGCGGCCTTTGTTTGACCGGAGCCCTCAGTGGCCAAATTCCTGACCAGCATATTTGGCAGTCGCAATGAACGACTGGTGCGTCAGTACTCAAAATCTGTAGATAGAATCAATGCTCTTGAAGAGGGTATTCAAGGGCTCGATGATGACACTCTCAGGGCAAAAACGGCCGAGTATCGAAAACGTTACGCGGACGGCGAGACCCTGGAACAGTTGTTGCCCGAAGCTTTTGCGGTTGCGCGCGAGGCATCTGTACGAACGATGCACATGCGGCCATTTGACGTCCAGCTGATTGGTGCCATGGTGCTGCACGACGGCAATATCGCCGAAATGCGTACCGGCGAAGGCAAGACGCTCATGGCAACGCTACCCGCGTATCTGAATGCGATCAGCGGTGATGGTGTGCACATCGTCACAGTCAACGAATACCTGGCGCAGCGCGACGCTGACTGGATGCGACCGATTTATGAGTTCCTGGGCCTCACGGTCGGTGTCTCTAAAAGCGGCCAGACACCTGACGAGAAGCGTGCGTCCTATCAGAGTGACATCACCTACGCGACCAATAACGAGCTCGGCTTCGATTACCTGAGAGACAATCTGGCGTTCGCAACCGCGGATAAAACGCAGCGCAAACTCAATTTTGCCATCGTCGACGAGGTTGACTCGATCCTCATCGACGAGGCACGCACTCCGCTGATTATTTCTGGCCCCGCGGAGTCCAGTACGGACCTATACGCCCAGATAAACAAGCTGATCCCAAAACTTAGTCAGCATGAAGAGACGGATGATTCGACCAACTTCGACATACGCGCGGACAGAATCACACTGGCCGGCGAAGATTCGGGTGAGATGACGCTGGAAGAGGCCGTTGGCATTGCTGAAGCCCGCGATTCTGACGTTGTGTTGACCAACATGGACGGAAAAATCGCAAGCTGCCGGATCGTCAGCCGAGGCGACTATACGGTCGACGAGAAGGCCAAGCAGGTTCACATTACGGAAGAAGGGCACTCGCACGTCGAAGACCTCATGGAACAGGCCGGTCTGCTGGCGGAAGGCGAGAGCCTATACGAGGTCGGCAACATCAGATTGCTGCATCACCTGAATTCGGCGCTGCGGGCCCACGCGATGTATCAGCGTGACGTCGACTATATCGTTAAGGACGGCGAGGTCGTGATTGTAGATGAGTTCACAGGCCGCACAATGCCAGGGCGTCGCTGGGGTGACGGCCTGCATCAGGCTGTTGAAGCGAAAGAAGGGGTGTCGATCAAACAGGAAAACCAGACGGTTGCCTCGATCACATTTCAGAATTACTTCAGGCTCTACAACAATCTTTCTGGAATGACCGGTACGGCCGATACGGAAGCCTTCGAGTTTCAGCAGATTTACGGCCTGGAGGTCGTGGTAATTCCTACCCACAAGGACATGATTCGAGATGATCAGCCGGACCTGGTCTATCTGACGGAAAAGGACAAAATTGAGGCGATCATTGAAGATATCGTTGATTCCAGCGAACGTGGCCAGCCGGTTCTGGTGGGCACGACTTCGATCGAGGCGTCCGAGTTGTTGTCCTCGTTCCTGAAGAAGAAAAGCATCAAACACCGGGTGCTGAATGCGAAACAGCACGAGCGTGAGGCGCATATTGTGCAAAACGCAGGGCGACCCGGCGCGATCACCATCGCGACCAATATGGCGGGTCGTGGTACCGACATCGTGTTGGGCGGAAGCCTGGACGCAGCCCTGGCAGAGACGGGCGAAAACGAAGATGCAGCGAAGATCGAGGAAAGCTGGAGACTGCGCCACGAACAGGTTGTGGAATCCGGCGGTCTGCATATAGTGGGTACGGAACGGCATGAATCGCGCCGTATCGACAACCAGCTCAGGGGGCGCTCCGGACGACAGGGCGACCCCGGGTCATCCAGGTTCTACCTCTCCATGGAAGATACGCTAATGCGTATTTTCGGCGATCCTGAGCGCACCAAGAATCTGTTATCGCGCGCAGGTATGCGTGAGGGCGAGGCCATCGAAAGCAAGCTCCTGTCGCGCCAGATCGAACGCGCGCAACGCAAGGTCGAGGCGCATAACTTCGATATTCGAAAGAACCTGCTCGAGTACGACGATGTTGCCAACGATCAACGCAGGGTCGTTTATCATCAGCGATCCGAACTAATGGACGCCGATGAGATAGAAGATTCCGTTGCGGCCATTCGTGACGAAGTTGTCCGCATCACCATAGAACAGTACATACCGCCGGGCAGTCTGGACGAGATGTGGGACACCCAGGGCCTAAGTCAGGCGCTGGAGTCCGAGTTCGGCGTACAGGCGGATGTGGCGCGCTGGATGAACGACGATAAAACAATGAGTGCCGAGGCCATCGCTGAGAAATGTATCGACGCGGCGAACAGTGCGTATGAGGAAAAAGTCGCTAATATTGGTGCCGACCTCATGCGTGGTGTTGAGAAACAGGTCATGTTGCGGCAGCTCGATCATCACTGGAAAGAACATCTGGCCGGCATGGATCATCTGCGACAGGGCATCGGCTTACGTTCGTATGCGCAGAAAAACCCGAAGCAGGAGTACAAACGCGAAGCGTTCGAAATGTTCGGTGTGATGCTGGAACAGGTCAAGCACGACACAATCAGTATACTGTCGCGAATCCGCATCCAGGGCGAAGATGACCTCAACGAGATATCGGCACGCAAACAGTCTCCGGGCGCCATGAAATTTCAACACGCCGAGGCGTCGGCGCTCGGCGCTGAGTCGCAAGGGGGCTCGCAAGAAGCGGTACCACAGTCGGCGTCAGTGCCGTTCGTGCGTGACGGACGCAAGGTTGGTCGGAACGAACCATGTCCTTGTGGCTCGGGCAAGAAGTTCAAACAATGCCACGGCAAACTCAACTCATAGTTTAGCCGCGATGAACCACTACGACGTTGCGGCAGGGATACTTTGCGATTCCGAAGGTCGGATCCTGATCGCCGAGCGTCTCGGAGACGGCCCATTTCACGGGATGTGGGAGTTTCCGGGTGGCAAGATCGCAGCTGGCGAATCTTCGCAATGCGCGCTGTCCAGAGAGCTCGCAGAGGAGCTCGGCATCGAAGTTACGGCGTGTTCTTCATTCATGAATCTGCGTCACGAGTATGACGATCGCGTTGTGACTATCGAATTCTTCATAGTCACTGACTGGAACAGCGACCCGATCGGTCGTGAGGGACAGGCGCTTCGCTGGGTGCCGCCAGAAACTCTCGACGCCGATGAGTTGCTACCGGCCGATATGCCCGTTGTCGAGGCGCTCAGGCGGCGACACTGAACCTCAGCGGCAGGTCGCCTCCGCCGCTAGCAGACCGAGAGCTGAAACGGCACGTTGTGAGCGGTCTGCACTGCACGACGTTCAACCGTAGACCATTCCAGAAAACGCACCGTGAAACGATGCTGACTGCCGCTGATCTCGGGAAACAGCGGCGAACCCTCGGCAAGGCTCACGCGCAACAAGCGGCAATTGCTGTCTTTTTGCATGTCGTGCTGGTACATGCCGTTGGTCGCTTGTTTTTCCTCGGGCTGCGCACTCTCGCGTATCAACCAAAGCACCTCACTGACGGCGTCGCACAATGGCCGGACTGATCGAATCCACTCGTCCATGTCTTGTTGGCGACGATCGATCGGCTGGCGCAGCCAGTGGCTGTATTCGGGCAAGTCGAATTCGCACGTCCCGCCGGGAATGGCACTTCGATGCTTGATCGAATTCAGGAAATCGTTGTTCTTCAGAGCCTGGAGAAAGCCTGTTCCGACCGCCGATATTTCGTCGCGGCTGGTCGTCAAATTACGCATCAAATTTTCCAGGCGGCCTCCGTCAACGCCTGCATGGCTCTGAAATCGCTTCAGCGCATTGATCTGTTGATCAAGCTCGTTATAAATCTCACTGCGAACGTCACCGCGCGCGAGGATGGCGAGAATCTCCAACAGTGTGGAAATCGTGGCGCGGGTCGCCCAGTCATCGTCCCTTTCGCTGTTGCGAAGCATTGGATGGTACAGAAACTCAAGCCTGAGGAACGTCCGCATACGCTCTGACAGGGGCTGCTCATAATGCGCAACGCCTGCGGCGGGCTGAGCAGCGATTTTTCCCGCGGGTTTGGCCATCCGGCTATTTTGCGCCACCCGATGCGAGCAGGCAAATAATCCTGTCATTACTCTCACGGTGTAGTTGCATTGGCCGACAAGCTAGAATGCCCGCCAACCCCTCATGTCAGGTTTCGCCGACGATGAATAATGCTCCCTGGAAACACAACACCAAGCCGAAAAATCTCGCGCTTCTCGCTGGCTGGACGGTTGTGTTCCTCGCTGGCGTTATCGCCTACTATCCGGGGCTGAAGGGACCCTTCATGCTTGATGATTTCGGTTCCATCGCCGCCCTGGGAAAACTTGGCGGGGTAAGTGACTGGGCTACTTTCAAAGCATTTGTATTCGGCGGCACCGCGGGTCCGACTGGCCGGCCGCTCGCGCTGCTCAGCTTTCTGATCGATGCCAACAATTGGCCCACCGATCCGTTGCCGTTTAAGCGAACCAATCTTGTTATTCATCTGATCAATGGTGCATTGCTAGGTGTTTTGACCGGCAAAATTCTGCAGTTACTCGAGTTCGAAAGCAGGAATGCCAAGTGGATCGCCTTATTTGCAACACTCTGCTGGGTGCTACATCCGTTTCTTGTCTCAACCACGCTCTATGTTGTGCAGCGCATGGCACAGCTGTCTGCATTGTTCGTATTCGCAGGACTCATAACGTACCTGTACGGTCGGTCACTGATCGCCGCCAATGCGATAAAAGCGTATCTGATCATGAGTCTGTCGGTGGGCCTGTTTACGCTCCTGGCAATGCTCTCAAAGGAAAACGGAATTCTTTTGCCGCTCTTGATCGGCGTATTGGAAATTACCGTGTTAGCCAGCCAGCGCCAGCAACCGGGAAACCTTAATCGCTATTGGGCCGCGGTTTTTATCGTCATGCCATCGATGGTCATCGCAATTTACCTGGGTGCCACGGTTATCAGTGACGATTTCTTCAACGTCGTGCCACCGAGAGATTTCAGTCTTTATGAGCGGCTCCTTACACAGCCCCGAATCCTGTTTGATTATTTGCAGCACTGGTTTGTGCCGAAACTGTATACAACCGGCGTCTTCCAGGATCACTTTATCAAGTCCACCGGGATTCTCTCGCCCGTAACAACGGCCCTGAGCGCGCTGTTACACATCGCCATAATTTCGCTATCGATTATCAATCGACGCAAGCGGCCGTTGTTGGCATTTACCGTATTGTTTTTTTATGCCAGCCACGTGCTGGAGTCATCGGTGCTTAATCTTGAGCTGTATTTCGAGCATCGGAATTACCTGGCGGCCGCTTTTCTTTTTCTGCCCCTGGTCGTATGGCTACAAGCGAACGTCAGTCGCCGACTTTTTCTGGCCGCGGCGCTGGGCACGACGCTCGTTCTCGGCGGTTTCACCCGATATTCTGCGACGATCTGGCAGGCATTTCCCAGCATGGTGGAGGCATCGGCACGAAAAGCGCCGACATCCGCGCGCGCCCAGGCGCAGTATGCGACTGTTTTGTTCAATGCTGGGCGTTACGAAGAATCATTGCAGGTAATCGATCAGGCGATTCAGACCATTCCGAATGACAATCCTCTGTTACTGGTCAATCGCCTGATTATTCTCTGCAATCTCGGCTTTCTCGAGGGCAAGGAATTCGACAAGGTGGCAACTGCTGTGTCTGCAAAATTCTACGATGTTCGTGCGATCAAACTGTACACGTCTCTAATCACCTCAATCGCCGACCAACGCTGTCCTAACGTATCGACGAGCGCGCTGCGGCCCCTGTTTGTAAATATGCTGGAGGTGCAGTTAAATGCTGATCCGCACTCGGTGGCATATTCTCATCTCAAATACTTCGTTGGCATCGTTGACGTCCACCTGGGTGCGCCATCGAAGGCTGTTGCCGCGTTCGAGGAATCTCTGCAGGCCGAACCAGGCGCCGCGCACGCGATGTTGATGGCGGCGGTTTTGGCGACCAATGACTATCTTGACGAAGCGTTGTATTTGTCCGATCTGGCGCTGGCACATTTTCTGCAAGGTCTGCAAGGTGATTCAAAAGGTACTCCCATAACCGAAAACGACATTCTTGGCTTTCAGGAGCTTGTTCGCGCCGATCTTGAAGCCAGCCCGAATTAGTTACGCTGCGGTGATTAATTCGGCAATTTGATGAAGATGCTGCTCCTGTCAGGCTAAAATGCCGGCTAAGGATTTGCCGGCGCCGACCAAAAATGGATATAGCAACTCAACGCAGAAGTGAATATCTAAGGTCGGCCGCAATTACGGGTGGCTGGGCATTACTCCTGCTGGCCTGTATTTTCGCCTACTTTCCGGGCCTCAACGGACCGTTTGTATTTGATGATTTCGGTTCCCTGGAAGCTCTCGGAGCGCTTGGCGGAGTAACGGACTGGACTACTTTCAAGGCCTTCGTCCTGGGAGGGCACGCCGGTCCGACGGGTCGGCCGCTATCGCTGCTTACGTTCCTGGTTGATGCAGATAACTGGCCGAGCGATTCGTTACCATTCAAGCGCACGAACCTGGTCATTCACCTAGTCAATGGCACACTGGTTGGAATCTTGATCGACAGGATCCTGCGACTAGTGGGCTGCGACAGACATCACACACGCTGGATAGCCATGATCTCGACAGCGTATTGGTTGCTGAATCCGTTCCTGGTGTCTACTACGCTCTATGTCGTGCAGCGAATGGCGCAGTTGTCGGCACTGTTCATTCTTGCGGGACTCATTGGGCACTTGTACGGCCGATCGCTGATCTCTGCCAACCCCCGAAAAGCGTATTGGATCATGACATTGTCGGTGGGATTATTTACCGTGTTGGCAGTGCTATCAAAGGAAAACGGTATTCTGCTGCCACTGTTGATCGGTGTTATTGAAATCACTGTCTTTGCAAGTCAGAAACATCGATTCGGCGTGTTGGATCGCTACTGGGCCACCGTATTCATCGTTGCGCCTACATTGATGATTGTGGCGTATCTTGCTGCCATGGTCTTCCGGCATGACTTCTTCGATATCGTGCCACCGAGAGACTTTAGTATTTACGAGCGTGTGCTCACACAACCCCGAATTCTGCTTGACTATCTACAGCATTGGTTTATTCCGAAGTTATACACGACCGGCGTTTTCCAGGATCACTTCATTAAGTCGACCGGAATGCTGTCACCAATAACAACGATACTGAGCGCCTTGTTGCATGTCGCGATAATTTCGCTTTCGATCGTCAAGCGACGCCAATGGCCGTTGTTTGCACTGGCCGCATTGTTCTTTTACGTTGGCCATCTGCTGGAATCTACGGTACTCAATCTTGAGTTGTATTTTGAGCATCGCAACTATCTGCCAGCGTGCTTTCTGTTTGTCCCCGTTGTCGTATTCTTGCACCAGAAGATGAAGCGCCAGCTTTTTGTCGTGGCAGTGCTCGGCATATCGCTGGTCCTGATTGGCTTCACCCGCTATTCGGCGACGGTATGGAGTGATTTTTCGAGCATGGTCGAGGCATCTGCCCGGAAAGCACCAACCTCAGCGCGTGCACAGGCAGAGTACGCGAAGGACCTGTTCAATGCGCAACGCTATGAAGAATCGCTGCAAGTCGTCGATCAGGCGATTGCGATAATTCCGTTCGACAAACCGCACTTGATGGTGAGCAGGCTCACAATACTTTGCCGCCTGAAAATGCTGGATGCCGGCGAGTTTGAACGTGTCGCAAACATGTTGTCGGTTACGGTTTATGATC
>SMUY01031330.1_pt1 | contig 13891 bp, 10 predicted proteins | sample 2456441 | NCBI WGS metagenome assembly SMUY01 (sample SAMN11095931, study PRJNA526329) | marine sediment metagenome | biome: Marine sediment; feature: Surficial sediment; material: Deep marine sediment; isolation source: Hadal surficial sediment | place: Pacific Ocean | collected 2014-11 | depth...
GTAGAGCCAGTGCAATCGACAACGCCCACGGCGATTGGGCCAGAACCGACACCGACACCATCGCCGACACGTGCACCGCCGCAGGACCGGGGATCCTTCGACACGACCCCCGGCGGTGAGCTGGTCGTGGTGCGCGGCGATACCCTGTGGGGCATCACCAGGCGTGTACGGCCCGATTCACGTCTGACCATCAATCAAACGATGCTGGCAATTTTTGAGGCCAACCCGGACGCTTTCGCAGGCAACATCAACCGCTTGCGTGCTGGTGCAGTGCTGAGAATTCCCAGTGCCGATGATGTCTTCCGCATTACGCGCACCGATGCATTTGCCGAGGTTAAACGGCAAAACGAAGCATGGGGTGGTTTGCCGGGCATCAGCACGCCGGCACCAGCGCCTGCTGTGGAGCCGGAATTTGTGCCAGAGGTAGCGCCAGTTGTTGATACAGCGCCGAACCTGACCCTGGTTCCGCCAGACGACGATGTATCGCTGACAGACACGAGTATTACCAGCGGCACGCCGGATGCGGATGCCGATGCGCTGCCGCTTGATCCTGACGAGGCGAGAATTCAGGAGCTCGAGGCGCTCTTCGAGAATCAGGATTCCCTGATTGAGATCGAGGACAACGAACTCGCGGCGCTGCGCGCCGAGCTTGCGAGGCTGCGTGGCGAGGAGTTGGTGCCGGTAGCGGACACGCTTGATGACGTCACCCTCGATGATGAGGTGCTGGCAGACGAAGACGAAAGTCTGCTGCCCGCTGACGCGCTTCTTGGCGACGATCAGGTGGCGGATGACACCCAATCGGTACCGGCAGTTGTGGTCGTCCCGGCCAGGGACGAGCCCGGCATTGGTGACGTCATCATGGGCTATCTCGGAAATTTCTGGGTCATCATCGGCCTTGCGCTGGCCGCTGCGATCGCGCTGTTGGTCTGGTTCATGCGCCGTGCCGCCAAAGATGATGAAGACGCAACCGGTGTTTGGGAAACCATTGATGTCGTTGACCCGGACGTCGATTCGCAGGCAGATACACTGGCCGCTACGTCGTCACTGACCGCTGTCTCCCAGCCGGACGACACCACCATCCTGGTCGAGGAAGCCAGGGCACCGCGACCTGCCGAATCTCCATTGGCGGATACGCTCGCGGCACCGGCAGCGCCCGAGCCTGATGCGCTGGCAGATCCACTGGCCGAGACCGGCACAAATCAATCGCTGGAGGATACCTTCAGCAGCGAGACGGCCATCAACCTCGATCAGACCGATCCGATGGCCGAGGCAGATTTTCACATGGCATACGGGCTGTATGACCAGGCCGCGGATCTGATCAATGGCGCGCTGGCAACAGAGCCCGAACGAGAGGAACTGCTGGCGAAACTGTGTGAGATTTATTTCGTCTGGGGCAACCGGGATGCATTTGTCGATGCTGCCGGGCGCATGAAAGCAGTTGCCGGGGATGACGCGAACCCTGAGTGGGACAAGATCGTTATCATGGGCCAGCAAATTGCTGCTGATCATGAGCTGTTCTCCGGTGTTAGTGCAGGTGCCGCAACCAAGGCCGTAGACCTGTCATTTGAGGACGGTGCAGACGAGGCCGGCGCACTGGATTTGGATCTGGCCGACGCTGCGTCCGGTGACGCCAGCGATGTCATCGATCTTGGTGCTGAGAATGTTGAATTACCATTACCATCAGCCGATGTTGATGACATCATCAGCGAAGAGACCGGTCAGGTACGTATCGCCGCTGCCGGTAACGACATCGATTTCAGCTTCGATGAGCCGGAGGTGGAGGCGTCCGCGACGCTGGAGATGCCGGACGTCGCACAAAGCGATGAAACTGCCGATACGCCTGTTATTGAAGATGCGCCGGTTGAAGATGTTGCAGACACTGCTGCCAGCGACGAGACAACTTCATCTCCTACCATCGAGCAACAATTTGACACCTTTGATGCGACCGGTGAATTGCCGGTCATCAAGGATGCGGATGAAGCCGCTCCGGCGGCCGACCAGACGGCGGAGATCAATCTCGATGACCTCGGTCTGGACCTGGACTCGCTGTCCGATCCATCACTGGCCGGGGAACTCGACGACAACGACGACACCTCCATCAGCCAGGTGCTGGAGACCGCTGACGACATCGCGGCAACGGGTGCCGACATCGCAGATCTCGACAAAACCGGTGAGAATCCGTCGGTGGATGTCGCTATGACCGGCGTCCACAAGACACCGGACATCGAATTGACTGGCATGCAAAATGTCCTGCCGGACCTGGACGAACCCGAGGATAGCGACGTTGGCATAGACACCAGCCTGCTCGATGCGACCGGCCAAACGCAGGTTTTGTCGGAGGACATGATCGTCCGGACCGGCGCCGACCTGGGTGCATCGCTGGACGATGATGACAAGACGATGCTTGCGCCGAGCTTGTCGGATGACAGTGCTGTCGAGGATCTGGCGGCAGATGCTGCGACGATGCTGGCATCGCTGGACGACGATGCGGAGGACGCCGCCACTATGCTGGCGCCTTTGGACGACGATGACGATGAGGGTGATTTCGACTTCGCAAAAACCGAAGCACTGCCGAAAGACTCCTTCAGCGCAGACATGTCCGTGGATGAAACCGGCAGGATGCCAGGTCTTACGGGCGGCACCGATATGGATCTCGATCTTGATGACCTGACCGCGGCACTCAAGGTGAGTGAAGTTGGCGATACGGTAAACCAGATCCGCGATGACGCTACCGTCGAACAGCCGCGACTCAAACCCGACGCGATTGACCTGGACGTTGGCATGATGGTCGATGACGGCGGCGATGGAGGCACTACACAAGCCCTGGCACCGGACGATTTGAGTGGCGACTTGCACGACGCACGGACCATGACCGAAGTTGGCACCAAACTCGACCTGGCACGTGCCTACGTCGATATGGGTGATCCAAGCGGCGCCCGCAGCATCCTGGAAGAAGTGCTGGACGAGGGCGACGAAGGCCAGCGCCAGCAGGCACAGAAGCTGCTGGGTTCCCTGCCCGGCTGATAATGGGGTCAGAGTAAATAATGATAATGGGGTCAGAGTAAATAAAATGGGGTCGAACCGAAACTTCGGTTCGACCCCATTTTATTTACTCTGACCCCATATTATTATCACGCAGCCAAATTTATGCGTGTAGCGCTTGGTATTGAATACGACGGCACGGCCTACAACGGCTGGCAGCGACAAAAAACCGGCACCGGTGTGCAGGCACTGGTCGAGGCGGCTGTTAGCAAGGTTGCCGATGGCACCATAGAAGTCGTTTGTGCCGGCCGTACCGATACCGGTGTGCATGCCAGCGGGCAAGTGGTGCATTTCGACACGCGCGCACAACGCAGCGAAAGGAGCTGGTCGCTCGGCGTTAACGCACATCTGCCCGAAGACATCAACGTTACCTGGGCACAAATCGTCGCTGACGAATTTCATGCCCGCTTTTCAGCAACGGCAAGATCCTATCGCTACCTCATCCTGAACCGACCGCTGCGCTCGGCGCTCTACAGCCGTCGCGCCTGGTGGGTAGTCGAATCACTGCAGGAACAAGCGATGCAGGAGGGCGCGGCGGCATTGCTGGGCAAACACGATTTTTCGGCGTTTCGTGCTGCAGGCTGCGGGGCATCGACCCCAATACGCGAGATCAGCAAACTGCAAGTGCAGCGCTACGCAGACTGGCTGGTACTCAGCATCACAGCAAACGCGTTCCTGCAACATATGGTGCGCAACATCGCCGGCGTTCTCGTCGCAATCGGCAAGGGCGAACAAAGCCCGACATGGGCAAAGACATTACTGGAGGGCAGCGATCGAACCCGTGGCGGCGTTGCTGCACCGCCACATGGATTGACGCTTGTCAATGTGGAATATCCAGGCCACTTCGAAATACCACAAGGTCGCCAACAGACCCCACTGATATTGAATTAACGAAGGCCAATACCTGCGCATTGTTCATCCTTGGGGGGATTGGCTTTCCCAGGCCATTATTTCGTTTATGATGCGGGCCTATGAGCTGGTTTGAAAAATTAATGCCATCGCGCATCAGCACCGAGAAGCGGACGCGCTCGGTGCCACAGGGTGTGTGGATAAAGTGCAGCGTCTGTGATGCGCAACTCTACCGCGCGGAACTCGAGCGCAATCTCAATGTATGTCCGAAGTGCGATTACCACATGCGCATCGGTGCGCGAACCCGTCTCAACTATTTCCTCGATCCGGAAGCGCAGGAAGAAATTGCCGGCAACCTGGAGCCGATGGACCCGTTGCGCTTTCGTGACAGCAAAAAATACCGTGACAGAATTACTCAGGCGCAGAAAAAAACCGGCGAGAAGGACGCGCTGGTCGCCGTTAAAGGCAAATTGATGGGTCGACCGGTCGTTGTCTGTGCATTCGAGTTCGCCTTCATGGGTGGTTCCATGGGTTCCGTCGTCGGTGAGCGCTTTTCCCGCGCTGCAAAATACTGTACGGAAAACAAGGTGCCGCTGATCGCCTTTTCTGCCAGCGGTGGCGCCCGTATGCAGGAGGCTTTGTTCTCGTTAATGCAAATGGCAAAAACTTCTGCAGCGCTGGCCACATTGGCCGAGCAGAAAGTTCCCTACATCTCGGTGCTCACTGATCCAACCACTGGCGGCGTATCGGCCAGCCTGGCAATGTTGGGCGACATAAATATTGCGGAGCCCAAAGCGTTGATCGGCTTCGCCGGGCCGCGCGTAATCGAACAGACCGTCGGGCAAACACTTCCCGAGGGATTCCAACGCAGCGAATTTCTGCTCGATCACGGCGCCATCGACATGATCGTTGATCGTCGCAAGTTGCGCGAGGAAATTGCTGACTTGCTGGCGAAGTTCGACGATCGACCTAAACCCGTCGAGCAAGTCTAGTGGTCCAACAAGGCAGGTTTGATGGGTTCAGCGAGTTGTGAAGCGGTTGACCGCTAGGCACATCTCGCCGGGTCACGATTCTCACCGTTTCCATTGGTATAGCACGCCGTACGATATTGGGTCGGCGAGTCCTTGCCAAGGGGCGTAACACCGCGGACGACCGCTTCACGACTCGCCCGGAGGGAGCCACCCGAATGATCCAATACGGCGTTGCAGCCCTTGTAAAGGACATGCCGAGCCAAGTCGTGTTCTGTGCTATACCGACTGGCAAACATGAAAATGGTGCCACTTCGGACCGCGCCTTGTCTTGGATCATTCGGGTGGCTCTGAACCCATCAAACCTGCCTTGTTGGACCACCAGGCTGGACCATTCATGAACCCGACTGGTTCATTTACCGCCCTGGACGACTGGTTGCCCTGGCTTGAGTCGCTTTCACCGCGTGAGATTGTGCTTGGCCTCGAGCGCGTCAAGGTTGTCCTCGGGCGTCTTGCGTTGCCCAGGTGGCAGCGTGTTATCCATGTCGCCGGGACCAACGGCAAGGGTTCGAGTGTGGCCATGCTGGAGGCGCTGATGCGCGCTGAAGGCATGCTTACCGGCTGCTATACCTCGCCACATGTATTGCGTTACAACGAGCGCATTCGCATCGACGGCCAGGCAGCGAGCGACGCACAGATCATAGCGGCATTCGTCACGGTTGAGGCGGCGCGCGAAGACGTCCCATTGACTTATTTCGAATTTGGCACACTCGCCGCATTGGTCGCATTTGCCGCGGCCGGAGCTGAAACCCTGGTACTCGAGGTTGGTATGGGCGGCCGGTTGGACGCGGTCAATGCCATCGAGCCCGATGCCAGCCTGATCACGAATATTTCACTGGATCACTGCGCCTGGTTGGGCAACGACCGCGAATCGATCGCGCACGAGAAGGCCGGTATCATGCGCCCGGGCAAACCCGTGGTATTCGGTTCGCCGGACGTACCAGCGACAATAACGGCTCACGCGGACGAAATTGGTGCCGATTTGTGGCTGGCCGGAACGGACTTCGTTTACAAACTCAATGCAACGCCCAATAACACCTGGTCCTGGAGCGGACGAAACGTCCGGGTGAAGACACTGCAGCGTCCAGGGCTCGCCGGTGACTTTCAGTTGCAAAATGCGGCAGCCGTGCTGGCGTTGGTCGAGGCAATGGGTCTGGACGACCTCCTGCAGCCAGCCCGTATCAACAAGGCATTCGGCGAACTGAAACTACCCGGCCGGTTTCAATTCGTCGATCAGCATCGCAAGTGGCTGCTGGATGTTGCCCACAACGCCGACTCGGCACGCGTGTTGGCCGAGTCAATGGCGAACTTGTCTGTAAAAGGCTCTATTACGGCGATCGTCGGCATGCAGGCCGACAAGGACGTGCACGGCATCATTGCGCCGTTGTCAGGACTGGTGGACAGGTGGATAGCGATCACCGTCGAAGGTTTGCGCGGTGAACCTGCGGCGACGCTGGCGCGCGATATCGCCAATCAATGCAACAAGTCCTGCCTCATCGCCAGCGATTTGCAGCAGGCAATGCAGGGCGCAGATAGCCGCGCTGCAGAAGGTGATTTAATTCTCGTCACCGGGTCTTTTTTCGCCGTCGGGCCCGCGCTTGAATGGTTGCAGAAAGAATAATCGATTAAGCTATACTCGCGCCGCTGAGGAGGGTCGATTGTTGCAGCAAATGGACAGAGCATTGAAAGAACGAATCATTGGTGCCGCGGTACTGGTGGCATTTGCTGTCCTCGTCGTGCCGGTTTTTCTCGACGGACCGGACGACGATGTCGAGATGATCACCGAGTTGGTAACGCTTCCTGGACAAAACAACCAGGAACGCAAACAGCAAACCATTGTGCTCGAGCGCGATCGCACCGAACCTGTACCCGCGGCTGCAACCACGGCCCGGCCAGTACAAAAAAAACCAGCAGCGGAACAAGAAAAACCAGTGGTGAAAGTGCCAACGGAGCAGGCAGCTCCGGCTACCACGAGCAAAAAAACACCTGCCGCGACAGAATCCACGACCGGCATGTGGGCGGTACAACTGGGTAGCTTTTCAAACAAGCAAAATGCAGAACGCATGGCCGCTGATTTGCGCAAGCAAGGATTTGCGGCATTCCTGAGCCAGGTGCGGACAGATTCCGGGCAGTTGCATCGCGTTCGTATCGGGCCACAAAAGGATCGCGACAGTGCTGAATCCGTAGCAGCCAAACTCGCCAGTGCGGGGCACAAGGGACAAGTGGTGCCACACCCCTAGCCCGACTAGTAAGAACGGAGCCCCTCCCGGCACTGTCGGGGAGCCAGGCCAGGTAGGATAATTCCGAAAATTGCAAAGCAAGTTCAAAGCGTAGCCGCAAGATATAATGTCAATCGCCCGCTGGGCAGGCTCCTACAATTCTTATTAGCACCTGTAGGAGCCTGCCGTACGATAGGAGTGATTACTCAATCCTTGTGAAAGTCGCTCGACCGGCACGGGCGAATTTACGACGCCCAGCGGGCGAATTCACTCTACTCCGTGGCAAAGAAACCGAAGATGCGCCGGCTGAGGGTTCTGTTAGAATCCTCGCACCTTCGCCTGCTGACCAATATCCGTTCCCTGAGACCATAAATAGCCGCCGATGACAATAGTCGACATAGTGATCTTAATCGTGACGCTTGGCTCGGTCGTTCTCGGCTTTCTGCGCGGCTTTGTCAGAGAAGCCATATCCATCGTGGCATTGCTGGTTGCCATTTGGGCAGCAATGCATCTCGGGCCAATGGCCGGGGGCTGGCTGGGAGGTACGATCGAGTCGACGGATGCGCAGTTGTGGGCCGGGCGCGGCCTGATTTTTATATTCGTCCTGGCGGCCGGTGCTTTGCTGGGGTGGGGGGTTTCAAAAATTGTCGGCTTGTCCGGTCTGAAAGGTTTCGACCGGGCCCTGGGTGTACTGTTCGGTCTGCTACGCGCGGTTTTGGTGCTTGGCCTGTTCGCGCTGGCTGGCCGCTACGCAGGATTCAATGAAGAAGACTGGTGGCTGGATTCGAGGCTCATGCCCTATGGCGATATGGTCGCAGACTGGATCAACGTAATGGGGCCGCGCGGCGTTGAGATGATGCAACACGAATACCTGAATGACGATTTGGCACTGAAAATTCCTGAAATGATCAATAACTAGAAGCGACCGGGTTCTATGTGCGGCATTGTCGGAATAGTAGGGAAGGGTCCTGTCAACCAGGCCATTTATGATGCGCTGACGGTGCTCCAGCATCGTGGCCAGGATGCGGCCGGCATCGCGACTTGTGGCGATGATGGTCTCAACATCCGCAAGAGCAATGGGCTGGTGCGCGATGTCTTTCATACCCGCCACATGCTTGGACTCACGGGCAATGTCGGTATGGGGCATATCCGCTATCCGACGGCAGGGACTGCGCAATCGTCCGAGGCGCAGCCGTTTTACGTCAATTCGCCCTACGGCATATGCCTTGCGCACAACGGCAATCTTACCAACTACGATGAGCTGGCGAAGATGCTGACGATTGAGGATCGGCGCCACCTGAATACCAGCTCGGATTCAGAAGTGTTGTTGAACGTGTTTGCGCATGAATTGCAAAAGCGCACGAACGGTCGTCCAACTGCCGAGCAAATTTTTGACGCTGTTGACGCGGTGCATGGCCGTTGCTCCGGTGGTTATGCGGTCGTTGCGCTTATTGTCGGGCATGGCATCGTCGCGTTTCGCGATCCAAACGCAATTCGACCGCTGGTTATCGGTCGGCGGGAAACACCCTCCGGCGATGAATACATGGTGGCCTCGGAAAGCGTCGCACTCGATGTATTGCAATTTGAGCGGCTCCGCGATGTCAAACCGGGTGAGGCGATATTCATCGAAAACGATGGCGTGTTTCATGCTCGCGATTTCAGCGGTGAAACCAGCTACTCACCCTGTATTTTTGAGTTCGTTTATTTCGCACGACCGGATTCGATCATCGACAACCTGTCTGTGTACAAGGCCCGGTTACGCATGGGTGAACAGCTGGCCGGGCAAATTGTGCGCGAGTGGCCGGATCACGACGTTGATGTAGTCATACCAATTCCCGATACCAGCCGCACTTCGGCAGTGCAGGTTGCCTATCACCTTGGCGTGAAATATCGCGAGGGCTTTATCAAGAATCGCTATATCGGCCGGACCTTCATCATGCCGGGCCAGGCCGAACGTACGAAGTCGGTGCAGCAAAAGCTCAATGCCATCGAGCTTGAGTTTCGCGGCAAGAACGTACTGCTGGTCGACGATTCCATCGTGCGCGGAACGACCTCGCGGCAAATTATCAGAATGGCCCGGAAAGCGGGCGCGCGAAAAGTTTATTTCGCCTCGGCGGCACCGCCGGTGCGCTATCCGAATGTTTATGGCATCGATATGCCGGCAACCTCGGAGTTAATCGCAAGTGGCCGCACGGTCGCACAGGTAGAGGAATTAATCGGCGCCGATCGGCTGATTTACCTGGACCTGCATGGCCTGATCCGCTCGGTGCGGCATGACAACTCGGAGATCAAGCACTTCGATACCTCGTGCTTTTCGGGTGAGTACGTCACCAAGGGCGTTACAGAAGCCTATCTGCAGGCACTGGAGAAAGCGCGTTCTGACGGCGCCAAAACGAAGCGTCGGGCCACTATGAAACTGAACTTCCCCGATGAGACAGCAGACGCGGACACCGCCGTCGGCATGTAGGCCCACATCCAGCCCGGACTATGCATGAGCATTAAAGTCATGATCATTGACGGCCAGGCCGCGTTTCGCAGTCTGCTCATGCATCATGTGACGACCCATTGGCCCGACGCCATCATTTCTGCTTACGATCCGATCGTCGCGGGCAACCTGCCCGAAGAATTTTCCGGCGCCGGCAATGACCTGGTATTGCTTGGTAACGAGCAGGGCGAACGTGAGCCGCTGGTGACCTTGCGGCAATTTGTCATTACGCCAGGGTTTCCGGCAGTGGTCTATTTCGGCAACGACAACAAGGCCCAGGCCATAAAACATGGTGCCGCCGCCTATTTCCAGCGCGACAACGTGCGGCACAACGCGCTCATCGTCAAACTGGGCGATATCCTGCACAGCCGGCGCAGAGTGTCTGCAACCGATTCACTCTTCGTCGGTGACATGGCAACCGGCATTCATCCACTGATCAAGGGTTATCGATTTATCAGGCGCCTGGCGGCGAGTGAGCACTCGGCCGTTTACCTGGCGGAAAAAGAATCCGCTGGGATGAAAATGGTGCTCAAGGTATTGCGCCAGGTTCCGGATTTTTCGGACGGCATTGGAGCCTTCGATCGGTTCTTGCAGGAATACGAAATGATCGCGGATATCGATCATCCATACATCGTCAGGATATACGACCTGGGTGTCAGCGATGACCACGCGCATATCGCCATGGAATATCTGCCGGGTGGTGATCTCAAACAAAAGATCGGTCGCGGTATGACCGGGCAGGATGCCATCCGGTACACCAGGCAGATCGCGAGCGCGCTTGCCAGGCTGCATTCTCTGGGCATCCTGCACCGTGATCTTAAGCCGGGCAATATCATGCTGCGCGAAAACGGCGACATCGCGTTAATCGACTTTGGCCTGGCCAAGCGCATGCGGCTGGAGCAGGAAATTACCGATAGCGGTGAAATATTCGGTACGCCGTATTATATGAGCCCGGAGCAGGGTCATGCGAATGTTGTTGACGAACGCAGCGACCTGTACAGCCTCGGCATCATCTTTTATGAAATGTTAACGGGCCAAAAACCTTTCACCGGTGACAACGCGATGGGCATAATTTTCAAACACTCCAAAGCGCCGGTCCCGGTTCTGCCGCATCGTCTGAGCAAGCACCAGGCGCTGCTCAATATGCTGCTGGCGAAAAAACCGGAGGATCGCCTGCAAAGTGCTACCGAGGTGCAGGAATGGCTGTAGTCTGTTCGGTACCGGCCGGGATCGCGGCGTTTTTCACAACGCCGACACCGGACGCATGGGTCAGCGAGGCCTGCCGACGCCTGCCCGAGTTGCTTCAGGATCATGCCAATTGCGAATTGAAGGCCGCCTCGACGGCGCTGGGTTTCATTTATCGTTATCCGGAAAGAACCGCAATCGCCAGTCGCATGTCACGTCTGGCCAGGGAAGAGCTGCGCCATTTTGAACAGGTGAGAAAATGGCTGGACGAGATGTCGGTGCCGTTTGCACAGGTGTCCGCATCGCGTTATGCGGGTACGCTGCGGCGTGCCGTGCGGCAAGGAGAGCCGCAAAAATTAATGGATATGCTGATCGTCGGCGCAATTATAGAGGCGCGCTCCTGTGAGCGCTTTGCCGTGCTGGCGCCGCACCTGCCGGAACGCCTGGGTAAATTCTACGCAGGCTTGCTTGCCTCTGAGGCGAGACACTTTGAGCACTATCTGAATTTTGCCAGGGAAGAATGCGCTGTGGGCGATGACGCATTTAACCAGCGATTGGCGGAGCTTAAAGAGATTGAAGCGGAGCTGATTTCTTCACCGGATTCGCAGTTTCGGTTTCATTCGGGGGTGCCCGCGTAAGTCACCCAATTCGCCGAAAAGAACCGACGTCATTGCGAGGAGCGTAGCGACGTGGCAACCTCCCCAACAGGTTACAGCAGCGCAGAACGAAAACTCACTATAGCGTCAAGGGATTGCCGCGCCCTGCGGGCTCGCAATGACGTTGATTCTTTTCGGCTAAACATGCCACTCCCGCCGCTGAATCGGGCTCAACACCGGACCATCCTCATCCCAGCGCACCACGCTGCCGCGTTCAAACCAGTCACCCAGGACAATTCGTGTGCAGTCACGCCCGTCAACGGTGAGGCTATGCACGTGCGGCCGGTGCGTGTGCCCGTGCAGCATTATGCCCACGTCGGCTTCGCGCAATGCTTGTTCGATTGCTTCGCCGTTTACGTCTGTAATATCTTCATTGACCGCACCACCGTGCGCCAGGCTGGCCTCGCGTGCCCGTGCCGCAAATTCGAGGCGCTCCTGCACGGGTTTCGTCAACATCATCGCCTGCCACTGTGGGTCGCGCATCATCTTGCGCACTTCCTGGTATTCAACATCGTCGGTGCAATAGGCATCACCGTGACTTAACAAAACGCGCGTGCCGTGAATTTCCAGAACGTAGGGATCCGGCAGAATCCTGACGCCGGTCTCGCTTGCAAAATCCTCGCCAATCATGAAATCGCGATTGCCGTGCATGAAATAAACCGGCACATCCTGATCGACCAGTTTGCGTAGCGCCTGTCGGATTAAGGCGTAGTGTTCATTGGGATCATCGTCGCCAATCCACGATTCGAACAAATCGCCGAGGATATACAAGGCGTCCGCATCGCGCGCCTCGGACTCCAGCAAGACAATAAACTGTTCCGCTATTTGCGGACTGCCGGCATCAAGGTGCAGGTCAGAAATAAACAACGTTGTCATATCGTGTATCCGGTTAAGTCAGTCTTCATAAACGACGCGGGAAGCGGCCTTGATGACCACGGGAACGATGGGCACATCAGAGGAGAATCTGCCGGCGGGACCGGATGGTACATTTGAAATTTTATCGACGACATCCATGCCCTCGATGACGTAACCAAACACGGCAAATCCCCATCGAGTGGGTTGCGGATCCAGGGAACCGTTATCTTTGAGGTTGATGAAAAACTGCGCTTTGGCAGTATGCGGCTCATCCTGGCGGGCCATAACAATGGTGCCGCGCATATTTTTCAGGCCGTTCCCGGACTCATTGAAGATGTGTTCGTCCGCTTCCTTTAGCGCAAGTCCCGGCGTATAGCCGCCACCCTGGATGACGAAGTCCGGCACGACGCGGTGAAAAATAGTGCCATCGAAGTAACCGCTGTCGATCAACTGCAAGAAATTACCGACGGTGACGGGCGCGCGGCGGCCATCCAGCTCCAGCACGATGGTGCCCTCAGTGGTTTCAAATTTCACATGCGGGTGGGCCGGGACCTTGTCCGCGGCCAGGACGCCAGTGGCTGTCGCCAGCAGCAATAGCGTTAGAAACAAATTTTTCATTCGTACCTCAGGTCAAGGAGCGATTATGGGGCTGATCGGCACAAGATAGCAAAGCCTGCAGCCGCGCTAAAGCGTTGTTCTGTTTCGTGGAATCGGCGCCTGGCCGGATCCGGAAATTAATTGCAGACCCTGATTGACTGACCCTTAAGCCGGTCGTATCATCGTGCCCCGCCAGGCCCGGCCGCGGCGGATCAGAACCTGGAATCGGGGCATGGCGCAGCCTGGTAGCGCATCTGCTTTGGGAGCAGAGGGTCGGGAGTTCGAATCTCTCTGCCCCGACCAATCTTTCTGATCGTTAGTTTTCGTAATTTTAGGGGGGATTGCCCAGGGAAACCCAGCGCCCGTGGCTCAATCGGGTGAGGGCAGAATGCGGTGACAGTATGCTTTCGCCCGCTCGCCCGAGCCTGCCGGCGAGTGGCCGGGGCTCTAATGCGAAGCGCGGCGGCGAGCACCGTACAGCGCTGCCGGCGAAAATTTGCAGGTCAAATGTTGCGCCCGTAGCTCAACCGGATAGAGCATCGGCCTTCTAAGCCGAATGTTGCAGGTTCGAGTCCTGCCGGGCGCGCCAAATCCGCCTACCGTTCAATGCAGGGCGGAGATTGGTAGGTGCGGATTTATCTTTAGTGATTTATTTGTAGCGGCACAGTGACCCTTGCCCAAGACGAACGAGGGAGGTTCACGAAGGACAAATCGCTGGTGCTGCCGTGCCAGCTGCACGAAGACGAACGAAGGTAATATAGTAAAAAAGCAACCATCTCTAGTAAGATGTAACAAGCAATACAAAACAACAATGGTGGGCGTAGCTCAGTTGGTAGAGCCCCGGATTGTGATTCCGGTCGTCGTGGGTTCGAGTCCCATCGTCCACCCCACTTTTGTAAGGATTCGACTTTTGCATGCTGACCGATCGACCGGAATCGATTGTTAAATGTGATTCCGGTCGGTCACAATTTTTGA